>Ga0181422_1000201_pt1 | contig 18929 bp, 23 predicted proteins | sample 45SPOviralmetaG_FD_130147 | JGI IMG/M metagenome (GOLD analysis project Ga0181422, IMG submission 130147) | Marine viral communities from the oligotrophic San Pedro Time Series (SPOT) site, San Pedro Channel, CA, USA - 45 SPOT_SRF_2013-07-18 | ecosystem: Environmental > Aquatic > Marine > Strait...
GACAGTACCCTTCCCGCCGCACCCATTGCAGGTGCCTTGCACGTATTCATCGTTGCGCTGGCCGGATCCCTCGCAATGCTTGCACTGGTCATCGGGCAATGCTTCGAGTTCTTTTTGCCGATGATCCGCGTATTTTTGAACGAGACCAGACTTCAACAATGATTGCAGCACCAGCCCGATCGATGCTGCTTTGTCTTCATCGATGCGGTGGCCATCGTTGTAATGGCCAGACTTGTGCGTCTCTTCATCGATGCTGCACACTTCGCAGACATAATCCCAGAGCGGTCGCCAGCACCAGACATTGGCGCGAAAGTATTCGCCTTCTTTCGTGTAGGGTTCGACCCCGTAGACATCCATTCCCATAATGTTTTCCTTTTGCTTTGGAGTATTAAAGTTTAATTGATGCTAGTCAGCATCGCAACGCCCACCGAGTGGGTGGGCGCTACGCTGGCGACTACCCTAGGTCGAACGATACCGCGACCACTGTTTTCGCCGTTTGATTACGCTCGGTAATCTTCCACGGCACCAATGAGCCGCGCTCGGTTTCGCCGGATAATGGATTGATATACGGCATGTACATTTTGCCGTTTAGCTTTCGGTAATCAGTGTAAGCAATCAACGCCTTCCGCTTTCCTTCTTTTTTGCGCTCAGCTAATTCGGCGTTGATCGCCGCCAGCCGCACGCCTTCGGCGCTAAGCTTGATCGCCGCCTCGCTGATTTTGCGCTGCGCTTCTAATTCCTGAGCAGATAATGCTTTAACGTCTATCATCTTTCTTTTCCTTGTTGGGCAATGACCCCGTGCCATTGCATGTTATGCAATGTAACAGAAAGTATACCCATTGTATACAATTAATATCATTTTATTTTGCCGTACCCATCCTATTGTTGAACCATTGCCAGCGTAGCCTCGTGCGGAGCGACCACAAACTAACGGCCCGCATCTGGCGCGGTGCGTCATAGGTACCCTAGGACGCCAACCCAAAAAAAGTCTGCGACTTGTCGCACCCTCACCCCCCCTGTATGTGTAGACATAATAGTTCTGCATATATATAACGTTCACCACGCACAACTTAGGAAAAAACTCAATTGGCTAACTTGTCGCACCTGTCTGAGTCGCAGATGAAGGAGATCCTTCAGTTGCAGGAGCGTTTAGATCTTTTGAATGCCCGTGATGCGTGCCGTGATTCGTTCATGGAGTACATACGCCGCATCTGGCCTGGGTTTATTGAGGGTGATCACCACCGATTGATCGCAGATAAGCTGACTCGTGTGGCGAAGGGGGAGTTGAAGCGGTTGATTGTGAACATGCCGCCCCGTCATACGAAGTCTGAGTTCGCCTCTATCTACTTTCCGAGTTGGATGATGGGACTCAAGCCTGATCTCAAGATTATGCAGACCACGCACACGGCTGATTTATCGATTAATTTTGGTCGTAAGGTCAGGAACCTTATGGACACGGATGAATATAAGGGTATTTTTCCTGAAGCTTCCTTGGCAGCTGACTCAAAAAGTGCTGGCAAGTGGCAGACCGGGGGAGGGGGTGAATATTTTGCTGCGGGTGTAGGTGGTGCCATAGCGGGTAGGGGTGCAGATTTATTAATTATTGATGATCCGCACTCTGAGCAGGACGCGATGAGTCTGCCGTTGTTGGATTCTTGTTATGAGTGGTACACATCAGGGCCTAGGCAGCGTTTACAGCCTGGTGGGACGATTGTAATTGTGATGACGCGGTGGTCTACGGCTGATTTGACGGGTAGGTTGTTGAATCGGCAGACGGAAAATAACGCGGATCAGTGGGAAGTTGTGGAGTTACCTGCAGTTTTTGAAGATTCGGGCAATGTTTTGTGGCCAGAGTTCTGGAAGCGAGAGGAATTGGATGCGGTAAAGGCGTCGATTCCTGTTTCTAAGTGGAATGCGCAGTATCAGCAGAACCCTACGTCGGAAGAAGGCGCGATTATCAAGCGTGAGTGGTGGAATTTGTGGGAGAAAGACGATCCACCCCCGTGTTCTTATATTATTCAGAGTTATGACACGGCGTTTAGCAAGAAGGAGACGGCGGATTACAGTGCGATCACTACCTGGGGGGTGTTTAGGCCCTCTGATGGTGAGGGTGAGGCGCTTATTTTGCTGGATGCGCAGAAGGGTCGGTGGGATTTCCCTGAGTTGAAGACGGTTGCGCAGGAGCAGTACAACGAATTTGAGCCAGACATGGTTTTGATTGAGGCCCAGGCGAGCGGTACGCCATTGACGCACGAGTTGAGGGCGATGGGTATACCTGTTGTGAACTACAGGCCGTCAAGGGGTAATGACAAGATGACTCGTGTTCATGCGGTGAGTCCTGTGTTTGAGGCGGGGATGGTGTGGGCACCTGATCATGTGTTTGCGGATGAGGTGATTGAGGAATGTGCTGCATTTCCGTTTGCACCGCACGATGATTATGTGGACACGACCACGCAGGCGATATTAAGATTCAGGCAAGGTAACTTCATTAATCTTTATTCTGACGAGGAGGAAGAGGAAGTTTACCGAGCGAAGCGCGCATATTATTGAGGAAATTCACATGTTGAAGTTTTTAAGAGAGGGCGCAAAGCGCCTTGGTGCTGCGACCACCCCTGGCGCAAAAAAGGGCGGCACTAAAAAAGGCGGTGGTTCTAAGTATTACAAGAGAGACAAAGACACTGGCCAAGTAAAGTCTTTGAGCGAAAAGAAATTAACTCGCCGTGGGGCGGGTGTAGCTGCCGCAGGCGCGGCTACTGGAGCCGCTGGTGCTGCTGCAGCGTCTAAAGGCGACAAGCCAAAAGCTAAGGCTAAAACTTCAAGACGCGGCCCTTCGATGAAAGAAGCGGGCGCTAATATCAGAAAATCTAAAGAAGCGTTTGAGCGTCGTAGACGCAGCAATCGTCAAGCGGAGTCGGCCATGAGGTCGGTTCAAAAGTCTAGAGCGTTAGGTGAAGCGGCTGCAAGAGATCCGAAAGCGACTAAGCCTTCTAAGCCAGAAGCGCCTCCTACGACTTCAGCCAAGCCACCAAAAGCAGACTCTGTGAAGGTTACTAGCGGTGCGACCAAACCTACACCATCCAAAGCGAGAACTACTCCAAAAGTTTCATCTCCTCCCAAGGTTACAAAAAGACCCAAGGTTACAGGCGGTGGCACGAGCATGGAGTCTAGGAATGTCACTCGTGAAGGGCCAATGGGCAAAAGAACGCTTGCAAATGTTACTCGTGAGCAGCTAGTGGCCGCTGGATTAACTACTGGGCCTAAAGGGTTGAAAGTATATTTAGATAAATTTGATGAGTTAGGTAGACGGCCTAAGCCATCTGATTTTAAAAAGACAAAAGAAAAGGCTTCTGAAAAGACAACCACAAGAAGAATTGGTTCTCCTGCAAGTGGCGTAAATCGTCGGCCCAAGCCTGTTAAGAAAATGGGCGGAGGCATGATGAAGTCCAAGATGGCTTCTAAAGGCGGTGCCCGTGGCGGCAAGAAGATGCCTGGTGGCATGAAGAATGGTGGCATGGCCTCTAAAGGTGGTGCACGCGGTGGCAAGAAGTTCCCTGATCTGACAGGTGATGGTCGCGTAACACAGGCGGATATCCTGAAGGGTCGTGGTGTCACCAAGAAGAGAAATGGCGGCATGATGCAGAAGAAAGGCTTCGCCAATGGTGGTGCTGCCATGAAGAAGAAGGGTTACTCCAAGGGTGGTGCTGTTCGCGGCAAGCCACGCGGAGTAGGTGCTGCTAAGCGTGGATACGGGAAGGCGATGCGCTAATGGGTTTGTTCAAAGCCGCTAAAAAACTTGCGAAACATCAAGCAGAACGACGCAAAAAGATGGAGGCCGAAAAGCCTCGGTCTGCGCGTTCGGATCAGAAAGACCGAGTTAAGAAAGGTAAGGATGATCGTCGCAAGAAACGAAACCGCGAGATGGCAAAAGCCGCTGGTACGGGCGCTGCAATTGCAAGCCTAACAGTTGGCGGCAATGAGCTTATGAAAGCCATGGGGCGTGCGGAACAGAAGAAGCGTGGCATTAAGCCATCTGATACACCTATGAAAAAAGCCAATGGCGGTCTGGCCTCTGCAGCCAAAACGATTGCAGGTAAGACCACACGATCTCGCAACAAAACAAAGCCTCGCGGGGTAGGTGTTGCAACAAGAGGTTATGGAAAAGCACTGAAATAAGGAACTACTTTGCCCTATCTACAAAGCAACATCCCGCATTTCAAGGCGTGGGTGAGAAGGGAATATACTGTTAATCACGAGCGATACCATGGTGAGTTTTTACACGCCATGGTCATTGCTGTTACTACCATGCCCACGAGGTGCTTGAGTTTTCAGGTGATCTTTACGGGTTGCGAATCGGATGAAGATGAGGAAGAACCAAACGTCCACGGCGGAGCCATGTGGGCGCGTATGCCAATCACCGCCCTTGTTGCGGACACCCCCTTGGAAGAATGGCCAGAGCCTATGGCGGTACATCATGCCCAGCCTTGGGACTGTTCTAGTCACCACCATGCTGTATATGTTCTAGATCGTGCAACGCCATGCCCTTGGCTGGCGAAGATCGATGGTGAGTTTTATCCTGCGAAGTACTTGTTCACTGTGGATTATGCAGAGAATGAGATTGCGGATGATCCTGCGCAGCACAAGCAGAGTCATGTGATGGAGTTGTTAGATGCTGGTGAGTGGACAGGAAATATTGTAGCCTTGCCCAACAACAGGGTGAGGGTCACGCATCCTGCGTGGTTTGAGACAGGTGAGGGTGCCCCCGATTTTAAGCCATCTCAGCATATACATTACAGCAAGTCCGATTTAGATTACGTTCTGGATACAAGGCAGATCTTTGATAATTTGTATTCAGACATAGAATCTGACAGAGAGTAGCCCATGGCAATTGAACGCGGCGTAGATGATATTGATATAGATGAGTTGGGCATTGAGGACAACTCAAAAGAAATACTTGTAGGTTCTGCGTCTGAAGATGACTTGATGTTCGATCAAGTTGAAGATGGCGATGAAGTCATTCTTGATGACGGCACTATGGTGTTTGGCATGGATGACATGGCAGATGATATGCCTGTTGATTTCAATGCCAACCTCGCAGAGTTCATGGATTCGCAGGACTTAGGTCGCATATACAGCGACTGCATGGGCGATATTAAGGATGACAAGTCTTCTCGCAAAGAGTGGGAAGACCAGTACAAGGAAGGACTTGAGTTCCTTGGGATGAAGTTTGAAGACCGCACAGAGCCATTTGATGGTGCTTCTGGCGTTGTTCATCCTCTTCTCGCGGAATCGGTCACACAGTTTCAGGCTCAAGCATACAAAGAGATGTTGCCATCTGGCGGGCCTGTTAAGACACAGACTGTAGGTTTTGGTACACCTGAGACCGATCTACAGGCTGCGCGTGTTCAGGAGTACATGAACTTCATGATCACGCAGGAGATGAAAGAGTATGATCCTGAAACGGATCAGCTGTTGTTTTATCTCCCGTTGTCAGGCAGTGCGTTTCGCAAGGTGCACTTTGACCCAGCCGTAGGTCGGCCTGTTTCTCGTTTTATCCCGTCTGAGAAGCTGATTGTGCCTTATGGCACCACCAGTTTGGACAATGCACCGCGTATCACGCATGCGATTGATATGTCGATGAACGATGTGCGCAAGCTTCAGCAGTCTGGTTTTTATCGCAAGACCAAGATGAAAGATGCGACGGACTATGTTGACACAGATGAGATTGAAGAAGAGATAGATGAGCTTCAGGGTGTGAAGCCATCAGGCAGTTCAAACGATGAGTGTGAACTGTTTGAGATGCACGTTGATCTAGACATCCCTGGCTATGAGGATGTTGATGCACAGGGTGAAGAGACAGGCATCAAGCTACCGTACATTGTTACTTTATCACCCACTCAGAACACCGTTCTGTCGATTCGCAGGAACTATCAGCAAAATGACCCGATGCGTAAGCGCATTGATTACTTTGTGCACTACAAGTTTTTACCGGGTGTTGGTTTTTATGGCTTTGGGTTGACCCACATGATTGGTGGGTTGTCGAAAGCATCGACTTCTATCCTGCGTCAGTTGATTGATGCGGGTACGCTTGCGAATCTACCTGCTGGTTTCAAGGCTCGTGGCATACGGATTCGTGACAATGACACGCCGTTGCAACCTGGTGAGTTCAGAGACATGGACGCACCTGGGGGTTCACTCCGTGATGCGTTGATGCCTTTGCCGTTCAAAGAACCAAGCGGCACGTTGCTTTCGTTGCTGGGTATGTTGGTTGATGCAGGCAAGCGATTTGCGTCGATTGCAGATATGCAGGTTGGCGATGGTAATCAAGAGGCTCCTGTCGGCACGACGATTGCGCTTTTGGAGCGTGGCAGTCGTGTGATGAGCGCGATACACAAGCGGTTGCACTACAGCCAGCGCGTTGAGTTCAATCTACTTGCAAGAGTGGTGAAAGAGTCACCGCTCAAGACATACCCCTACATGATTGCAAATGGTCAGCAGCAGTTGATGGCAACTGACTTTGATGACCGCATCGACATCATTCCTGTGTCTGATCCGAATATCTTCTCCATGAGCCAGCGCGTGATGCTTGCTCAAGAGATGATGCAGATGGTTCAGTCGAACCCGCAGATTCATGGGCCGCAAGGTATCTACAACGCATATCGTCGTATGTACGAAGCGATGGGTGTACAGCAGATTGAGCAGTTGTTGCCTCCACCTCCACAGCCACAGCCTATGTCGCCTGGGATGGAGAACGCTGGGTTCTTGCAGGGTCAACCTGCACAGGCTTTTGCAGATCAAGACCATGACGCACACATTGCTGCGCACATCTCTTTGTTGAGATCACCAATTGTTCAGGATGTACCGCAAGGTCAGATGCAAATTGCTGCAATTATTCAATCGCATATCTATCAGCATATAGACTTCAAGGCGCGTGAGATGGCGCAACAAGACCCGCAGATTATGCAGATGAACCAGCAAATGCAGATGATGCAACAGCAGGCTCAGATGGATCCTATGATGCAGCAGCAATTGCAGATGATGCAGCAGCAGATGATGCCGATCATGGAAGACAAGGTCGCCACCATTACAACGCAGTTGCTTGAGCAGTATGCGCCAGCGATGTCGGCACAGACGCAAGAAGATCCTTTGGTCGAGTTGCGTGATCGTGAGCTTGATATCAAAGAAGCGGATATGGAAAGAAAGGCGCGTGAAGCCCAACGACGTATCAGTATTGAGCAAGAGCGTGTTGATAATAATAAAGAATTAGCCGAAGATCGCATGGATCTTCAGTCTGAAACGGCTGAGATGAAAGATAAGATCGCCAGAGAGCGTATTAATGTTCAGCGTTCTGCCCAGATGGCGAAAACGGCTGAGAACGTAGCCAAGAATTTCTTCGGAAATTAGGAGGACAAATGAGTTCAGTACGACAAAAGATGGCAGCGGTTCAGAAGGCGCAGAATAAAGCAGCAGAACAAGCCCGCCTTGGTGTTGAAGCGGTTGCCCCAGTTGTTGAGGCGCTCCCTGAAGAGCCAAAAACTGAAAAAACTGAAAAACTGGAAGATAAGCCTGCGCCTAAAAAGGCACCTGCAAAAAAAGCTGCAGCACCTAAGAAAGCGCCTGCTAAAAAGAAAACAACCACATCGCCTGCACCGAAAGGAAAGAAGTAATGAAAAGACAAACCAGCTTCCCGCAGCCCAAGGTCACTGATAGCAAAGTAAGCATTAAAGATCAGGGCACTGTGAATTATGCAAAGGCAGAGTCTGTTGCAAACCCAGGTGCACCCAAGCCTTATGGTGCGGGCACTATGCGTGGCACAGGTGCTGCATTGCGTGGTAAGAAGTTCTCTGGCATTTCCTAGGATACGCTCATGGCTGAACCTAAGTATCGTTATGTAAAAATGTCCAAGCCCTCCAGCGGGCGTGGCCTGCGTGGTGTTCAAGCCCGTCAACGGTTTCAAAGAAGTGGTGGCCGCGAAAAGCAAATACTGAACCCAGAAACAGGCAAGTATGAGCGCGCTTTGTCGGGTGCAGCAGGCCAACGGCAATTACAGAAACTCTATCCGACTCAAGAACGCGGCAAATCGATTAAAAAAGTAGAAACATCCAAGGTAGAACAAGCCAAGCGACAAAAAGCGGGTGCGGCTGAAGCAAAGAAGAAAGCTGAAGCGTTGCTTGCAGAGACAAAGAAGAAACGAAAAGAAAAAGAAGCCAAGGCTAAGGCTGAGAAAGAAGCAAAAGCTAAAGCAGAGCCTGCACCTCCGCCGCCAACCACAGGCAGATTAACTCGTGGCCCTGGCCCAGAAGCACCTCCGCCTCCGCCTAGAATTCGTATTACAGAGGAAGCGCCTAAGCCGCCTATGGTTGACCTTGCTGAGCTTCCTATTCGTGATCAGGTAGAACTCAACGCTGTGCTGAAGGATTTAAAGAACAAGGTTGTTTCTCCAGATTTTAAAACACCTACGCAAGATGAGATTGCAGAAGCAGTAACTAAGGCAACTGGCGGCAGGTATACACCTCCAGCTGCAAAAGTTGCCGAGCCTTCACCACTGAAGGCAGAACCTGTTGTGCCAGCGCCCACGGGCGGCATGTCCAGTGTTGTCAAAAGAGATGGCGAAGACGCCTCTGTTGGCCTAGGCAAGATCTTTGGTGGGGTTGGCGGTGTATCTTCTGCAAAAGGCGGATATGACGGGGGCGGTATCAACCCAGGCATGGGTGTGTATCGCCCAGATGGAACAGAATATCGTCTAATGGATCCTGATTATCAGGATTATAAAGCTGGAAAAGTTGGCTCACCTACACCCGCAGATGCACCCACGCCCCCTGCTGTGCCTGCACCGCCATCTTTGTTAACGCCAGATGAGCTTCAACGTAAAGCGCAAGATTTGAGAGAAGCAGCAGCTGCATTAACAGCTGGTGACCCCAACATGACCATCGAAAAGGTTCAGCAATTAACCAAAGAGCTTGAAGGCGCTTCTACGCGACTGCGCACTGATACTGAAACAAGGGCAGGAAAAACTTCTGACGAGATACTCGCAGATGCTAAAGCCATCGTAGCTGGCACAGGAACGACACCAAAACCCTCTGCCCCACCACCTCCACAGTTTGTGAGCATGGATCCGTTGCAGGGTGTGCGTGAAACGTATGTGCCTACCAACATACTTGGGCCTTCGTATGACCCTGGGGTGCGTGAGAATTATACACAGCGCATGATGGAGGCGGGTTCAAATATACAACAAGGTGGCTATCCAGCTTTCCAAATGCCGACATCTGCTGTGCCACAAGTGCAGTTTGGTGGATACGGCGCGCCTGCACCAATGGCACCATTAGCGCCATATGCAGGACTAGCAGCGCCTCCGCAGCCTTATAGTGGCGCGATTGTTAACCCTGGCACGGGTGAGCCAGAGCCTGTTGGCATGGCACCAGATCCTAGATTAGTAAACAGACCCCCCGGCACAGGGCCAATAATGTAAATGGATTCAATAGCTCTCGCTTCTTACATGATGAAGAAGTTTGAACAGTACGAGCAAGGTATTGTCGATTACACAACATCGGGCAATATCAAGACGATGGAGGATTACAGATTCGCAATGGGTGAGTTATCGATGCTTCGCACCCTGCGCGAGGAAATAAGAGAAGCGTTGCAGTTTGAAGGAGACCCTCTCGATGAGTGATCTAGCAGTAGATTCCATCGCAGCAAAACCGTCCGTTACGGACGCATATGTGAGCGAGACAGAAAAAGTCTTAGACCCTACCGTGTTAGACAAATCTTTGGTTGAAAGAATGCCAGACCCTTCTGGATGGAGACTTTTAGTTCTTCCATACAAAGGTAAAGGTGTAACAGATGGTGGCATACAACTTCTTGAGTCCACTTTGAGCAAGGAGAACTTGGCTACATCTGTGTGTTATGTCATGAAAGTCGGCCCATTGGCTTATCAAGATTACGATAAGTTTGGTGGCGAACCATGGTGCAAGAAAGGCGATTGGGTGCTTATCGGTAGATATGCAGGCGCTCGTTTTTCTTTGGAAGATGACCATGAAGTTCGCATCATCAATGACGATGAAGTGATTGGCACAATTATCAATCCTGACGATATTAAGTCTGCATAGGTGAAACATGAGCGAAGAAACATTGAGCGAAGCGTTATCTAAGCTAGATAACGAAGACGATATAAATAGGGCTGCGCTACCCCCAGGGCGTAGAGTTGAAGAAGAAGTCCAAGAAGAAGATGCAATCATTGAACTTTCTGAAGAGGAAGCTGAAGATCTTGCACCTATCACAGATGATTCTATTCAAGAAGACTTTGAAGCCGCGGAACCAAACACCGAAGAAGAGCTTTCTGAGGCAGAGGTTAAGGCAAGAACAGCCCAAAACAGAATCAATCAAGCTGTAAAACAAGCCAAAGAGTATCAGCGTCGTGAGTTGCAAGCGTTGCAATACGCCAAAGAAATCCAGGCGCAGAACGATGCTTTAGCTCAACAGTTAAAAAGTACGCAAACATCCAGTGCTGAACAGAATCTAAAGATTCAAGAAAACTACAGCCATGAGATGGAAAACCGTGTTGAGACTCAAGCTCAAGCGGCTAAGCGTGGTTTGAAGACAGCTTACGAATCTGGTGATCCAGAAGCCATGGCAGAAGCTCAACAGCTTCTTGCTCGAGCAGAAGCGGATCGAAACGCGCTTGCAAAGTATCGGCAAGACTTGTCGGAATACAAAGTGCAATACGATGCGTGGCTTGAAGAACAAAATCAACAAGCTCAACAAGCGCCCGAAATTGATTTTTCAGCAGCTGAGCAGCCTGTTTATGAAGAGCCATCTATGCGAGCACAAGAATGGGCTTCATCAAACGAATGGTTCGGAACAGATAGTGTGATGACAAATGTAGCATTTGCCATACACAATGAATTGCAGGGTAGTGGAATTGACTTAGAGTCTGATGAATACTACTCTCAAATCGATAGACGAATGAGGGAGGAACTTCCTCATAAGTTTCCCGCAGGAGGCAAACAACAACCCGTCCAGACCGTTGTCTCCAATACGCGCATAGCAGGAAGTGGACGCAATCAAAATAATCGTGAAGTTAGACTTAACCCCAGCGAACAGCAACTTGCTAGAAAATTAGGGGTTCCGTTTAAAGAATACGCAAAACAAAAGAGAAGGTTGGAACGATCATGAGCGAAGAAACTACATCAGCAGGTTCAAACAGAACCCCAAGAAACGCTTCTTCTCGGTCTACTAAGGCCGCAAGAAAGCCATGGACACCACCTCAAGTATTGGAGACTCCAGATGCTCCTGAAGGAATGCAGTATCGCTGGGTGAGAACCCACATACGCGGTGAAGCAGATAAGACTAACGTACACATGCGCTTTCGTGAGGGGTACGAACCCGTACACCCAAGCGAAGTGACGGGCTATGACCTGCCTGTTATCGATGATGGTAACCATGCAGGTACAGTCGGTGTCGGCGGTTTGATGTTAACCAAGATTCCTAAAGAAACTGTGGAGGAGCGAAATGCTCACTTCGCACGCCAGACCGATCAACAGATGAATGCTGTAGATAACGATCTGATGCGCGATGAACACCCTGCAATGCCAATTTCTAGAGAAAGAAAGACGCAGGTATCTTTTGGGCGAGGCAACAAATCGTAGCCTCATTTTGATTGTGTTTAACTAGGAGATTCAAAAATGGCAAATCAAGATGCCGCTTTTGGTATGCGTCCAGTTCGTATGGTGGGCGGTGCCCCCTATACTGGCGGACAAAGCCGATATCGAATCGCTGCTAACTATGGCACTGCTATCTTCCAAGGAGATATGGTTGCTCAGGTTACTGGTGGTACGGTAGAGGTACACGCTGACGGAGGCACTGTGCCTATCGTTGGTGTATTCAATGGTTGTCAATACACTGATCCCACGACAAGTGAGCAAGTGTTCAGCAACTTCTACCCTGCAAGCACCAATGCTTCAGACATCATTGCGTTCATCATCGATGACCCAATGGTGGTTTATGAAGTGCAAGCTGATGCTGCATTCCCAGTTGCTGATCTCTTTGGCAACTTCGATATCGTCTACACCAGTTCAGGAAGCACCGTAACAGGTATTTCTGGCGCTGAGCTTGAGGTATCAACGGGTGCAACAACTGCAGCACTGCCTATCAAGGCAATTGATATTTCTGGTGATCCAGAAAACTCAGATGTTGCTACAGCGAATACCAACGTTCTTGTTGTTATTCAGAACTCAATCTTCGGCCAAAAAGGCGCGGGCTTAGCATAGGAGGCTAACTAATGGCTATTTCAAGAGCACAATTAGCCAAAGAGCTAGAGCCTGGTCTCAACGCTTTATTTGGCATGGAATACGCTCGTTACGAAAACGAGCACGCTGAGATCTTTGAAACCGAATCTTCAGACCGAGCGTTTGAAGAAGAAGTTCTGATCGTAGGCTTTGGTAATGCGCGTGATAAGTCTGAAGGACAAAGTGTCGGTTACGACTCTGCGTCTGAAGGATTCACCGCACGATATACGCACGAGACCGTGGCGCTTGCTTTTGCGCTCACCGAGGAAGCGGTTGAAGATAATTTGTATGACCGCCTTGGTGCGCGTTATACGAAGGCTCTGGCTCGTAGCATGGCACACACCAAGCAAGTGAAAGCTGCTAACGTATTGAACAATGCGTTCAATTCAAGCTTCACTGGCGGTGACGGCGTTGAACTTGTTTCAAACGCACACCCGCTGGCTGGTGGCGGCACTTTCTCAAATCGTCCTTCAGCGTATGCTGACTTGAACGAAACGTCTTTGGAAAATGCATTGATCAGCATTTCAACTTTTGTTGATGATCGAAACATGATCTTGGCTCTGCAAGGAACCAAGCTTGTTGTTCCGCCTCAACTTCAGTTTGTAGCTGATCGTCTGCTTGACACCCCCGGACGAGTAGAAACGGCTGACAACGACATCAACGCAATTAGGAACATGGGTCTGCTGCCTCAAGGCTACGCAGTCAACCATTTCTTGACTGACACTGATGCGTTCTATGTCTTGACCGACTGCCCTGATGGGTTCAAGCACTTTGAGCGAAGCCCGATTTCGACTTCTATGGAAGGCGACTTCGACACAGGCAACGTGCGTTATAAAGCCCGTGAGCGTTACAGCTTCGGCTTCAGTAACCCACGCTGCGTGTTCGCATCACAAGGCGCTTAATGTTTCACATGAAACATTGAAAGAAAGGGGCACTTGTTGCCCCTTTTCTTTTTCTGCTGTATAAAACAACTATCCCTGACAGGAGCAATCCCGCCCCTGACATTAGCCACGACAGGAGATCGACATGGCGAATACAACCTTTAACGGCCCCGTCCGTTCAAAGAACGGATTTCAAACAGTTTCAGTTAACGCCAACACTGGCGTTGTTACAGTAACCAGCGGCTCTAAGATGTCTGTAGAGGCAGCAGGCGGTGCTGGTATCGAAGGCACAGCAGCTGTATACGTTACCCAGGTAGAGCGTCTGAAGAGCGACGTAAGCACTAACGTGAACGTTGTTAAAACCACTATCATGATTGATCTTACTGGCTTAAAAGACGGCGGCACTGCTGGTGATATCATTGGTAAGGACGGATCTGGCGTTGCATACATTGGTCAGGTGACTACTGCAAATCAAGGCACTGTATTTGGCGTGACCATGACTTGTGTTGAAACACCTGCTGGTGGCAGCACAGATATCGATCTGTACTCGGCTACTGAAGGCACTGGTGTGAATGACACCGCAATTGGTGACTTGACTGAAACTCAAATCATCAATGCTGGCGCAGCTTCTGCTGGCACTATGGTTGCTGGTGGCGATATCGCTGCTGATCAGTATCTTTACTTAGTAAGCCAAGGTACTGGCGATGCAGCCTACACAGCCGGTCGCTTCCTGATTGAAATCACAGGTTACGACGTAGCGTCCTAATAGGAGATAATTATGGCTGATACAGTCACATCTCAAACAATTCAGGATGACAACCGAAAAGCTGTTTTAAAGTTTACCAACATCAGTGACGGCACCGGCGAAAGCGCCGTCACTAAGATCGATGTAAGTGCTTTAGCAGCGAACAGCGGTGGTGATGCTTGCACAGAAGTGGCAGTGTCAAAAATCTGGTGGCAGTGCGTAGGCATGGGCGTTGAGCTTTTGAATGACGCAACTACTGACACGCTGATCATTGGCCTTTCGCCTGACTCAAACGGCTATCACGATTACTCTGTTTTCTCTGGAATCCCAAATGATGCGGGATCTGGTAAGACAGGGGACGTAAAGTTCACCACGATTGGCGCAAGCAGCGGTGATACTTATACTGTTATTGTGGAAGTTATAAAGAGCTATTAATGGCAACTTCTGGAAGCAGAGACTTTGAGCCAGATGTAGCAGAGTACATCGAAGAAGCGTATGAGAGGTGCGGACTTGAGCTTCGCACCTCTTATGACGCCGTAACTGCGCGCCGTTCTTTAAATCTCTTGTTTGCTGATTGGGCAAACAGGGGACTAAATCAGTGGACAGTTACAAACTCTGCGACAACGCTAAGCCAAGGCGATGAGTATCTAGATCTAACCGCATCAACGATTGATGTGCTTGATGTTGTTTTGCGTAGAACTGAAAACAGTGAAACGACTGATATCCAGATGAACCAGATTGGCAGAGCCGAGTATTGGAATATCCCAAATAAAGATACCCAGGCTCGACCCACTCAATGGTTCTTGGATAAGCAGATAACGCCCCGGCTCTACATATGGCCTGCTTCAGAGAACGCAACTGACCAGGTTTTGATAAACCGTTTGGTTCGCATCGAAGATGCAGATGCCTCTGTCAACACACTAGATATGCCTTTCAGGTTTTATCCTTGTTTGGCTGCTGGTCTTGCGTATTACCTTGCGCTCAAGAAAGCGCCAGATCGTGTTCAAATGCTCAAAGCTTTTTATGAAGAAGAGTTTGCACGGGCTGCAGATCAAGATGAAAGCAGAGCGTCCTTAAACATAGCTCCTGGGCTTAGTTCTTATAGGCGAGCGTAATGGCTTTTGCATCTGGCAAGCACTCATTAGCCATATGTGATCGATGCGGCTTTAGATACAAGTACACTGAGTTACAGAAAGAGTGGACAGGGTTTCGCGTTTGTTCAGAGTGTTTTGAGCCAAAACATCCTCAGTTAGAACCTGTGCGTCACATGGCTGATCCGCAAGCGTTAAGGCATCCTAGACCAGATGTTTCAGCAAGCAGTGTTGCCGGTTCTGGAGTTGTAAGAACGATTGATGCGAATCAGATGATGACCACCACTGGTGATAGTATTGGTTTTGCTTTTGACCAAGATGCTGCAACAGGCGATGTGGGTACAGTAACGGTGGTGATATCATGAGCTTTACATTAGCTACTTTGAAATCTACGGTTCAAGATTATTGCGAAACAGCAGAAACTACTTTTGTTGCTGATTTGCCTACATTTATACAAGAAGCCGAAGAGCGCATACTGAAAAACGTAGAGCTTCCTGTGTTCAGAAAGAATGTCACAGGGACGGCTGCAGCGAGCAACACATATTTGTCTACGCCCACAGACTTTTTATCACCGTACAGTTTAGCGGTGATATCCAGTAGCGCGTACATCTATTTGCTTTTTAAGCATGTATCTTTCATTAGAGATTACACGCCTAACCCAGCGACAACTGGTACTCCAAAGTACTATGCGTTGTTTGATGACACGACTTTTATCTTAGGGCCAACGCCAGACTCTACTTACACATTTGAGTTGCACTATAAGTATCGCCCCGATTCGTTGACTGCAGGCGCAGAAAGCGGAACAACCTGGTTGTCTACAAATGCCCCAGATGCTTTGTTGTATGGCACCCTGGTAGAAGCGGCTACTTTCTTGAAAGTGCCAGAAGAAGTTGCTCAGTACGAACAAAGATTTATTGCTGCAGTATCTGCACTGAAAAAGCTTGGCGAAGGTTATGGTGCACGCGATGAAGCTAGGTACGATATAAATAGATCATAGTCATGTTTTTAAACGAACAAAAAAGCGAAATAGGAAACGTTTCTGTAGCTACCACAGACTTCAAGGGACACGACGTTGATTTCTGGGCTAAATCACTTTCAGACAGAATCGTCAGCGTTGGAGAAGAATGCCATCCTGTTATTGCTCAACAGGCTGTTGCATTTAAAGATGCTGTCCTGAAGCTAATTGCATACTATATGAGAGAGGCGATTAAGAGCGACAGAACCACGCTTATTAACGAATTAAACCGACAAGGCCATGGTGACATGGCTGAAATAATTAGGAGGCTCTAATGGCTATTACGACAGCTCTATGCACCAGCTTTAAACAAGAACTTATGGAAGCGGTTCATAACTTTAAAAACAGTGGCGGAAGCACGTTTAATCTTGCTTTGTACACAAGTTCAGCAAGCCTGGGAGCAGGCACAACTGCGTACACAACTTCTAATGAAGCGAGTGGCACAAACTATACGGCAAAAGGCGCGTCCTTGACTCGTGTAGATCCAACCACATCAGGCACCACCGCGTTTACAGACTTTTCTGATTTGACATTTTCAAATGTCACAATCACTGCGCGTGGATGTTTGATATTCAACGACAGTGCTAGTGGCGATCCTGCTGTATGCGCTTTGGATTTTGGTGGCGATAAAACATCAACTGCTGGTGATTTCACCATTCAGTTCCCAACTGCTGACGCATCCAACGCGATCATTCGCATCGCATAGGATTTAACGTGTGGCGAATGTTACTGGCTGGGGTAGAGGCACTTGGGGTGAGGGCGCATGGGGCGAAGAGGCCCCAGTTCTTGTCACGGGTGTCGCAGGGACTTCAGCTGTTGGTTCAGTCACAATATCTGCAGATGCCAGTACGTCGGTTACAGGCGTTGCAGGCACGAGTGCAGTTGGCACCGTCACGGTCTCGGCAGCAGCCACAACATCTGTCACAGGCGTTTCTGGGACGGGTGAAGTTGGTTCAGTCACCGTTACAGCAGATGCAAACGTCACTCCGACAGGTGTTGCAGGGACAAGCGCGGTTGGTTCGGTTTCAATATCTGCAGCCGCAAACACCTCAGTTACAGGAGTCTCTGGCACAAGCGCAGTTGGTTCTGTCACAGTATCTGCAGCGGCCAACGCGCCTGTTACAGGAGTTGCGGGAACGGGTGGCGTTGGTTCCGTCACAGTTTCTGCAGCAGCTACAACGTCAGTTACGGGCAATGTTGGTACATCCGCGGTTGGCACAATTACAGTCGATGCATCAGGAACGGCCGTTGTCACAGGCGTTTCAGGAACGGCTTCAGTCGGATCAATATCAACATCGGCTGCTGCAAATGTTTCGGTTGTCGGGCTTGAAGGAACGTCTGCGCTTGGCACCATATCGATCTTTACAGAAAACAACGTCAGCGTTACAGGCGTTGAAGGTACATCAGCGGTTGGATCTGTCACTACGACTGCAGCGGCTGATGTTGTTCCTCCAAGTGTGTCTGCTACTGGGCTGGTTGGCGGCGCACTGGTTTGGGGGCCAATTATTCCGGGCCAAGACTCAAATTGGCAAAATATTAATGACAGTCAAACACCAAGCTGGTCAAATGTTGATGACAGCCAGACACCGAATTGGGAAGAGGTAGCTTAATATGGCAACTTATGTAAACGATTTACGGCTCAAAGAGATCGCCACTGGAGATGAGGCAGGTACATGGGGCGCGAGTACAAATACTAACCTCGAATTAATTGCTGAGGCATTTTCATTTGGCACGGAGGCAATTACAACCAATGCCGACACGCACACTACTACGATTGCTGATGGCTCTACTGATCCTGGGCGCTCTCTTTTTCTCAAGTACACTGGAACCCTTGATTCTGCTTGTACCATAACTATTGGCCCGAATACTGTTAGTAAGCTGTGGCTCATAGAAAATGCCACCAGCGGCTCACAGAACATTATTATCAAGCAGGGCAGTGGGGCGACAGTAACAGTCCCCAATGGCCAGACTAAGGCGATCTACTCAGATGGTGCCGGATCAGGCGGCGCTATGGTTGATGCGTTTACTGATTTGTCTGTCCCCTCTTTGTTTGTTTCTGGCGACCTAGACATTGACGGCACCACTAACCTAGATGTCGTGGACATTGATGGCGCTGTGGATATGGCTTCTACACTTCAAGTGGATGGGGCTATTACATCTAGCGGCAGCATAACTGCTGCTGGTTTGACCAGTAGCACCAGCATTCAAACTACTGGGTCATCCTCATATTTTATATCTAACTCATCTAGCTCAGGCGACTACATTCGCTTGTACGCTGGCAGTGGGACAGGCAAGTGGGACATCTACGGTAACGGCGCAAATCTAAGGATTGGCGATAACGACAGTGCAGGTTCTGTTGTTATTGATACCAACGTGGGCATCGGGGTTACCCCAAGCGCAAAACTTGATGTTGGCGGCAACATAATAATGAACGGTGCTGCTGGCACATCTCCAATTTTTGAGATGATTAATAACGACAACGAAGACACCGATACAGGTCGTGAATCAAGCCTTAGATTCTCAGGTCACAGGTCAGGCGGTGAAGATGTCATCAACGCTCAAATCTCAGCCCACCACGACGGATCTGCTGACGATGACAAAGGTATGCTGTTTTTCTATACCAATAACGGCAGCGGTCTGAATCTAGCGCAGAAAATCGACAGCAGCGGCAACGTGACTGCTAATCCTTCTGGTGGCGTAGTTACGCTGGGCGCAAATGGTCATATAACATCTAAGCAAAGTCTTGATGTTATTACAGCGGGCGGACGTTATATGGGTAGCTCAAACCGTGGCTTGCTTGGGCAACTGCGTATTGAGCAAACGGCACAAGGCGCGGATGGTGGGTATGTTGCCCTTGACACTTGTGCTGTCGGCTCTACATCTCCAACTGAACGCCTACGCATCGACAGCGGCGGC
>Ga0181422_1000202_pt1 | contig 18929 bp, 32 predicted proteins | sample 45SPOviralmetaG_FD_130147 | JGI IMG/M metagenome (GOLD analysis project Ga0181422, IMG submission 130147) | Marine viral communities from the oligotrophic San Pedro Time Series (SPOT) site, San Pedro Channel, CA, USA - 45 SPOT_SRF_2013-07-18 | ecosystem: Environmental > Aquatic > Marine > Strait...
ACTGTGGATTAGACGTAGGTGTATACTTTGGTGATAGAAAAGAATTAGGTAGAACACATACTATTTGTACTTGGCAAAGTTTAAACATACTTGACAAACGTAACAAAGACGGACAAAGTGTTTTAAGTCTTGCAGAGTTTTTAGATGATGTAAAAACTATTATTATTGACGAAGTACACCAAGCAAAAGCAGAAGTACTTAAGAAACTACTAACACAAAATTTAAAGAATGCTCCGTTACGTTGGGGACTAACAGGAACAATACCTAAGGAACAATTTGAGTTTCAAAGTATTCTTGCAAGTTTAGGTCCTGTCATTGGTAACATCAGTGCAAAAGAATTACAAGACAAAGGTGTATTGAGTAAGTGTCATGTTAATGTATTACAAATGATTGACACACAAGTACACAGGGATTATCAAAGCGAACTAAAATATCTAACAACAGACGAAGGTCGTTTAGAATATATTGGTAAGTTAGTAGGCACAGTTTCAGAATCAGGTAACACACTGATACTTGTTGATAGAATATCAGCAGGTGAAAAATTATTAAGTCTTCTTCCAGAGGCAGTGTTCGTCAAAGGCGATGTTAAACTTGCAGATAGAAAAGACGCATACGATGAAATTAAAGAAGGTACGAACAAAATTATTATTGCAACATATGGTGTTGCGGCTGTGGGTATTAACATACCACGTATCTTTAATTTAATACTACTCGAGCCAGGCAAAAGTTTTGTCCGGGTGATTCAATCAATTGGCAGAGGCATACGAAAGGCACAAGACAAGGACTTTGTACAGATATGGGACGTTACGTCTACATGCAAATATGCAAAGAGACATTTAACATCACGTAAGAAGTTTTACAAAGAAGCAGAATATCCGTTTACGATTGAAAAAGTAGATTGGCAAAAATAAAGGAAACTACATGAATATATTAACATTAGATAATAAAGCCTTTTCACTTAACAACCTGCCAGAACAGATTGAAGAAGATATTAGATTCAGTGTATTAGATAATGCGGATCCAAAAAATCCGGATTTCTTTTTTATACCTCTAATATTTTTAGAAAGTTTTAGTTCTCCGGCGATTGTTATGGAGATTAATGGTAAAGAAATTAGTATGCCACTTGACTGGCATATTGCAGTAGGAGACTCCGAGACTGGAAACGATCTCGAGATTCTACCACTAACAAGTATTAACGACAGAGGATTTGAAGCATTTGTTTTTAATCCACTAAAGAGTTACAAGCCAGACTTTGGAAGTTTAAAAGTTACAAACTTCTATAATGATGTTAAATGGCATGTACCTAAAACTAAGAACGGACAATTATTAAGTGTACCAATTGAAGACGGACCTAATCCATTGTGTGCATTTTTCATTAAAGATGTATCAAGACAAATTGAAACAATTGACTATGGAGAACTATTTTAATGAATGCATTTGTAGTGTATGTTTGGATGACTGTGGCGTATATGCCATGGGATATTGTTAAGGTGGGCGAGTTCGCAAACTGTGAGCAAGGTGTTGCTACAGCAAATAATTTATATCCAGGATACGTAGCACTACATTGTATTACACCTGACTTGGTACCTCCTGGAGGTTTTCCTGAATGAAGTTGTACTCTAATCATTATCAAAACCAATTAAGAAAGTTACACCAGCTCAAGTCAAGTTTTGGCAGTGCTGGAAAGTACAAAGGACTTAATGAATGGATTGATAAATGGACACCTCAGAGTTTAACTGACTACGGTTGTGGTAAAGGTAACGTCATGAAAGAAATTGGTAAACGTTATCCTACATGCCACTTGCAAGGTTACGATCCAGGTGTGGTTGAATATAATCAAATACCTGAGTTCGCAACAGACTTGCTAATGTGTACAGATGTACTTGAACACATTGAGCCTGAAATGATTGACAATGTGTTACAACATATTAATACATTGTTTAAGAAGAGTGCATTCTTGTTAATTGATACAAGAGAAGCAATCAAAACATTACCGGATGGTCGTAACGCACATTTGATAATTGAAGGCAAGGATTGGTGGACTGAAAAAGTTACTAAAAACATAAAAGGAAATGTAGTAGTAAATGCATTTCAAAAACAACAAAAAATATTAATAGTGGTGGACAAGTGAACCAAGAAGTAATGAGTATAAGAAATATTGATGGCAAGGTAGTAAAGGAAGATGATAGATATCTTGTAAGAGATAATACAGAATTAAATAATTTAGTTGTTAGTAGTACAAAACTTAAACCTAACAAAGCAACATCTGGTCATAAACATGATGGTCAGGAAGAAGTGTATATGTTTATTGAAGGCGACGGACACATGACATTAGATGACAACCGCTTTCAAATTAGAGAAGGACAAATGGTCTTAATTGAAGATGGAGTATTTCACAAAGTAGAAGCAGGCGACAACGGTTGCTACTTCGTTTGTGTATTCGATGGAAAGCGATATACGTAATGGAATCTATTTTAATATCACCACAGTTAGTATATAAAGTTAACTGTCCAATAGACTTAACCCCTATTGCTGAACGTAGTGCAAAACTATTAGACACTATTGTTGATCAAGGCGAAGTAGAGCAAGATGGTGGTATTACAAGTACAGGACATCTTGATGCTCCACACTTATGGGAAGAAACAAGACTATTGAACGGTTGGTTAAAAGGACAAGCAAATAAAGTTTTAGAAGCATGGGACTTGAACTACAACACATTTGGTATAACAAAGAGTTGGGTCAACAGTCACTTTGAAGGTGCATGGACAGACACACACGATCACGGTGATAGTCATCTTGTTTGTAGTGTGTATATACAGCAACCAGAGAATGGTGGCAACTTAGAATTTGAAAATAAAGAAAGAACATTGTTTGCAGGCTATCCACGTTTCGCTCAAAATCAATCAAAACTTCATAACTACTTTACAGAGGTTGAAGTCAAACAGGGTGACGTAGTATTCTTTCCAGGCTGGTTAAGCCATAAGAGTCAACCAAATAAATCATTACAACGTAGAATTGTAATGGGAATGAATTGGCACTGTGCGTTAGAACGTCCACAACAGTTAGACAACAACCATATAACGAGGCAAGATGTTTAGTATTTTTAATAAGCCAAGCAAAATAACATTAGATTGTTTTACTGATCAACGTATTATCTATGATGCGTATGAGCCCGAACTTGCCAAAGACACAATGCCTGATTGGTGGAAGAAGATGGCATCAACACGTAAGTTTGATAGCATGACATACCAAGGCTTAGACAATGCTACACTAAAACGTTGCCCACACGTAAACGAATTATTAACAACAGGCGTTATGTTTCCTGCCTGGATGCAGTTAAAAATTAAAACATTTGATCAACCTAATCAAGCAATGATCCAAACGTATCCAGAAGGCAGTCCTGTTATACCACACGACCCACAAGACTATGCACACCACAAGCCAAACATGTTTCATGGTAAAGTAATGAGTCCGTGGCAGATAAGAGACACAAGCGGAACTAAATGGTTATGGACAAGTCCACAATGGCACATGACTAATCCAATAGAGTATTGGACAGTTCCTGCTATATCAGAGTTCAAGTATCAACACGCAACTATTGTTAACTTGATGGTACCATTCAACAGTGAACTAAACGTTGAGCCAGGTGATCCGTGGCTACACTTGGTGCCACTATCAGACAAACGGATCGAATTAAAAACACATTTGGTTTCTTCAGAAGAACTGAAAAAGATGAACAGTCTTATGATGGGCGTAGGAAGTTATTCACGTTTTATGAACCGAATGAAAAAGAAAGGAAAGTAATGCGATTATTAATTTTTATTTTAGTATTATTTACAGCAGTGGCTATCTACACAGACACAGGCGTAGACTTTGAGGATACAAAAACTATAGAGGAGTTAGGGAAATGAGTCCAAGCAATGAAGAAAAACTTTTAAAAGATATCGAGTTGTTAAGTGTAAAAGTAGACAAGTTGCAATTAACTGTTGAAGCATTAGATAATAAACTTGAAAATCATATTGGCTTTATTGACAAAACATATGAAGGCTTACGTAATCCAATTGATGCCGCAAAAAGGTTTTTAAAAAGATGAAAGTAAGTCCATTAAATATTTTTGATATTGAGAATCCATTTCCAGAATGGCTTGTACAGTATATTGAAGATCAAACTAAAGATGTTAATTGGCAGTTTGTAAGTGTACCGCCAGAACACGAAGACGGAGACAAATATAAAACTCCTGCACTGTTTACTGATGTTATGTTCTGTACACAAAGCAACATACTCGATGATCACAAAGAACTTACAAAGTTATTGCACACTGCATTGACTCGTGATATTATTCCTAATACAATCCCAGATGCAGAGATTAATCAAGTAACACGTACAAGACTTAATGGTACAGTACAAAACGTTTACTATGGCCCACACACTGATGTAAGCAACAACGAGCCCGGACTATGGACATTTGTTTACTATGTTAATGATGCAGACGGTGATACAATCTTCTTTGAAGAAGATGGCAAGACAGAGTTAACAAGAACAAAATACAAACGAGGAAATGCTGTTCTATTTCCTGCACACTATTGGCACACTATGGACTTGACTACGGTTCCGTTTCGTGTTACAATAGGTATGACATATTCAATAGAGACAAAACTAAATGGCTGATAGATTACCTTTAAAAGATATACTTGGTGCAATCGATATGAATGCAAAAGATGTATGGGACGAACTTACTGATGAACAACGTAAGTCTGTTAGTTTCTTTTTGCTTAATAGATATTGTAGTGTAGTTAAAGGTAAACGTGAAGCACAAGAACTTTCAGTATTCAAAACTAATGAATATTATAACAAGAACTATTTTACTATTGCAAAACATCAGAAACTATTGTGGCAACTACTTTGCATGACAGCAAACGAAAACAAGTCTATTCAGTATCATGAATGGATAGGTTACAAAAAGAAAAAAGGTGCTACTAATAAATCAGGTAAAGAACTTGAAAAGATATTTCCTAACATGAAAGCAGATGAAATACAAATGTTAGTTAGTATGAATAAGAAGAAAGATATAGAAAAATTTATAGAGGAATTCAATGGGCATAATTAAAAAGAACGGAAGACTGTTTACATTTGGTTGTAGCCTAACAAGATATCACTGGCCTACATGGGCAGATATCTTAGGACAAAGTTATGCTGAGTTTTACAACTGGGCTAACAGAGGTGCTGGCAATAGACAGATTATGGAACGGTTTAGTGAAGCATGTTTACGTCATGACTTTACAACTGAGGACACAGTTATTGTACAATGGACTGACTATCATAGATTTGATCATCACAAGAGTGATCCAGACTTACCTGAGAGTTGGTATCCGGGCGGCAACATATTTGTTGATAATCAAGCAGATCAGATTAAAGGCTTTGTAATGAATAAGTTGTGGGACGAACGTTCGTATATGATGCACTCGTTTAACTCTATACACGCCGCAGTAGCACTTGCAAGAACTATTAAAGCAAGAGTAGTTTTTATATTTGGTACTGACATGCGAGAACATTTATTACATGATCCGTATTGGGCACCTTACAAAAAGATTTTACAAAACAGTTATTGGATTGAAAAGGATTTATATAACTGGATGGTACAGATGCATGATAAACGTTTATCGTTCAAAGGTGCAAAGTTAGGTAACTTAGATGAGGAACCTACATTAGATTATCACCCAACGCCAATGATGTATTATGAATTCCTAATGAAACGCATTTCACCATTGTTAGGTGTAGGGATTGATAAAAAGTTTGCAGGCAAATATCAGAAAGTATTAGAGGCTACAGATGACTACAAAGATATCGGAAAAGCAATTCTTGAAGCAGGTTACGATACAAATAAAAGATACGCAAGGGGTTACTAACGTGTCAGATAAAAAGTTCGTATGTCAATATTGCAATACAGCATACACAAGAGAAAAAACTCTTATGGTGCATATGTGCGAACAAAAACGTAGAGCATTACAAAAGAACGAGAAACGTGTACAGTTAGGCTTTTATGCATTTACAAGATTCTATGTACTGTGTCAGAACGTTAAGAAAGAAAAGACTTATGAAGAATTTTGTAAGTCATCATACTATAACGCATTTGTAAAGTTTGGATCATTTGTAAACAATGTGCGTCCGTTATACCCAGAGAAGTATATTGACTATGTAGTAACAAGCGGAGTCAAACTTGATCATTGGTGTAGAGATGAACTGTATGAAAAATACGCAATTGGTATCTTAAAGAAAGAAGGTGTTGAAACAGCAGTAGAACGTTCAATCAAAACTATGATGGATTGGGGAGATGACCAAGAAGCACAATGGAATGATTATTTTAGATATGCAAGTCTTAACAGAGTAACGCAACATTTACGTGATGGTAAGATTAGTGCATGGCTTGTATTGAATTGTGCAAGTGGTAAAGAGATGTTATCAAAATTTAATGATGAACAACTTGGGATTGTATATGCTGTAATGGATCCACAGCATTGGGCATTACGTTTTAAACGTAGTCCAACAGACGTAGAATTGGTAAAAGAAATAGCACAAAAGGCTAACTTATGATTGACAAAGACGAAGAAAAACTGTATAATATAACTATGAACACACAAAACAATAATGAAATGATAGTGTCAAACCATGTTGGTGTTGACGGAGAAAGTGTAGATAGAATCTATGGAGACCCTAATAGTGGCAAGTATAGATTAGTTCAAAGAGACTACACTACCTATAAAGGAACCATTAATAAAAAAATGACTATGGTCAAAGGTACAGACGGTAATCGATTTAAGAGTCATGTGTTTGTTACACAAGATGATAGATGGTTTGATAGAGGCGGTTTGCCTATCACTAAACCAAACAATTTAGCAAATGAAACAGAAACAAAAGAAACAAAAGAAGAAGAAAAAAGTAGTATCGAAAAAGCGAGTGACTAAAAGAGAAATCGAAGGATACTACATTCCAGGAGATGGTACAATACAAACATTGTACAAACCCAAATGGTAATACTATACGGAATAATATTTCTATGTGTGTGTTACGCAATACCCGTATTCATGCTATGGTGCATGGACAAGGAAGAGCCTAAATAAAATGCCTGATATTGATATAGACTTTGCTGATAGAAACGTAGTGCTTGATAAGATTAAGCATCGTGTCGCTAAACTTGACACAGGCAAAAAACATAACACAGGTGTATACACAACTGAGGTTCCACACAATCCTGTGGACAACTTATCTACAATCGAACACAAGACTGCAGAAGAGCGAGGATATTTTAAATTAGACTTCCTCAACGTTTCGATATATAAAGATGTACAAGATGAAGCACATCTTATTAGACTCATGAAGAAGGAACCATTATGGGATTTACTAACCGCTCCAGAATTCAGCAAACAATTATTTCACGTAGGAGAACACAGTTACCTCCTAAGCAAACTAAAGCCAACAACGATACCGCAGTTAGCGGCAGTGCTGGCGATCATAAGACCAGCGAAGAGACATCTACAAGACCATGGCTGGGAACAGATACTACAAGAGGTGTGGGTAAAACCTGAAGACGGTTCCTACTACTTTAAGAAAGCACACGCAATGGCGTATGCCCAAGCAATCGTAGTTCATATGAACTTGCTCTGTGAGCAAATCCAAAAGTAATTATTTAGGCTTTTTTACTAATTGTACAGAACGTCTTTTCACTCTCTTGAGTGTAAGGTTCTTTAAGTTCACAGTTGGCCCGTGAACGATCTTTACGTCTTTACTGTTCATGTTAACCAATGCGTATCTAAACTTATCCATCTCTTTTCTCAAAAAGATGTTGATAGGGATCATGCGGTTACTTTCCCACCACCATGTTTCACCCATCTCTAAGAACACTGGTTGATGTCCATCTTGTAACTCTGAGTAAACGTACATGCTTGTAATAAAGTTATCCTGATTACAAACGATACCTACGTACTCATTGCCACCATATGTAACAACACTTAAAAACGGAAATTTATCTTCTATGTCTTTTCTTAACATCATATCCTATAAATAGTTATATGCAACTTATACCCAGATATTTAGTCAATGCCAAAACCACTCTCGTAGCAAATGTGACTACGGGCACAACAACGGAGTTAAGACAAGTGTACCAGAAAAACTTAAAAATTTTTAAAGGTATCGACAACATGTTGACCTTTGAAATAAAAAACAACGACAGTAAGCCTATAAGCATACTTAATACGTATACGCCACACTTTACAGCGTTCGATCATGCTAAAACACAAGTGCTTACTAAAATAGGAACAATTAAAGAAACATCAACGCCTAACTATAAAGGTCAGTTTGAAGTTAGTATTACTGCAAACGACTTATTAAACTTAGACGATCAGTTACTAACTTATACAATTTACTTGACTAAGGACAGTGACAACAGTGAAGTACTTACGTATGCTAACACCCACTTTGAGATGATTGGTACCATCGAGTTGCACGGTGAAGCATTCCCTGGACCGAAAGACACATACTCCGTTAGTTCTTTCACAGAGATAGAAAACACTGATCCTGTTGAATATAAGAGCGAACAGATCACAGCAGAAGCGGCACGTAATGGTAACGAAGCATTACATACTGCGGCAATATACTCAACTGACTTTATAGGTACAGTAACTATTCAAGGTAGTTTGGAAAACCAAAATCCAACTAATTGGGTAGACATTACAACTGTAAATTTAGAAAATCCAACTGACCCTACTCCAGTTAATTTTAATGGTGTGTTTTCATATTTGAGAACCAAATATACAACAACAAATTCTGGAACAATTGATAAAGTATTAGTCCGAAATTAGTTGACTTCTGATGCAAATGATACTATAATAGTATTATGAGCATTGTATTCGAGACCCTACAGTTACATCTACCTACTAAGAAGAAAACTACTCCAAGTGGTTGGACTTCTTTCAATGCACCTTGTTGTGTACACAACGGAACCAATGCTGACAAAAGACAACGTGGCGGACTAATCAATAACGGCGAAGGTGGTATAAGTTATCATTGTTTCAACTGTGGCTTCAAAGCAAGTTGGGTTCCAGGCAGACAGTTAAGTTACAAAATGCGTAAACTGTTTCAATGGTTAAACACACCCGATGATGTAGTAACTAAACTTGCACTACAATGTTTACAGATTGCTGAAGTAGGTATTAGTAACGTTGAAATAAAACTTCCTAAGTTTGATATTAAAGAATTACCTAAAGATGCTAAACCTATTAACAATGATACACCGTTAGAAGTCATACAGTATCTACAAACAAGAAACTTATACTTAGAAGATTATAACTTTCATTGGTCACCTGAATTAAAAGATAGATTAATCATTCCGTTCTATCACAAAAATGAAATAGTAGGATACACTGCACGTAAAGTTAAAGATGGTAATCCGAAATATCTAAGTGATCAACAACCTGGATATGTATTCAATATTGATGCACAACATTATACTCGTGTGCTTACTATTGTTGTAGAAGGTCCTTTTGATGCAATAGCAGTAGAAGGCTGTGCATTACTGGGTAGCGAAATCAAAGATCAACAGGCCATGCTCCTCAATAGTTTAAATACAAATAAGATAGTTGTGCCTGATAGAGATGAAGCAGGTGCTAAACTTGTAGACCAAGCAATAGAACTTGGCTGGAGTGTTAGTATGCCCGAATGGGGTAACAACATAAACGATGTGAATGATGCTGTAAATGAATATGGCAAAATGTACACATTGTATTCAATTGTGTCAGCAAGTGAAAAGAACGAATTAAAAATTAAACTACGGAGCAAAAAATGGTTTGGTTAAAAACATTGTGGGATAAGATCACTAAACCGATTAGTGATTGGAATGATAAGCGTAGAATGAAAAAGCGGATTGAAGAACTTAAGAAACGTGATCCTTTCATTTACAAATGAGAATGCCTGGAGATAAAACTATGATCATATGGGGTATGGTTGGAAACAGCCACGATGCAAGTTTGGCTGTGTTCAGAAAGACAGAGAACAAGTTAGAATTGTTATGGGCGGCATTGAGCAAAGACTTCAGTAACGTAGATAATGATCCGCATTTCAATTGGACTATAATTGAAGTTGCAAGAAAGAACTTTGGTGACCCAGACCAAGTTGTATGGTATGAGAATCCATTTACAAAAAGTCTTAGACAGTTATGGGCTGGACAAGGTTTCTTGTTTAAAGAAAATAATATTAAAGCATACTTGAAGCAGTGGAACATTGATGTTCCTATTAAGTATGTACCACATCACTTATCACATGCGGCATATGGATATTACACAAGCGGTTGGAATCACGGTAACGTAATATGTATTGACAGCATTGGAGAGTTTGAAACACTAACAATGTGGAGAGGTGATGGAGATACATTAACAAAAATTAGTAGTCAAAGTTATCCTAACAGTTTAGGACTTTGGTATAGTGCAATGACACAACGTTTAGGTTATACACCTAACAAGCAAGAAGCAGTTATTAGTACGTTAGCAAAGTCAGGTAACCCATACAAGTACAAGCAAAAACTGTATGACGATTTCTTTGAAGTAACATATGATCCATTATGTAAAATTAAATTTAAAGAGAACTGCCATAGAGGATTAAGATGGTATGCTCCTGAGATTAAGGACATTGACAACCTTGCGGCAAGTGTACAACATGTGTTTGAAGACCTGTGTATGAAACTTACTACAAGCATACAATACAATAACCCAAGTACCAATCTTGCTGTAACAGGAGGTTGTGCTTTGAACAGAGGCGCAATGGACAAGATTAGAAAGAACTGGAGAGGCTTTTGGATACCAACCAATCCAGGTGATCCAGGAAGTTGTATCGGAGCAGTATTGGCTTTGGAGAAGAAACACATTGACTTTGATGAAGAAATATGGTATAATAATAAGACAAAAAAAGGATTAGCGAATGAATAAAGAATATGGTTATGATGTACAAAAGGTATATCTGCAAATGATGTTGAGCGATGCACAATCGTTTGTGCGTTGTCAGACTATCTTTGACCATAGTTTATTTGATCGTAAACTGCAAGACGCGGCAGAGTTTATGAATGCGTATGTTACAGAACACAATGCATTGCCTACAGAAGAAATGGTTAATGCAACCTGTCAAACTGATCTTAAGGTTCCTGAAGGACTTAGAGAAGAACACTATGATTGGTTACTGCAAGAGTTTGAAACGTTTACAAGACACAAAGGACTTGAGAGAGCAATACTTGAAAGTGCTGAACTACTTGAAAAAGGTGAGTATGGTCCTGTAGAAGACAAGGTCAAGAACGCAATACAGGTAGGACTACAAAAGGACTTAGGTATTAATTACTTTGAAGATCCTAAAGGTAGACTTATGGGATTGAAAGACAACAATGGACAAGTAAGCACAGGCTGGACAACACTTGATAGAAAACTATTCGGTGGCTTTAACAAAGGTGAACTGAATATCTTTGCAGGTGGATCGGGTGCAGGTAAGAGTTTGTTCTTGGCAAACTTAGGTGTGAACTGGGCATTGAACGGCATGAACGTTTGTTATCTAACTTTTGAGTTGAGTGAGGCATTGGTAGCAATGCGTGTTGACAGTATGTTTACAGACATTCCAACAAAAGAAATATTTAAGGATCTTGATGGAGTTGAAATGAAAGTCAAGATGATTGGCAAGAAGGCTGGAGCATTCCAAGTCAAGTATATGCCAAGTGGTAAGAACGCAAACGATATTAGAAGTTATTTGAAAGAGTATGAAATTAAAACAGGACGTAAGATTGATGTACTGTTAGTTGACTACTTAGACTTGATGATGCCTATGAGTAGAAAAGTATCGCCAAGTGATTTGTTTATTAAAGATAAGTTTGTGAGTGAGGAACTGCGTAACCTTGCAATGGAATTAGGTTGTGTGTTTGTAACTGCGGCACAGTTGAACAGAGGTGCAGTAGAAGAAATAGAATTTGATCACTCGCACATCAGTGGTGGCTTGAGTAAGATTCAAACTGCTGATAACGTGATAGGTATCTTTACAAGTAGAGCAATGCGTGAACGTGGTAGATATCAAATACAGTTAATGAAGACAAGGTCAAGCAGTGGAGTAGGTGCTAAGATTGATCTTGAGTTTGACATAGACAGTTTGCGTATTAGAGATTGTGATGAAGATGAAGACACAAACAACTATGCAAGTAGCACAGGCAGTTCAGTACTAAAAGGTTTACAAAGAACAACTGACACATCGGAACCACCAGAGCCAGATGCAGGTGAAGCAGTTAAGAAAGTAAGAGCAGATACAGATAGTACTAAACTAAGACAGTTCATTGGAAACCTTGGCAGTGAGTAGTGTTACAGTAATAGATGATGTCTTTCCTCAGTGGCTACTAACAACTATACAACAGAGTATATCAAACTGTAAGCAATGGGAATATGGTAGAGTAAAAAGTGCATACGGTGATGAGTATGAGAACTATTACAACTGTGTACTTTGGCACAAGAACTATCCTGAGATGGAAGACCCCTTAAAAGGATTAAGCAATACCATAGCAAGTTGCTTTGCACTTGAACTATTACCCAACGGTCCTAAACAACTTGAAGTACTGAGAATGAATGGTACTACACCCGCAAGTGAACAATACCCACATCGTGATTGCGATATGATCGCAGATGACACAGAACGATTGAAGAGTATTGTATGGTGGCCTTTTGGCAGTAGCGGAGATCTTCGCTTCTGGGAACATCAAGTTGACATAGTCAATCCTTCACAGGTTGTGGAGTACAAACCCAATCGTGCTGTGATGTTTGATTCAAGCATTCCGCATGCCGGTAATCCACCACAAGATTGGCCCATGCGTGTTAGTATTAACAGTGTTTGGAAATTATAAAAACAGTCTTTATTAATTATCGTGGCTAAAAATTGCCATGTATTTAAGACGTCTTAAGACTATGAAAATCACCCCTATATGGCTCTTAAATGTCGACTTAGTACAATTCGCTGTACATTGTAGCTCTTTAGTCTTTTTACACGAGCAACAGCGTTTTAACCAGGTTTAACACACCTATTATAGTAGCAGTTTAAATACACATATGCAAGACTTTATTAAAACATGGGACAACGAACTTGATACAGAATACTGTCAAACTGTGATTGATTATTACAATCAACAACAAGGTACACGTATACTGAATCGCCAAACTGCAAATGAGTCAGCACCAAAAATGAACAAAGACGGTGCCATGCTCTATGACGAAGGGGAGACTGGTACGTTTGCCCTCAGCATGAATAAACTACTACAACCCTACTATGATTGCATACACAGATGTGTAGATGATTATGTCAGTGAGTTTGGTATATTTGAAAACGTTAATCCCATACAGTTGAGTCACAGCATTAAAATACAGCATACTCGTCCCAGTGAAGGATATCACGTATGGCACTGTGAACATGCAAGTAGAGACACAGGACAGCGTGCCATACTTGCAATGGTTTACTTAAACACCGTTGAACAAGGAGGTGAAACTGAATTCTTATATCAGAGCCGTAGGATTGATGCCCGAGCTGGGCGAGTTATGTTTTGCCCCGCAGGTTATACGCACACCCACAGAGGTAATCCCCCACTGAGTGGAGACAAGTACTGCGTAACTACTTGGCTTGAGTTTACACACTAACCGATAGAACGCCAAGGCGTAGGTCTGTCTTTGCCCTGTTCCCAAACAAGTTCCCCTGTTTCAATCACAGTGCCAGTCATAAACCCTCCACCTCCGTTACTTGGTACGTAACGACAAGGCTTAACGAGTTTGCCCTTGTAGGTCTTAGGTATATGAATACTTGAGATCCCACGTTGTTTTATTCCTGCCATAAATCCCCTTTTTTAAGAAGTATTTATGATCTTGTGTACGCAGTTGAGCTTCTTACCTGTTGACCTCACATGTTTTAAAAGGGTCTTTGTTACTTCACTAAGACGTGCTCTCGAACACTGTTTACAGTTGTATTTAAAAGGCCATGTGGGATTAGTGTATTAAAAGGCTTCTTTTTGGTGTATTTGATCTAAACTATTTGCAGGTCTCTGGAGCAAACACACAACCCAGTGTGCGTCCTATTGCTTCCCAGTCTGTGGGTCCACTTGTGTCTGGTTCTTGCTGTGTAGGAACACTTGTAGCATCGTTGTTGTTGATGGCTTCATCAATGGTCACCATAGGTGGTTGCGAACAACCTTGTACTGCAAGTACCACAAGTACCATAGCAAGTAATAACCATATTTGAACATCTTGTTTCATCGTACTGTAGTTATCCCGCGAAGCGGTAAAGCGCCAGATTATAGCCGCAGAGCGGTACGCGGTTTTTTAAGAACGTGCGAAGCACAGCGGTAGCAAAGATCGGTAAGCACATTTTGACCTCTTGGCTGTTAATTGTACTAACTGTAGTTACTGTATCTCGCACTGTATGACCCGTCTGTAGTTCCACGCAGACAACAAGTGTATAGAGGTGAGTTCAACACAAGCAAACTGAACACTGCGTCTCGTTCGCTCTCAAACACCAGTGTACAGTGATCAAGTTGTGTGGTGTATATCTTATGCTCGAGCAGTAGTTGTGTACCTGCACAGTGCGTATGACTGTCCATAATGATAAAGTCCAGTTGTCGTTGACTTCTTGAGTAATCAAGTTCTACACAATACATCTATTCACCAAGCACATGGTTAGTTTCATGATCTATGTTCTTGAACTTCAACGCACAGTACACATTGATAGGGTGATAGTGTGCAACCCAAAAGCGTACACGGTTAGCATGTATTTCAAAGTCCAATTGATATTTGCGTATGAGTTTGAATGCAGTCGCAACGTCCTTGGTGTTATGTGTATAAGCACAGTATTGATTACGCATACTTGTAGTGCTCACCACGTAGTATAGCTCTTGCATGTGCTACACTGTAGTTGTTGATTGTGATGTACTTAATAAGTGTACGTCTATGTTCGTATAGTATGAGTTCGTCCATGTTATACTCCAAATGGGTCTACAGCCCAAAAAAATTGTGTGCGTAAAAAATTTACGAAGTACTTACTGTATTAAGAGGGAACCTTTTGATCCTGTTCTTGATAGTAGCAACCTTACCCGTACTCGCACAGTTGTCATATGAACTATAGAACTCTTCTACTACAGACTCAAGACGCTCACGTATGTGTTCAATGCGTTGTGTACTGTACTCGTAGTTTATTGTAGGCTCTTGCTTGTTCATACTGTTATTTAACTGTGAAAGGGGTCTGTGTCCAAAAACTGTGAACTACGAAAAATTTAACTGAAGTACTTAGGTCTTTGAGGTGGTGATTCTGTGACCCCTGCCCTGCTCAAACGCTGTTTCCAAAATTAAACGCTATGCCCCGACCCCTCGAAATTTTTTTTTATTTTCTATATGCCCCGGTCTCGAAAAAAGATCAAAAAAAATGGGCAAGTCTCCCTGCCCATTTCCCACTCTACAGAGTGTGTCCGGATTCGTTAGTCTGCTCTGCTACCTGCACTTGCTCTAAAGCCATGCTGTCTAAGCACCTCTGCATACGCATATGCACCCTGCTCTTTACAGTCCATGCTCTGTCCATGATGCTGTGCTGGATCCCACAACTGCATAGTCTTTGCTCTGTAGCTCTTACGGAAGCCTATGCTCTCAAGCAGTTTGGCTTCTCTACTATTAGTTCTATCTACACTAACATCTACCCACGCAAAGCCACAGTACATTGGCTCACCGTACTCATTGCCACCAGTCTTAGTGTTCCAATCCGCCAAGTAATCGCTTACTGCTTTCTTTGCTGAGATCGTTGCGTTTGTGTGTATGTCTTGTATGTTCATATTGTATGCCCTCTTTGTTAGTTTATATTAATATATTACAGTCAAAAGTAGAAGAAGTCAACCCCTAAAGGCTAACTCCCTCAAGTTTATCAAACCCTGATCCTGCGACTATGTGTACAGTACCACAGTCTTCTACAAGGATATCTCCTACACTCACAGAGTGCATTGGCTTGAATCTTGTGTAGGCCTCTTCAGGTCCTATGTTGCCTATCTGGAATGCTTCGTTTAGATCACTCGCATCCAGGTCTGCAACGTGTTCGTAATGCTTGATGTTTGCTATTGGATCAAACCCCATACCGTAACTGAACGGAGTGTTTGGGTACATTGCTTTGTGTGCTTCATGTCCTACTTGGTAAACTTTAATCATATTGCCCTCATTTCCTAATTGTTATACTTACAGTATACAGTCAAAGGACGCAAAGGTCAACCAAAATGTGTGGTATTTTTCAATCTTTTTTGTCGCTGTTTTGCTGGGGTTTTAGTCAAAGTGAAACCCAGTAACGAGGGCACATTACTGGGTTTCTAATACAGTGTTGGAGCGTGAGGGCTATGCTCTTTGTAACACTGTACTCTCAGCCATCGCTTCCCAGTTTGCTGGAAATGCTTTAGCGAGATCTGCTACCTTCAGAACGGTTCTCAAGGACAGTTCCCTCAACTTAGACTTATTAATGTCTATGAAGTCTACCACTGCCTCATGCTGTTCTGCGGTAAATTGATATTCATTGAGCATACCATCTGTAACGATCTGCTTGATACGTAGCATCTTCTCTCGTTCAGTGTCTATGGTTAGATCAATGTAGTGACAACGTGATTCAAGTGCTTCCAAATGATCCCTGAGCTTCTTGCTCTTAACGTTGTCAAATTTGATGTTGGTGATAAAGATTGCACTGCCTTTGAACTGGAATGAATCCGGCACACCTTCGTTACGCAACTTGAATGAATCAGTGTTCCAGTGAATGGTTCTGTTCTTCTTTGAATCAAGTGCGGCTTTTAAAATGTTAAGACTAAGGTCGTCCATTAGTACTGAGTCACAGTCATCAAACACCAGTACGTTGTCCTTGTCCGCATAGTTGTACAGTTTACAGTAGAGTCCAATTGCACTCATCGCGCCCTTGACTACTTGGTACTTGGGAGGTCTTTCACCCAACGTAGCGATCATGTCATGCTTACCCAGCACTTTCTCTACACCAAAACTCTTACCAACACCTGGAGGGCCACTAACGATCATAGCACGTACATCGCCTTTCTTACATGCTCTTGTCATGTCCTCAAGTATACTAAACCTTTCACGTAAACGTTCTATGGTCTCTTCGTCGGTCTCTTCTCTTGCTGTGACCTTGGTGTTGCTGTTAACATGTTGATATGCATCCTCAGCATCAACTTTGATCTTGATGTTACGATCTGGGAAACCAGCAACTGCTGTTCCATCTACTGTTACGTAGCCGCCCTGTGCGCCTACCTTGAATTCTTCTACAAGCGGAAACACCATGCCAGCAAGTTCTACTTCCTTGCCTCTGATCTTGTAACTGCCTGATAGTATTTTTATTTTCTGTGTCATATTGCCCTCTTATGGTTTGTTAATATTAATGCCTTATTGTTCTTACAGTGTAGCATCAACTGCTACACATGTCAACCTCTTTATGCAACCAAATTGTTCAGCCATTGCTGATCAACCTCTTGTCCTACATCCTTGCCACCAAGGTATGCGTTAATGTGTTTGGAAGTTGTCATGCTCCACTTGGTTGAAGTTCTGAAAGCACCCTGCTCTGTCCAAGCCGCTACAGGTGTTTCGTATGAGTAAAGAACACGGTTGCCCTTGGCTGTTGTGATCTCTGTCTGGTTACTGCCGATTTGTGTAAGTTTCATATTGCCCTCGTTTTGTTAATTGTTAATATATAATAGCATCGTTCTTTTCAGAAGTCAACCCCTAAAGTTCTTTTTCTTCAAAAGTTTCTACTTCTCTGCCCTGTGCAAAGTCCAACAAGTCTGCCGCTATTGCCGCCGCTTGTGCTCGTGTCAACTGTACACTATCAAAAAACTTGTCAGCCGTTGCTGGAAGTTGTTGCTTCTTCTGTGTCAATTGTACACAAGATCCTCGTTTGTCTCCACCCCAAAACCTTGTAAGTGATACGCCCTGTGCGTGTGATTTAAGTTCTGTACTCATTTTGCCCTCTGCTTTCTAATTGTTATACTTACAGTATACAGTCTATTATCCAAAAGGTCAACCATTATTTTACCTTTTTTCAAATAAAAGAGGGGGTCCTTTCTAAGAGGGCGACCCCCCACTCTCCCGCCTTGCTTTTGTGTGATCACAGGGTGCAAGGTCTAACAGGGTTTTTACTCCCGACCAATTGGCCCACTCTGCAGGACTCGAACCTGCGACCTACGGTTTAGAAGACCGTTGCTCTAATCCTGCTGAGCTAAGAGTGGATTGGTGCGAGCGGAGGGATTCGAACCCACACACCGTAATCGATAACGGATTTTAAGTCCGTTGCGTCTACCTGTTCCGCCACGCTCGCCTTATCCGATTGTGTAGTGTGAATCCCCTTTTCGGTCTTCTAATTGTGCTAATACTATACTATCAAAAGGGGTTGTTGTCAACCCCTAATGATTTCTATTTGATGCTTACGCTTCTACTGGTTCTTTGTCTAACTGAACTTCAACCTCAACTTCAGCACTTGGTGCCGGGGCTGGTGTTGTGTCTGCTTTAACATTTCTAACCACGAACTCAGTGATCGCACTTTGCTGAGCCTCTGATTGGAACTTATCATGTCCCAACAACATCTTACAGATGTCTGACTTGCTCATTGCTGAATCCAACTCTAACAGTTCGATATCAGTGTGACCATTCTTGTTCAGGATCTTAAACCTTGAAACATAGTCTTGGGCAAACCTTACTTTGGTTTTGCCATTGTTTGTTGATGTACCTGCAACGGTATAAGTTTTATTTGTTGCCATAATTTTAAGCCTCCTTAATTGCCTATTCTTACTCTATTATAATAACACAAAATGGTGAGTAAGTCAACCATTATTGTGTCTTTTGGTTATCCAATTTCTGGATAAT
>Ga0181422_1000203_pt1 | contig 18774 bp, 13 predicted proteins | sample 45SPOviralmetaG_FD_130147 | JGI IMG/M metagenome (GOLD analysis project Ga0181422, IMG submission 130147) | Marine viral communities from the oligotrophic San Pedro Time Series (SPOT) site, San Pedro Channel, CA, USA - 45 SPOT_SRF_2013-07-18 | ecosystem: Environmental > Aquatic > Marine > Strait...
GAATTAACGGTAAGACCCATCGTAAATGGAGACTTTGGATTTCCTCCACCGCCTTTCAAAGTTTTCAAACCAGCTAAGAATGGAGTCTGCGTTCCCAGATTCTATGGAACTTCTAAACTTGGAGAACCTAAACATGACAAGCGACCAGAACCAACTAAAATTAATACCCGATTTGCAGGACAACTCCGGGATGCCACACACCAAAATGAAGCATTCGGAGCAGCTATTAAAGCAGGGCATGGCGTCCTTTCTTTACCATGTGGCTATGGCAAAACGACGGTATCCCTGGCCATAGCTTCTAAACTTGGGTATCGCACAATGATTATCGTACATAAACAGTTTCTCGCTGATCAATGGAGAGAACGCATTCAACAGTTTTGTCCGGGAGCCACTATAGGGGTTGTTCAACAAAATAAAAAGGAGGTTAATTGTGATTTTGTCATCGCTATGCTTCAGTCTCTTTCCCTAAAAGAATACAGTTTCTCAGATTTTGAAAGTATAGGAACAGTCATTGTTGATGAAGCACATCATATTTGTGCTAAAGTATTTAGTCAGAGTCTGTTTAAACTCTGTCCACGGCACATCTTTGGACTCTCCGCAACTCCAGAACGGAAAGATGGTCTCACCAAAGTTCTTCATTGGTTTATGGGACCCACCTTTTTTGCAGTTGAACGAAAAAATCAAGGACAGGTTGAGGTATTTCCTGTCATATTTGATTCCCCAAACTATAAGAATCCACCTCCATCTATGAGAAACGGTAAAATTTCAATGCCAAATATGATTACAGAACTTGTTGAAGACAGGGCTAGAAACAAAATGTTAGTCGAATTAGTAAAAAAGGCATCAGCAGGTACCCGTCAGCTTCTAGTACTCAGTGATCGTCGTTTTCATTGTGAATTTCTTCACCAATGTTTTCCTAAAACGTCTGGTCTATACATGGGTGGTATGAAAGAAGCTCAACTCCAAGAGTCGTCCAAGAAAAAGATTATTTTTGCTACGTTTAGTCAAGCACACGAAGGTTTAGATATTCCAACATTAGATACAGTTATTTTAGCTTCTCCTAAATCTGATATTACACAAAGTATTGGTAGAATTATGAGAGAAACAAAAGGAAAGAAGAATGAACCCCACATCTACGATGTTCACGACCCATGGTCTGTCTTTACAGCGATGTATTATAAACGAATGAAAGTATACCGTCAAGGTGGTTTTAAAATACACGGTAAAAATGTAGAAGAACCTAAGAGTGCCTTCCCTCAGGGAAAGTGTCTGTTTTTATAATCTAAACATCTATTAAATGTCGGGTGCATTAATACAATTGGTCTCTAAAGGAGTTCAAGATGTGTATCTTACCAGTGAAGAAGGTCATTCTTTTTTTCGTATGAAGTTTACGAGACATACAAATTTTTCTCAGGCTCCAAAATTGATTAAATCGGTCACCCAAACTGACAACTCAATTACTATACCAGTTTTAGGTGATATCATTAATGGTATTTGGTTTGAGAAAGTCGGTGTCGATGCTGTAAACATGTCTTCTAATCTTTTTTACAATTCCACTATCGAGCTTTACATAGGGGGTCAAAAAATAGACTCCCAACATTTTGATTATTACTCTGATATATGGCACAATTATATGTCCGACTCATGGACTAAGACGCAAGAATTGAATAACAAAGTTTCTAAATCCAATCCAGCATTTCTCCCACTTCACTTCTTCTTTTGTGATCATAAGGCATTCTTACCCCTTGTAGCCTTACAACATCATCAAGTCGAAATCAAAATCAATTTCGATGACACCTATTATAATGATTCAGTTCTAAATCTTACAGCTGCACAAAAACGAATTAATGTATACGGCAACTATATTTATCTAGATAAAGAGGAACGAGAATCTCTCGTGGGTCGAAGTCTCGACTTTGTCATCACACAAACACAACAAATAAATCTTCCATTGGAGACTGTTGCTGATAATACTGCAGGTGGTGGTGATAACACATTTGATATTTCATCGTTTAATCATCCAGTCAAATCCATCTTTTTTGGTTTTGGTGCATTAAGTGATGATTTTGCGAACGATCGTTTAACATTTTTAAGTGGTGATATTCAAATCAATGGGACCCCAATCCTTGAACATATGTCTCCAAATTATTTCCACACAGTACAAAATTATTACAAATCGTCGTACGGTGCGACTGATTTTGTCCACGAAACCAATGTACTTTTCAATACAAGGTATTTCGCGTATCATTTCTGTCTAAATGCATCAGACTATAATCCGTCGGGTACATGCAATTTTAGCCGTCTCGATAATGCCAAACTTATATTACGGGGTGTGGAGAAGGGTAATCTTAGACCAAGTAATCAGGAGTTAAGTATATATGCAGTAAACTATAATGTTCTAAGAATCAAGGATGGTTTAGCTGGAATTTTATTCGGTAATTAAGGTATAGATGGGTAGGACAGCTCGTTTCGATCAGGTTTTTGTAACCAGTCTAGACGCAGACCCAGTCGAGCAAGATGTACTTACTGACGTAAAAAGTATTATTACAAAAGAGATCGACGTTGAAGTTATTACAGCAGAAAAATTTGCTATTTCTAATACAAATCCTACAAAAAATATTTCTATAGGTTCAAATATTTTCGTAGAGGATACAGCAACGAATATTGTTCTTGACGTGACCAAGGGTGTTCGTACCGAGCGTTTGTATGTGAATGATAAGATTGGTATTGCGGCACCGAGTGCTACAAACGAGTTTCAGATTGGACCAAATAATGAATTTGTTATTGACCGCTCAAATGAACACTTAGTAACTCTAAAAGGTAACGTTTCAGCTACAAACGTTCTAGTTTCAAACATTATTAATGTGGATGATACACTCATCATTGATAGAATGGGATCAAATGTATTGAAGGTTGTGGGAAATACACATACTACAAATATATCGGTTGATAATTATTTAAGTGTTGGTACAACTGAAAATTTTGACCCGGGTTCAAATGTAGCTGTTTTTTATGATAGTAATGTGTGTATTGATCAAGGACATTTAACAATAAATGGTAATCTCCATGTGAATGGTAACGCATTCATTTCTGAGTCTGCTACTTACCAAACACTTATCAACTTAGTTGTTGCAAATTGTGTCATCCAACAAGCATCCACAAATAATAAAAATGCACCATTCGACAATGCTTTACTTATGACTGAGGGTTCTGATGGAAGTAGAGCGAATCTTGTATTTGGATATCAATTTTCAAATAATGAATACGTTCTTGGTCGAACCCAAATGGCACCGGGTGATACTAAAATTCACGTGGATCAATCTAACACGGTCAATCTTCATGTATACGGACAGATGTTTGCTGATGGTAATGTGGGTGTGGCAAATACATCAACCAAATTTACATTGTCAGTGGGCTCGAATGTGTACTTTGATGATACAGGACCAAATGTGTTTGTATCTGACGGGAATGTTGCGGTGACAGGTAATGTAGTTTCGGGTGGTATGAGAATTGGAACTTTAGTAACTTTCGATCCAAGTGCTACTGCACCGATTCTTTTCAATGAAAATATTAAATCAAATTCAATTCGAACGGTGGGTTCAGGCACATCTCATTCGGGTATTGCCAATGTTGCACCAACAAATACATTGTCTGTGGGTGCGAAAATATTCGGAAATATGGTAGCAGCAAATGCCTTGACAGTTTTAGGTAATACGGCTACAACTGAACTTGTCACAAACTCTATACATTCGTTCTCAAACATTGTGATACACGCTGATAGGTACGGTGGTTTAACAGGTACATCAAATGCACTTGTTCTTAAATCCGGCTCGGCAGCCTCCAATGTGAGTTCAATCGAAATAATTGGAGCTAGTACTTCAAACACACACCAAATCATCAAAATGAAAACACGTAACACTGAGAGAGTGCGTATTGATACTGTGGGGAGGGTTGGTATATCGAATACCCACCCCACTGAAAAACTAACCGTCGCGGGTAATGTTCACGCGACTCTGGGTGATGGTTTTATTTATGGTAATACATGGGGGTCGGCATCCAACACAAGTTCTCGTATGTATTCATCCCACTTGGTAGGTGAGAACAAGATTGAGAATATTGTAGCTGAGGGTAAGGGTCTCAACATTTATGCGAGTAAAACTGCTACAATGGGAACACCAAAATTAACCATCCTTGAAAGTTCAAATGTTGGTGTAGGCACGGCTACACCCAAGGGTAGATTACATACATCTGGGGGTACAGTGTTTATCAACGATGAAATCACCAATAATGGAACGTACAAGCATCTTGGAACTCCACTCGTCGTTTCTAATGCGTTAACTATCGCAAACACAACAGATTTTAAGAGGGTTTTAGAGCTTTGTAGAGAGGGTGGTACTACAAGTAGTGATGGTGTGAGAGCAACGTTCAAGATGGGTAAACACACAGCGGTTTCGAGTGGTACAGCTAATTCTCAACTTGATATATTTTTGGCAAGTACAAATTACGAAACTGAGGTTGACGTACTAACACTTAGAAGTGATGGTCTAGTGGGTATTGGTACGACTATCCCAACTGCTCATTTAGAAATACATGCTACGGGTGCAGCCAATCCCACAACAAATGGTTTATTAGTACATAACTTTGATGGAGCTTCAGGTGATGCTATCTTAGCGGCACAAACACGTCAACTTACAGGTAATATATTTACCTCTTACATCCAAACAAATGCGGGCTCTAATCCTAGGGGTTGGTCAACAGGTGTATCTGGGACAAACTCCGATTTTAGAATTACACAAAATGTAAGTAACAACAAAGATTCTGCAACTGTGGGTCTATACATAGATGGTGCAAATGGGAATGTAGGTTTAGGCACTGATTCACCCCGAGGTGCCCTAGATGTATTGGGTAATGTAGTCGTGGGTAATGAGGTGTCGTTCGGGGGTTTAGAAGGTGACCTGTTTGGTACAACGAGGCTTGTAGAAAGACGTTATAATACGGATCAGACCAGAAATGAACTTGTAATATTCAAGGGTAATGACGGAGATACAACCAGTGGTCCTGATAGAATTCGACACATTGCCGCGGAACACGTATTTACAACCTATACATCATCTGGTGAATCTTTCAGTGATCTTGTAGATGATGCCGCTACGGGTGATGTACCAATGTGTATCACCAATCAAGCCGGTATTGTTGTTATTGGTGGTAGACGTTCAGACGCAGTGGGGCGTGGTTCAAATACAAAACTTGTAGTAAACGGTGATATCGAGTTCGCTGGTGGTGGTGCATTCACACTGACTGGTTTGGCATTCATTACTACTAACCCAGGTTCAGGAGACTCTGTGAACAAAATTAGAAGTATTAAAGACGGTAGTGACCGCCGCGTACTTACCTTTGTTCATCAGATTGATGATAATAACGATTCGGAATTCGCCCGTTTCGACAAACTTGGTAGACTTGGTATAGGTACATCAACTGTAGACTCGAATGTACACATTTTCAACGGAAACACAACAGACCAAACACTCCTAAAACTTGAGAGTCCTCACCCAGGTTCGGGTACATTCACTAAAAAGTCTGGAATACTTCTTCATACCACTGAGAATTTCGGTGGTTATGTGAAGGCTTTCAGGGATTCAGCTACTTCACTTTCCGGTATCGTAATTGGTGGTACCAATAGCGGTACAGAAACGGATGGTGTCCACATTACACACGCGGGTAACGTGGGTGTGGGTACCCTAAACCCACAGAAACAGCTTCATGTCTACGATGGTATGGTTCGTGTAGAAAGTCCCTCAAGTAACGCAACTATCGAACTCACAACATCGGCTGGGAGTGCGAATATTTATGCGGACACCACAGGTAATGTATACATCAACCCATTGAGAACTGGTTTGAGAAACACAACCTTCCTCAACAGTAATGTAGAGGTCATAGGTGATTTCTCTGTCGATGGTGCCCTAGATTTGGGTAATCAGGTAGGTATTGGTTTGGATGGTGCGAGTGCTAACACAACACTCCACGTGAATGGTGGTATCATCACAAACTCTGACCAGGTGGCGACAAAGAAGTACAGTCATTCTAATGTAGTCGCGAATGGTAATGGTCAGGATATACAATTTGTGTTTAAACCAAATACATTTTATGCGAAAATCATAGCGGTGTTACGTGAAACAAGTGATGTACGCAACACAAGTACTATGATTCTCGAGGTGTCTGGTGGTACACATGATGGATCCACGGGTTCTATGTATGATATAGCCCTAGGTCCTCAAACCATAATGGGTGCTAATAACTCATATCCGTGGAGTCCCACTGTATCGGTTGGTACAAGAGGAATCAACATACAACCAACAGTTAAGGATGATGGACGTAACTTTGCATACGATTTAACAGTTGAACTCACCACTGGACTTAACGGTGGACTTTCTAGAATAACAAAACGAGCTCTAAATACAACTACTGCTCTTGACAATGCCACTGGTGGTCAAGATTTATTGGTTGGATTCACATATTAAATTTACTACGAGGGAGGGTGGTACCCCGCGGTAGATTAAACATTTACGCCCTGATGGAATCAGAGACGGCTAGTGCAACTACGCCAACAATGAAAGCCATGATGACGTAATTTAATTCGGTTTCTTCGCGGCCGACCTGGGGCTTTACAGGTTCGGCCTTGGCCTCAGCGACAACTTCTTGCTGTCGAACGGGAGGCTCGAGCTCCTCAAGCGGACAATACGCTATCATTTATATAAGTTTAGAGATTTATTTCGGTCTTCTTCTTTCGACGAGTTCTCTTGGGTTTAGATCCTGCACCAACATTGACCTCCTTGACCTCACCTCCAGTGGAATCACCCGAGATGGACATGATATCAGAGAGATCATCATCCTCCTCAACAGGCTGAGGCGCCGAGGGTCCTTGTCCCATTGAGGTATTCATTGGGGGTGGGGGAGGCATAGAAATGCCACCCATCAGGCTTGAAATATCAAGCCCGGGTCCCTGCATCTCGTACTGCCCTGATCCACCCACGGGTGCATCAACTGCGGGGCCACTAGTGTCACGGGTAGTGTTCTGAACCGCCGCCATCATATTCTTCACCAGGTCTGGGTTTTGCTTCATAACATCATTCATGTTTGGCATCACCGATTTGAACATAGAATTGGTAAGATGGAACATCATAGCGGATCCACCGAGCATCATAATCAGCTTGACCTCTGGTGCAACACTGACCTTAGATCTGTATTTCACATATAGTTCCTCAAATACACCATCATAATCATCAACATTCTCCATAACAGACTCAGACCAACCCTCAAGTTGAATCTCAAATGGGTTATACCTCTTATTCAAAAATTCAAGTCCAGTTACACAGGCGACCAACATACGGCGAGAGAAGCGAACTGATTGTTCAACATCTATACTGTATGTAATCCTCTTGACCTCTGATCTGAGTTCATCAATATTCGAGTAAGCGTTCAACCTCTTGTTAACTGCAAACCCCTTCTTCTCGAGTCGAGCTAATTTATTAATAAGATCCGACTTCTCTTCATCAATTGAAGTGTACCCCTTCGAGGGTTGCTCACCCTGATCACTAGGACCTGGGCCCATGGGTTCATCATCATCGAACATCATTGGTTCATCCTCACCATAATCAATTTCCTCGTCCTGTTGAGGCTGAGCTGGGGCACTTTGTTTGTTGGGATTCACAAAAGCATCCATAGCCTCCTGACCCTGAAAAGATTGTTGAGGTCTTTGCATAGGCCTTGTGGGTCGAGGTACAGGTTTTGGTCGTGGTGCAGAAATTTGAATCTCATCCATCAGGGCCTGTTCATCAGCATCTAATTTCATCACAGTCGTTTGACCCCTATCGAGTACGATTTCTTCGTCCATCTACTGTCTATTTAGAAACTAAGAAAATCTCTTTAACGCACTTTAAAAAAATCTATGTCTATTATAAATGTTTAATCTTAACCTCAACAAGAGTGATCGCAATGCTCTCATGGCCATCGCGGTTTTGATGACCCTCATCTTCGTTCTGTCTCTTATGACTGTGAAGACCGCGAATTATCAGCCCAGGCCAATTACCATTACACCTGTCAGTGAAGAATCTCTCTTCGGCCTCAAGCCCGACCTTGAGTGTACCGCTGGTTCAGGCAAGAAGGACAGCCCTTACTCGGTTGGTCTTACCCCAGGTGGTCTTTGTGGTGCCCAAAAACTTGTAGGTGATCACGCCGGATATGAGATCGCGGATGGAATTGGCGGATCTTTAATCTAAGCTAATAATAAATGGCTCTGATTACATCGCCAACTGATACGATTCCCGATCTAAACTATGAATATCATACCATCACTGTTGATACTCTTAATCAGACTAGCGCGAATACATGGACATGTTTTTTGAGTCAGCCTCTAAAAAATGTTGTACAGGCTCGACTTCTAGCCGCTCGGATTAATACAGTCACACCAGCTAATGGAAGTGAACATTGTTACATTTCCATTGATGAGTTGAATTCTACATTTAATGATCGCGCTACCAATGTTTATGAAGGTCAGGCATCGCTAGGTATGCTTCGAAAATCTTTTGCCAGTATTGTGACTACAGATGATACTGGTATAATAAGTTTCAAAGATGATTACCCAATTGCTGTGCAATACGTAAACCCTATTCGAAGAATTGATCGTCTCACTATCAGTATTCGTAATCAAAGTGGTGTTCTTATAACACCACCAAATCCCGCTGAAAATAATTTTTTAGTCCTTCGTTTCGTCTGTAGAAAACCCAACCTGTAATTTTTCTCCCCTTAAATTAGTATTACCATGTCTGCCGGTGTTGTTCAATTGATTGCTATAGGTGCCCAGGATAAATATATCATGGGTAATCCTGAAATATCTTTCTTCAGTTCAACATTCAAACGCCATGCTAATTTTTCACAATCCGTTGAAAAACAAACCATCCACGGAGCGGTGAAAAACAATTCTATGTCTAGCATCCAATTTGAGAGATCTGGTGATCTTCTCAGTTATGTGTATTTTACACTCGATGACAAAACCCAAGCCCTCGATATTCAACGATGGGACACCATTATTGATAAAGTTGAGCTTTTAATAGGTGGTTCCGTTATTGACACCCAAGATGCAATTTTCACAGAGAAGATTGCCATAGATACCTTTGCGCAGAATGTATCTAGGAGTGCGAACGGTACACACCCGGGTATTTCTGCGCGCTCGTTTTTTTACCCTCTCAGGTTCTTTTTCTGTGAGGGGCCACAATGCGCTCTACCCCTTGTAGCCCTAAACTATCATAATGTTGAAATTAGGATCCATTGGGCTACAGCAGCTTCAAATTATAACGTTGAATGTTTCGCGAATTATTATTACCTTGACAATGAGGAGCGTGGTCAGGTTGCATCTAGAAAACATGATCTCCTCATAACACAAGTCCAAAAAAATGTTGCTTCGGGTACTTTAGTTCAAGAACTTACGTTTAATCATCCAGTAAAATATTTAGCATCCTCGGATACAACAACCGATGGTGCCCTCACATCTCCCACAAACAAAGTTAAATTAAACATAAATGGTCTCGATGTAAGTAACTATAAATGGGGTAAACCACATTTTATAGACGTCACAAGTTATTATCACACAAACTTCGTAACTTCTCCAGATTTCTTTCTTTATTGTTTCTGCCTCTCAACATCCAGCTTACAACCCACAGGAACACTCAACTTCAGTCGTGTATCGTCAGCTACTATCATGAGTGAGTCTATGAACATTAATGACCCAATTTATGCAGTAAATTACAATATTTTGAGAGTCGAAAATGGAATGGCTGGTTTACTTTACGCAAATTAAAATACAATACTATAATAAATGGTCAAGACCTTACCGACCGTTGAAAGGTCAACCAAAATTAGGTTTGGTCGCCATGCCCAAGAAGACCAGGGTGAAAACTCGATAGTCCTAAATGCGAGTAATACCGCGGTTGATGCTACAGAAGGAGGGGCTGTATACATTACACCAGTTCGTTTTGATGATACATATACTGAGAAAACGGAAATTGTATTGATGATGTATAATCGAAATACAAAAGAGATGGTAGAGTCTGGAGAACCTGCATCAACACTAATTTCAGATGTGAGTCTTCAAAATTCAACAACACAAGGTAATGTCACTTCGAATTCTATGATTTTTTATAATAACGCTGTTGCATTTGTTACTTCTGGTAATGTGGGTATATCAAATGCTCTAGCTTCTCATACTTTGAGTGTCGGTTCGAATCTTTACGTTGATGATTATGGTACAAATGTTTTAGTCGTTTCTGGTGGGGTTGGTATCACTGACACTACGACTTCAACATCTGCTACAACTGGTGCCCTTAAAGTTGCCGGTGGTATCAGTACCGAAGAAAACTTAAATGTTGGGGCCGTCACGAAGGTATTATCTGCAACTGATTCTACTTCTAAAACCACTGGTTCCCTAATTGTCACTGGTGGTGTGGGTATTTCTAAAAATATTCATGGTAAGAATGTTTTCGTTGAAGATGTAGTCTCAAATAGCGTAGTCATTTTAGACACTACTACTTCATCCTCTGCAACCACTGGTGCCCTAAAGGTTGTGGGTGGTATAAGTACTCAAGAAAACCTGAATGTTGGTGGTACTACTACTTCAACCTCGGCTACTACTGGTGCCCTACAAGTTGCGGGTGGTATCAGTACTCAAGAAAACTTGAATGTTGGAGCTGTTGCTAAGGTGTTATCCGCAACGGATGCCTCTTCTAAAACCACCGGTGCCCTAATTGTCACTGGTGGTGTGGGTATTTCTAAGAATATTCATGCTTTAAACGCTAATTTTGAAGATGTTGAAGCTGATAGTGTAGACATTACAGACACTACATTATCTTACAACCAAACAACTGGTGCTCTCAAGGTTGCTGGTGGTTTAGGTGTAGCCGGAAACGTTCATTGTGGTAACCTCACATTAACCGGTAATTTAGTCGTTACAGGAAATACAACGGTTATTAATGCAAACAATCTTGTGGTTCAAGATCCTATAATTGAACTTGGTAAGGGTAATACATCTGGTTTGGACACCGGTATACTTATGAATAATCCCCTAACAAGTGGGAATAAAGGTAATGTCGCTGTGATTTATGATTTCTCCACATCCAACCTTGAAATTGGTCATACTCTCAGTAGTGCTAATAATTCTCCGGTTATTATGAATACATCAAACGCAATTGCAGTTAATATAAATGGTACTCTAGGAGTTACGAGTACAACTGCATCTTCATCTAAAACCACCGGTGCGGTGACCATAGGTGGTGGTTTGGGTGTGGTGGGTGATATTCACGCCACACATGTCAACTTCGAGGATGTTGAGGCTGATAGTGTTACTATCACTGATAACACTACATCCACTTCAGCAACCACTGGTGCCCTAAAGGTTGTAGGTGGTATAAGTACTCAAGAAAATCTAAGCGTCGGAGGAGATGTCTTAGTTGTTGATACAACTGCTGGAAGTGCAGCCGGGCCCGAAGTAGAATTATTTAGAAATATAACTGGTGCAGATGGAAACTATTTAGGACAAGTGAAATTTCAAGGTAATAACGACGCCGATGCACAGAAAAATTATGCAAAAATAACCGGTAAAATAAGTGATGCATCGGACGGAACTGAAGACGGTCTAATTGAATTTGCAACTATAAAAGCTGGATCTCAAAGTATTAGAGCACGCCTCACTTCAACCAATTTGAAACTACTCAATGATGCGGGTATAGAAGTAGATGGTACAGCAGATATCACAAATAGTACTGGATCTACTTCGACAACCACGGGAGCCCTAAAGGTTGCTGGTGGTATAAGTACTCAAGAAAAACTCAATGTTGGTGGTATTACTAAGATTTGGGATGCCACAGATGCCTCGTCTAAAACCACTGGTGCCCTAATTGTCACTGGTGGTGTGGGTATTTCTAAGAATATTCATGCTTTACATGCTAACTTTGAGGATGTTGAGGCCGATAGTGTTACCATAACCGATACTACGACTTCGACCAATGCAACTACTGGTGCCCTAAAGGTTGCTGGTGGTATCAGTACTCAAAAAAATCTAAATGTTGGTTCAAATGCACACATATCATCAAATCTTGAAGTTGGTACTGCAAATCTATTTGTAAATACATTGACTTCGAACGTGGGAATTGGCACTAAGACTCCGAGTGAACTTTTAGATATAGCAGCAGTAAGTGGTGACCATGATGCGTTCATACGTCTTAGATCCGGATCTGGTGGTTCTCCCGTAACCGAATCTGGTATTAAATTAACCGAATCAACACGGTATGGTTGGAGAATAGCTCACAATGCCAACACGGATTCTTTAAAAATTGCACACCAAGATCAAAATGATGCCATAAATGGGGATAATTATATGGTTTTTAAATCAAATGGAAATATTGGTATCGCAGAGGCGGATCCAACTTCAAAGCTTCAAGTTGCTGGTGATGTCAATATCACAGATACAACCGAATCCAAATTAAGAACAAATGGTGCTCTCATCGTTGCGGGTGGTATAGGTGTCGCTTCAAATGTTAATACCACAAACCTCCATGCGTTGGGTACAACTGCGTCAGCATCTAAAACCACTGGTACTGTTGTTGTTGCAGGTGGTGTAGGTATTTCAGGTGCTTTATATGGTGCCGACGCTAATCTTGAAAATGTTGAGGCTGATAGTGTTACTATTACAGATAACACAACTTCAGACTCAGCAACTACTGGTGCCCTTAAGGTTGTGGGTGGTATCAGTACCCAAGAAAACTTGAACGTTGGTGCGGTTGCTAAGGTAATATCAGCCACAGACGCTACTTCTAAAACCACTGGTGCTCTAATTGTCACTGGTGGTCTAGGCGTTGCTAAAAATATTCATGGTAAAAATGTCTTCGTGGAAGACGTCGTCTCCAATAGTGTAGTCATTCTAGATACAACAGATGCCTCGTCTAAAACCACTGGTGCTCTCAAGGTTTCTGGTGGTTTGGGTGTAGCTGGAAATGTACACAGTAGTAATATTTTTGCGGGTTATGATCTAGATTTAACATCCTATATGGGAAGAGCCGCGGTAGGTTTTGCAGGTGAAACTAATCATGCTTCTTTTGCACATGTTGACAATAACACCTCAGGAAATTATGCACTTAAACAAACTGAGGGTGGTACTACACATGTTAATGCGAAGGCGGGTCAGCATATTCGTTTAAATATAAATAACAGTGAAAAAGCCAGAGTTACAGGTGCTGGTGATCTCAAGGTTGGATCTAATGTTTTATACGTAGACGTCTCAGAAACAAGTATTGGTGTTAATACTGCATCACCGGAAGCTAAGCTTCATGTGGTGGGTAATGCATACGTAAGTTCTACAACCGATGCCACTACAACAACAACAGGTGCACTCATTGTTGCGGGTGGTATGGGTATTGCGAAAAAGATTGTTGGTCAACATGCCAGTTTCGAAGATGTCACGGCGACTAGTGTTACTGCCTCTGCTATGGTAAAGGGTGCTACTATTTCAGGGACCAATGTATATGGTACTCTGGCTGGGGCTAATACAGCAGCTGTGACTACCCTAACAGCCTCTGCTATGGTGAAGGGTGCTACCATCTCGGGGACCAATGTATATGGTACCCTAGCCGGAGCTAATACAGCAGCTGTGACTACCCTAACCGCCTCCGGTATGGTAAAGGGTGCTACCATCTCGGGTACCAATGTATACGGTACTCTAGCTGGATCTAATGCAGCGGCTGTGACTACCCTAACAGCCTCTGGTATGGTGAAGGGTGCTACCATCTCGGGGACCAATGTATATGGTACTCTAGCTGGGTCTAATGCAGCGGCTATGACTACCCTAAACGCGTCGGGTGTGGTGACCCTAACTGACGATACTACTTCAACTTCGGCTACAACAGGTGCCCTCAAGGTTACTGGTGGTATAAGTACCCAAGAAAACTTACATATTGGGGGTGTTTCCAAGGTGCATGGTACTACCGCCTCCGATGGCAAAACCGCGGGTGCCCTAATTGTAGCAGGTGGTGTAGGTGTCTCAGGTGCCCTATTCGGTGCCGCCGCCACCCTAGATGGTGTGGTGACCCTAACAAATGCAACGGAGGCGACATCATCAACTACAGGTGCTCTCAAGGCAGCTGGTGGTGTCGGTATTGCTAAGGATGTGTACGTCGGAGAACGTGCCTACGTCACTGGGGGTCTCATCACCAATACTGGGGGTGTTGGGAAAAAGACATACTCCTATTCGGCTGATTTGGGTAGTGGTGCGAGTGTAGCAAATTCAACCTATATTCTCGATTTTACAAACCACCCCTTCCATGCTAAAGTTACAGCGATGTTGATCGAATCAGATGATGAAATTAGTACAATGATATTTGATGTTATTGGTGGTAAACTTGGGGGTGGGAGCAACTCCGCATATGTCCCAGCTCTAGGACAAGTGAGTGTCATTAGTACCAGTACAATGAATACACCATGGGACTCAACAATAGCAACATCCCTCACAGGAACAACTGTGACAATCAAACCAGCTAACGCATGTTCAGGTGTGGTTCGTTTCAACATCTTTGTTGAATACCTGTCCCATGAAACAGCAGGACAGCTTTCGACTATCACAAACAGTGGAACAAGTGCGGGTAGTGGGGCGTTTGGATACTAATCATTTTATAAAACTTTCTATAACCTTTTTTTAGGAGCGTCCCAGACTGCTAAAAAAATTGTGGAGTTATAATAACAAGTTGCACGATGACCAACATTACAACATTCCCCGGGGATTGTTTCAATTTGGGTTTTGTCAATAAGAAAACTTATACTTTCAATCCAACTGGTAACACAAGTAAATATTTTATAGGTGTCTCCTATTCAGAAGGAATGGAAATAGAAATCGATGATAACGGTCATAGTCACGGAAGTAATCAACGTTTTTATATAACCAGAACATGGGGTGCGATACCAGCATTGTCAACCGCTGACGTATCTTCGCATAAAGTATATAACTTCTACTATACAGAAAAAAACGATAGATTGTACGTATGGTTCAACGAAACCCTTACTTCTGCGGGCAACGACATCACTTACCGCGTTCGCGTTAAGACTATTCAAGCAGCTCTGGGTCCCGAGCCGGCTGCGGATGAGCAGTATGGTGGCCGTACCATTGGTGTGAATAGCGCATCCGCATTCCCCGCACCAACTGTAATTAAAAGAAATAACCAAGTCGGGATCGGGACGACGAGTCCACAAGATGTCACACATATTTACAAAGATGGTGGCAATGATCCCCACGGTCTCTTGATAGAAAATGCGAACTCTGGTACGGGACAGGCGACACTCAAATTTGGTGTCGCCCAAGCTTCGGGCGAGGGGACGGGTCTCAGCAAGGCTGGTATATTTTTCAAAAGAGCGGCGACCAACGGCCGTGGTGATCTTATATTCTGTATGGACAACGCTGACGATACGAATGATGTTGACACGGGTAATCACGCATTAACCATATACCGTGACGGCAACGTCGGTATAGGGGTGGCGGCACCAGCAGGTCTATTAGATGTAAGGGCCAGCAGCACAGACCCAGGTGCTAAACCAACAGTTCATATAGGGGATAATGCCGCTGATACTGGTGATTATGGAATGTTACAACTCGTCAGAGCTGCTAGTGCTGGAACCAAATGTCACGCGTCATTCATACGCTCAGGTAACACAGTAACCGGTATGGGCTATTACAATAACGCGACGAATACATTTTGTGTGTGGCCATCGTTTGGTAATGTTAACGAAACACCTGCTTTTTCAATCAGGTCGGATGGTCATGTGGGAGTTGGTACATCAGACGCGGCGTGCGACTTTCACATTCAAGGGAGCTCCGGTGAGATGTTACGTGCGAGTGATGGTACTCGCACATTTTACATGGGATGTGATTCTAATGACCCATGGATTGGGACCTCGACGAATCACAAATTGAGATTCATAAATAACGGTCAGGAAAGTGCGAGGTTTAATGTTGGTTCTTATTCCTTTAATATGACCCAGTCGATGTCCACGATGTCTATAAACCCCCAAACGTATCGATTATGGAACGCTTATAACCAAGCACCAACGAATACCAATGGTGATTTCTACTTCTCCGAGCGTGGTATGTATCATTATGTTTTTTGCTTTGCGAACGGTGAGGACGTTAATATCACCCATATGGGGTGGATGGGTATGTCGGCGAACGGCGCCCCCCAAAACCTAACTGTAAAGAATTCTAGCTATACACGTGTCGACCCCCAAGGTACCAGACGCGTCCGTTTTTACACACAGGGGCTCCCAGCCCCTTACAATAATACTAATTATAGAATTAAACTTGGGATTATGATGCACGCTTAAAGAATAAAATCACACCTACTAGTAAATGCAGCCTATGCAACCTATACAGCACCTATCTAATGTTTATGTTCGCGAAGAAGATGGTGAAACATACTCCGATGAGTACCCATATTTAGGTGAATATCAGGACCAAATTCCCCTTTCGGCTAGACAAGAAGTTGCGATCGGTGGTGCTTGGTTTCGTATCCGCGAGAAAAGAGATTCCAAACTATCGTCATCAGATTGGACTCAAAGTGTGGATAATGGTTTGAGTGATGATATAAAACAACAGTGGCAAACATATCGCCAGGCACTAAGAGACATACCATCATCATATACAATAACTGCAAACGATGATATAATACCAATCGCTGATACTAGTAATGTAGTATGGCCAACCGATCCAAATGGAAATACATAAACTCCGTTTTATACACCAGTGAAACTTTTAAAAATAAACTCTCACTATAATATAAAATGTCTGGTGGTATTGCCCAACTCGTAGCCGTCGGAGCCCAGGATGTACACCTTGTCGGTCAGCCCGAGGTGAGCTTCTTCCGCTCCACCTACAAACGTCATACAAATTTTTCCCAAACTGTCGAGCGTCAGGTCATTCAAGGCAATGTCGCGAATGGTGGTATGTCCACCGTCCGCTTCGAGCGCAAGGGTGACATGCTCGGATATGTCTACCTCGTTCCCAATAATGGTACCGCTACCCAAGCTTACAGTCAAGCCCAGTGGTTGACCAAAATTTCCAAGGTTGAACTCCTTGTGGGGGGCCAGGTGATTGATGAGCAGGATTCTACTTACTCCACCCTCATTGCTCCCCGACTTTCTGCGACTACCGCTTCCAAGTCTATTGCCGCTGATCTTGCCAATGGTGGTACCTCGTACAGGTGGTACCCCCTCCGCTTTGCTTTCTGTGAGAACTGGCAGACTGCTCTCCCACTCATTTCTCTCCAGTACCACGATGTCGAGCTCCGAATCACTTGGGGCTCCGCGGCGGCCGATGACAAGTGGGATGTCTACGCCAATTACGCGTATCTCGATACCCAGGAGCGTGAGGTGTTCGCTTCCCAGCCCCAAAACATGCTCATCACCCAAACCCAGAAGGCGGTCTCCTCCGGATCCAAGATCCAGGAGCTCAACTTCAACCACCCCGTCAAGTATTTGGCTTCTGGTAAGGCTTCTGCTATGGCGATCCTTAACGATAATAATAAGCTCAAGCTCCAAATTAACGGTACAGATGTTGCTGATTACAAATTTGCCGATCCCAACTTCTCCACCGTAACTTCGTATTATCACACCACTAACTCGTCTTTAGGAACAGCCAAGACTCTGTTCTTCTACCCATTCTGCCTCGATTCCGGTAAGCTTCAGCCTACTGGCAGCCTAAACTTCAGTCGACTTGACTCGGCTCGTCTCATCAACGATAACCAAGATGTTGGTGATGACATTTATGCTGTAAATTACAATGTCCTCCGTATTGAAAATGGTATGGGTGGTTTATTGTACTCGAACTAAATCTTCTCTGTATTTATTAAAAGATGTTTTGGACAGTAGTATTTCTCCTTGCCATCGTTTTTGTATTGACGTACGATCCTAACTCCAGGACACTCGAAAAGTTTGTTGGTCAACCCACACAACCAACAAGCAAATCGTGTGAAAATGCGCATTACGAAGCCGTTCAATTTGCCCAGAGCCCGTATGAATGCCCCACCACTGGTAAGACTAAGATGGGTGCCGTGATGTAGAAAGCTTAAAAAGAAAATGACATTTTCATTTATAAATGGTTCCAGTCAATAAAGACACACTACTCATCGTTGCAGCGATCGTTTTTGCAATTGGTATGATTTACATGTTTAAAGAGTTAAACAAGGCTAAACAGGATATTGACAATTTTAAAGGTTTCTCAGCCCAGGTCGTTCGACACTTAGCTCCACCCCCAGAGCCCACCCCTACACCTACTCCAGTTCCTGTACCTGAAAAGAAGCTTGAAGATATCGACGAGGTGGATGAAAAATCCGAAGAATAATCATATCCACTTATTATAACTTGCGAATGCGCAATGAAGAAGTACAAAGCGATTGCAGTACCGGTTACTTTTACCGATGGGAAACCGAGATTTCTCACAGTAAGAGACTGGAGATTTAAAGATTGGATTTTCGTAACGGGTGGGTGTAGAAGACGAGAAATTTACAACCCCTTGAGGTGTGCCCTACGAGAATTAGAAGAAGAGACACGTGGTGTTGTGTCACTCAAAAATGGTGAATATACAGAATTCAAATTTATACATAAAGAAAGCCCAACAGTAGACCTAGAATATAACGTATTCATATTCTTTGTCAATTACAATCGATCAGAACAACAAACACAAATTCGTAA
>Ga0181422_1000204_pt1 | contig 18704 bp, 22 predicted proteins | sample 45SPOviralmetaG_FD_130147 | JGI IMG/M metagenome (GOLD analysis project Ga0181422, IMG submission 130147) | Marine viral communities from the oligotrophic San Pedro Time Series (SPOT) site, San Pedro Channel, CA, USA - 45 SPOT_SRF_2013-07-18 | ecosystem: Environmental > Aquatic > Marine > Strait...
AAACGTTGCAGCTTCTAGTGAGCCTTTTTCTACAATTTCATTAAAGTTAGATACTTCTGCTTCAGACATATTATTACCTGCCCACTGTACGATTTCAGAATATTTCTGTTCGCCACCTGCAGCTTGTTGAATACTTTTTACATGATTATCTGATATCGCCATTTGACCTGCTATATAGCTATCGACTAAATCTTTTGATAATCCCTTTTCAGCTAATTTTGCATAACTCTCTTCACCAATACTTCCTTGAGAAGCAAATTCTTCATAGAAAGGGTTTAAGTCTAATCCCGTTGCTTGTTCAATTTGTTCTTGATTAGGGGCTTGCTCTGTTTGCTGTTGTTGATTGCCTGATGAAAATTGTTTTTCTAATTCACCATAGGCTTTTGCTAAATCTTCTCCTGATTGAAATTTTTCAGGAAGCCAACTTGGTCTCTCTTGTGATTGAGAACTGACAGTTGTACTTTCAGATGTTGTGGCTGCACCTGCAGTAGGTTCTAAGCCATCTTTAATTGTTACGGTATCTACCATTATTGATTTTCTCCTTGAGATTGTGCGACCCCATCCACTACTTGTTGGATTTGGTCAGGATTAATATTTTGAGTTGCTTGTAAAAGTTGTTGTTGCTGCATCTGTTGTTGTATTTCTTCCTGAGTCTTAATAAGACCTTCAGGATCTATACCTTCCGAGGTAGCTAATCTTTTAATAGCATCAGAAACATTGACATACTGTTGTATAACTTCGGGGCCTAATGTTCCTGCTAGTGTTGTTAAGAATGAAATAAGTTTATTCTTATCGTTACCTCGACCTAATGCTTCTAAGCCTGTAATGATAGAAGGCTTAATTGTGTTTTTAGGAAGTTGAGGTAGTTTTCCTGCTTTCTCCATCATTCTCATTTTGCGAGTAATGAAGGGAAGTTGAAACTCTTGAGAAAGAATAGAATAAACACCACCTAAGGTATCTTCTAATTCTTGAGCCATATAACGAATTTCTTCTGCTGTAACTCTTTCAGCATCTCGTTGTACTGAGGCATTTAATAAGAACGCTAATTGTAAGCGTTGCTCAATTCTTGCCATGGTGTCATAGGCTATTCTAAAATCGGCAAATTTATTTAGTTGTAGGACAGACACATCGTTAGATGAGCCCTCAATAATGGCTCCATTTGGGCTTTCTGCGAGCTTTCTAGCTCTTGTAGTACCTGAGGGAGATACCATAAATAAAACTTTAGATGCAGCAGCACTGCCTTCAACAATCGCTTTGGTTAAACCTTCAAGTGATTTTAAGTCTCCAAAATATTCCTCAACAAAACCACGCCCATAATCTTCATTATCTATTCTATTCCAACGAAGAGGTATATAAGGAGATGCATCTAACGGGAAAGACCCACGAGACTTAGGAACTTCTAATCCCTTTATCTCTTGATAAATAACAAACTTGTTTTTCTCTTTATATATATGAGTGTATAAATCGCAGTTTTTTTCATCTGCAGATAATCTATCACCAATTAATTTTTTAATATCTTCAGGAAGAGTATTATAAGACAAACTTTCTTTAGTAACGATTTCTTTAACATTACCCATAGGATCACGTTTGCAAGTAAACCTATCTAAACTAAAAACTCGTAAACCATTTTCACTAACATAAAGCAGTACATTACCTGCAACTATTAAATGCTTAAGGGCCTCAAAGATTGCTACTCTATCTGCATTCAATTCAATGTCAGTCATGATAGCTTTTTCAATTTGTGATAAAGAAGCCTCAATATCTGTTTTTAAATTTTGGTCACCCTCTAATTCTTTAATAACAAAATCATCTATCTTCATTCTAAAGAAGGGAGAGTTAGGTGGAACTAAAGCTAATAATAATTTAGAGGCTAAGTTGTTTACCCCTCTTGCTCCAATCCCTTGATAGGGAGTTGGATATCGAGTTACATTACTGGCAGACTTGGGAGGTATTAACGTAGGAAGAGTTAATTCAGAGGAATCCCTTGCCCTCTCTAGAAATACTTCTCGGTCTAACATACATGATTGATACCGCCCTTGAGCTGTACCAATACTTTGGTCATACATTTATTTTTATTGCGGCAATTGAACCCCTGACCCCGAACCTTTTAAAAGAGGAATACGTAGTACTTTTCTACCTCTTCTACTGGTTTCCACACTATCACCATCGGATCTACTTCTACCTGATGCTTCTGCAGGCGTTGGAGACGCTTGCGTATTCATCTGACGAGGAGGTACACTTGGTGTAGGTGGTTGGGGAGAGCTGCCGCCTCCGCCAAAACACATTTTATATTATTGTTTCTTCTTGTTGATTTAGTTTTTCAATTAAGAAATTAATAACGCTTCTCTGTCCTGATTTGTACCAGACTTCTTTATCTGACCATTGTAAATCCGCAGATTTATCAGGGAAAAGTACATCTAAATATTGAACTAAATCACCTGACACATCAGGGAATTTATCCAAATTTAGGTTATTGCTTTCTTTAGAGTGGTTGGAATTGGCTTTTTTAATCATCTGCCACTATTTCACCTGCAATACTCATGTAACCACAAGCATCCACGTAATCATCTTTATTAATATTACCTGTTTTTGTTCTAGCAATTTTTAATAAAGCCATCATTACCGCTACATCATGAGCAGTAATTTCTATATTTTTATAAGCCGACCAAAGATTGGCAATGTTTACATGGTTTTGTATTTTATGACCATGGGTCATCTCTCTATCTTCACTAACAATGATAGATGCAGTATTTAAAAATTCTGCTGATTTCATCTTGAATACCCCCATTCAAATAATTTTGGTTGAGCTGTGCCAACATCGTATTCACCATCTCTGAGGATACGAGCTAGTCTAGCTTGTGTTTGGATTTCTTGATCGCTAAAGTCATGCTTTTTAAATTCACTAACAACAGCATCCCACATTAATTCAAAGTTTCCTTTGAGTGGGCTCAAGATTTTTTCTGCAGTTTTCTCACCTATGGATGGACAGCCTGTATAACCATCAACTCTATCCCCCATTAATGTTTGTTTTAAGAAATTATAATCTGCAGTTGGTTCATCTATCTCTTCAATTATTTGCATTTGCTTTTCACCAAAGAAATAAATATTAGAAGGAATAGTTCTTAGGTCTTTATCTTTTGTAATAATAGTTTTAGTAAAACCATCATCTTGGGTAGCTAAGATACCTAAGACATCATCAGCTTCTAAATTTGGATAGATAACTGTCTCATACTTTTCCTGAAGAAAATCCTTGATCGCTTTATAGGTCAGAGGTTTTCTAATAGTTTTTCGACTTGCTTTGTATGTATCTGAGATTTCTTTTCTAAAATTTTTCTTATCAGATAAAGCTACAGTTACATGGTCTGAGAATAATATCTCTTTGTAGTTTTCAATAAAATCATAAGCTCTTTTTAAGCTTTCTTTTTCTGATGCATGGAGAGTCCATAAATCATCATCCCACTTGGTAGCTTGTTCACAAGCAGCGGCAATGGTATAGGCAACTATATCTCCATCAATTAGTAGTTTTCGTTCTTTTGCTTTTAGTGACATTTAATATTCCTTTTAAATATGTTGATAAATCAGTCCTAAATAGGACTTCTGTTATGACGTTGGACATGCAATTTACGATGTCCTCTTCACTGGACTCTTTACTTAAATTATAGAGCCAGTAGGCAACGTGCATTATCTCGTGGATCAAAAGATTGGCCAGAGATGCACCACCTCTTTCTATGATATCTTCACTGATAAAAATTGTGCGTAAAGATGGATGGAAGCTACCCTCTTCTCTACATAGTTCATAAGCTAAGTGAGAAGGAACAACTTCTAATTTGATTGTTTCATGTCCGATTTTAAGCGACTTTGGTAATTTCATGAATGATTGCTTTGAAAGGAATAAGAACTCCTTTGGTCTGTTTACCATCCCCACACCATTTAAAGTTGTCTTTATATTTTTGTGTGAGTTTCTTAAGGTCTCGTGTTTTAAAGATAATTGAAAAATATTGTCTTTTTGCTTTTGTAAAACATATGACCCAAAGTTTAGATTTGGTAACTGAGATACCTGTGGGTTTTCCACTTCTTTCGACTTCAACAAGAATGTTGCCAGTCTTATCCCACCAATCACGTTCCGCTTTGATTTCTACTTTACTAATAGGTAGATTGATTGTTTCAAAAAACTTCTTTTCATGAAACCTACCGTAGTTTAAATCAGCATCGAACTTATTATCAGAATTGTATTTTAATGAGTGTCTGCCCATGAGGAGCCTATTTTGTATTCTCCATCAAGCGGACAATTAAGATTATATACATGTTGTACTTCTTTGATGGCTTTTACTGCAGCTTTACCTACATCATCAGCCAACTTTTCTCTTACTTGTAATTGTATTTCATCGTGAACGTGGGCAACCATCTGAGCATCTTGAGTCCATTGCTCCCATAAGATACGAGAGTTTAATAGAACTGTGGCCTTCTTAACGATGATTGCACCACACGATTGTAAGAGAGTATTAAATGAGCTATGGAGGCTTCTAACTTTTAGATGCCTACCATCTATTCCTCGTAAAAATCCTTGTTGCTTTGCTCGTGCTTCAACATCTTGTTTCAGCATCCCTAAAGCAGGGTTTCTACTCAGAAACTTTTTACGTAGATCCTTGCCTTCCTTAGTAGAACCATTAACGATTTCACCAAGTTTTCTATCCCCTGCGGAATAAATAAAGGCATATATCAAGGTTTTTGCTTGGTTTCTGGTCGGTAAACCTGCAGCTTCTTGATTACTAGAATGGATGTCTCCATTCAGGATTTCATCAACCATCTTGCCTTTATCAAAAGGATGCAAGTAATGAGCGAGACATCGCAGTTCTAAACCTGCAACGTCTACACCCACTAACTTGTGTTCAGGAGGACTAATGAACAAACTTCTACATTCCTTACCATAAGGAACATTAACCGATGGCACCTGAGCAATGTTAGGACTGCGATGTGTACATCGACCTGTGACTGCTCCATTAGTAATGACACTTCCATGGATACGAGTACCCTTCACTAACTTTAACCAAGCGTTATTGCCTTCTGCTAGTTGTCCTAGCCTCTTGGTAATTAGCTTATATTCAGATAGTGGTTTTGCTTCAGGGTACGAAAGTGATCCTAAGACTGTTTCATCTAATTTAGGTTTTCCGTTTTCGGTAAATTCTTTTGGTTTCCACTTATATTTTAAAAGAAGAACATCAGTAATATGGTCGTTACTATTAGGATTAAATATAATTGTTTTCTTTCGATTGATAGGAACTCCTGCTTTATAACCTCGAGACTTGTTATCCCTTTTAGGTATAAAGACTCCATCATCTTTTTCATAGGGTGGAAATATTTTTTGTAATTCATCATTTAATTGACTTCTCCTTGCTTGTAGTTGTTGAGTTAATTTTTCTGCTGCAGGGATATCAAACATAAATCCTTTTTCTTCTTGCTTCAGAATACATTTTTGAAATTCATGTTCTAATCGAAGAGACTCTTCAGAATATTTTTTGCTTATAATTTTTTCGTAGAGTAAGTAGTTTAATTCTACATCTCGCTCACAATAAATTTGCATTTCTTCTGACCACTCTGACCAATTTGTTGTTTGACCAAAATCACCTTTATGGAAATCTAATCGATGACCCCAAGACTCAAGGCTATGTTTACCTATCATCTTACTTGGGAAAGATTTATCGATACTTATCTTTCGAAAATCTAAATCTTTGATATCTGCCCATATTAATCTGGAGGCTACTATCGTATCCATGAGATCAGCTTTGGTATCCCAATCGGGATGAACTAATTTGATGGCAGGGATATCAAATTTAATAATGTTATGACCTATTAATAAGTCTGCTTGGCTTAATATCTTAAGACCTGCTTCAACCTGATGAGGTCGAAAGCTTTGAGTTTCTTTAGTTTCTATGTCTTTAATAACAAGACAATGGATAGTGTCCATTGTGTCTAACAATCCATTCGTCTCAATATCAAAGACTAATTTTTGTTTAGTCATTAATACTCCTTAATTTTAGTGGGTGATTTCTATTCTGATTTTGTCTGTATTTGGCATAAAGTATGCCACCTTTTCCATAGCATCCTGTACCACCTGGGCCGACTTGTAGTCGTGGCAGTAAATAATAGGAATGACATTGGGAAAGTTATTGGCTTTGTAGACTGCTCTCATCACAATAATAAAAGTATTGCGAGTAGTCCTTTGATCCTTCTTACTTAGTGTTTTGAAGAATGGGTCATTGAGAATGTAGTCCTCTACAAAATCAATAATTTGTTTCTCGGCTTTCCTGTCCATTGGAGAGTTGCATGTTACCCAATTCGAGAAGTCGACCTGATTTGTCATCGTATTGTAATTGACAGGCCACTCCTGTCTTTCCTAAAAATCTATTTTTAAGAACTCTGATAGTCATCATGTTTTTATTTTCTTCATCTTGTTGATTTCGCTCACACCCTAAAACCATATCGCTAAGTTGAGCGATTGCACCACTGCCTCTAAGATGACCAAGAGAAGTTCGGGCTCCATCAACATGGTCTCGGTTTCCTTCTAGTCTTTTTAAATGGCATACTGTGATAAGTGCGATATTCAATTCTTGAACTAACTTTCTTAAGCTAGTCATTAAGTTATCAATTAATCTTCTTTCATCTCCATCGTTGATACCAGATACCAAGATATTGATGTGGTCTAGAAAGATATACTGACAACCCATTTGTTTTAGGTTTCTGATTTTGTTTAAGATAGAACTGATATCTGAGCTGCCCCAGTGTTTATCAAAATAAATTCTACCTGCAAACTTATCAAACTTTTCTTTTAATAATTTCTTATCAATAAGTTGACTAACTGCGGGGTCATGTAACGGAAGGTTCTCTTCAATAGATAAGATACCTAGAGCGGATCGCTCAGTATTCTCTTCATAAGCTAAGTAACCAACTTTATGACCTAGAGAAAAGATGTGATGGGCTATTTCACGACAAACGGAGGATTTACCGATACCTGACCCTGCGGTTAGAGTCACTATTTCCGATGGTCTAATACCACTGGTTAGTGAATTGAGTTGTTCGTATGGGTACGGAATAGAAGGCTTTTCAAGATAATCAAAAAGAGTATCCCAAGTATCTTCCCATGCGATAATGCCATCAGGTCTATAAAGCCTAGCATTATAAATACTATTTGTTAGCTGTTGGCTTTTATGATTGACCACCATTTCATTGGCATCTTTTAATTCTAAATCTGCAATTTTTGCTTTACCTGCAGGAATGATTTTTGCACATTCTACTGCAGCTGCTTTTCCTACTTCATCATTATCAAAACAAAAGACAACACTTTGAAATTGGTCAATCCAATTCAGATGTTTAGCTACATATTTTGCAGCTGATGAAACACCCATTGGAATAGAAACAACAGCATAGGTATTTTTAAAGCAATGTTGACTGATAGTAAGAGCATCAATTTCACCTTCAGTGATGACTAGCATCTTACCACTATTATAATTTTGCTGACCATACATTAAGATGTCCGAAGTATCTCCGATCCATCTAAATTGTTTATCTTTAGTTCTTAATTTTTGAGCTACTAACTCACCTTGATTATTGTAATAGTTAGCTATCTGATAATTATCATTACATTGATATCTAAACTTACTACATGTATCAGCAAATATTTTTCTTCTCGGTAAATCTAAATATTCACCTCTGATAAATTCTGTGTTTTTGGGTTTGTTTGTCATCTGTATTGGTTTGATAATATCTGAGGGTGGTTCGTAGTAACCGCAGTTATGGCCAAAACAATATGCATGTCCATCAGTGTAACGAGCTAAGTTATCCTTGCTGTTACACTGAGGGCACGCTTCGTGATGAGCGAAAGTTGAATCATTATCAATCTTCAGATTTGTTTTCACTGTTATCCTTCCCATCAATTAATCCGTTATTGATTAACCATGCTTGAACATCAAAGGAAGGACAAAACTTGGAAGAGACTTCGTTATGACCTATGACTTTAGCCATAGGATATTCTCCCATCATGTCTTGTACTAATGTGTACAAAGATACCCATTGATCTTCAGTGAAATTATCTTCGGCAACCTTGTGATCCTCTTGGGTCACGCCACCTACCATACAAATACCAATACTTTCTCTATTCATTGACTTTACATGAGCTCCGACTTCTTCTAAATCTCTACCAATTTCAACAGTTCCATCTCTTTTGATGACAAAGTGATAACCGATTTTGAGGAAGCCTCTAGAGCGATGCCAGTGGTCAATAGTTTTTGCATCGATATCCATTGATGGCTTTGTAGCGGCACAATGAATAACAATAAAATTAGTTTGTTTTCTTGGCATTGTTTTCCTTTATCCACTCATGTGGAATTTTTTCTCTGGCATATTGAAAGCCAAAACGCTCACACCAAGCGGCATAAGTTGTTTTAGATTTCTTACCAATTCTTTGGTTGGGGTTGCTAAATACAAAACGGATATCGTATTTGTCACCGAATTGTTTTTTTATGATTTTATGTTTTTTTCTGTCAGCAGTTGGAAACTGACCTTTGGTTTCTACAATTATATTATTAGGTAGAATAAAGTCAGGTGTGTAATATGTTTCTTCTGCAGGTTTTGTATACCTAATCTTTAAAGTCTCATATTCAAATTCCACACCCAACTCTTGTAATTGTCTAGCTACTCGTTCTTCTAAACCAGAACGATATCTAGTAATTGGCGGCAGCATTTTCTTCCTGAGGTTTTTCTTCTGCAGGTGTTGATACTTCCTCTGCTTGTGTAGACGGACTACTACTTCCATCAAAACCTTCTTCTTCTGAAAATCCATAGGTCTCAGCCGAGCCTCCGCCTTCAACTAGTTCTAATATTTGCACACCTTTTAATCTTAAGGTGATACCTAATCCTGTGGCTGCCACATTGTAAGGTGCAATCGCAAAAGAAACTTTTGCAGTCGTGCCACCCCAAATAGCTTTAGCTACTAGAAATGGATTACCTTTGGCATCAAAGATTTTAGGTTTCTGTTCCCATGTCGTACCATCCGCTCTGATACCTCTTGCCTTACATTTAAAAGTAAATGTGTAAGAGCCATCATCGGATTTTTCGAAGGGCATTTTTGCTCTCTTCTTAACTGTAGGATGCTGAGTTGCATATTGATCCAAAGATTCTTGGATTATATCTACTAGTTCATTTGCTGCGTCTGCATCTATGACACGCAGTTGAGTCTTGTAAACCCCATCTCTGTCGAATTTAGTATCGGGAGAATTTAAATGAGGGTAAACAAGTGAACCCCTAGGGGTAACGTTTATTTTCATATTGTTTTCCTTTCACGCTGAAAAGCGTTTATTAATAAAAATGAGCTAAAAAGTTTAGCTCTCTAAGAGTGGTGGTTATCTTGCGATATGACAAGAATAGTATATTTTAGAAATTAATATAGATTCCGAACTTAAGAGTTTAAGGCTAATGTCATTGTCTTAATTCTGTTTCGTTTGGGGTAGCCCTATGGGCTACCCTTTTTAGTTTCTCACTTATGCAAAGAAATACTTGCTGTCTTTAACATCGTGAATATTAAGTTTTCCCATCTCAGGAATAGGTGTGAGTTTGGCCTGCAGTTTTGGACTTAAAATGCCATAGATATGGTCTCTAAAAGTTTCCAAAACATTCTCTTCAAACATCTCAACAAAGACCTCACGTAAACATTGACCCATTGTTTCAATGTTAGTGGCGTGAGTTCCATAGCTATCATGGATCATTTGAAAATCTGTGATGCCTTTGGTTCTACATTTATTGACTGTCAGCATCATCGCTGCAGCATCCAATGAATGCACAAAGTTTGCAGAGATACCTTGAGCTTGCCTTCTTTTATTTATCTTCTTCTTATCTTCAGTGATAGTTAGTTTGATAATTTTATCACCAAGCTTGGTTTCTATTCTACGATGGTTGACTTCTTGATAATGCTGTTGCACCCAAAACCCAGTGCATACTTTCCAGTTAATTGGAATGTTCATCTTAGCTGCAAGTTTAGAAATATTCTTTAACCACTTCATCGCTTCTTTAGCTTTGATAACGGTGCTTTCAATATTCGTCCAAATTGCACTCGCAAGATATTCCGAGGCATACATGAGTTTATCACCAAAAGGATTGTGTACTCCTAGATCCATTTGTTCTTGCACATACTTTTCTACGTATTGTCGACAAGCTCTCTTGGTTCCACTATAAGGCACAATCATCACACATCGCTTACAAACTTTACGATTGACTCCGTAGTCTAGCCAAAGTTTTGCAAGTTGTTTTTTTGTAATAGGATACTTACGGTGAACTAAATCATCTGATGTTTCTAGTTTTAATTGAGCAGTAGTTTTATCACTAACAATCCCATAGATGTCTTGAGGTTTATCACGAGGTGTTAAGTTTGTAGCTTCACCCCCTACTTCATCTCGTAGCATCAAACTAAAGATTTGCAGTCCATTACAACTACCATCAATCGCTATCGGTAAATGGGTATAATGGTTTTTTCCTTTTTCCATAAAACCATTCCACTCAAAACAAGCTGCAAGAAAACTAAAAGGTTTATCTGCAGACCTCCAATAACTCATCGTACCAAGAGGATCATTGGCTACTCCACAGATTTTATCGGAGTTATCTTTTGTCCATTTCTCTCGGTCATCTAAAGATAATTTATCTTCACCAAACATATTGGCAGTATGAATAGCTAACCAATAACCACCCTTTTCATTATCACCCATTCTCTTACCTTCACTAAATTCTAATAAGGCTCGAGAGAACTCAGCTCCTTGGGGTTCTAAGAATGCAGGCATCGGGTAAGCACGTCCTCTAAAATCCAACTGATGAGGAAAGTAAATATTATCCTCTTGTTGAAATTTCTTAGCGAGCTCTATTAATGCAGATACTTGTATTTTCTTAGAGGTATTTTTGGAGTTTCTTTCATAGACTTTAGAGGCCTTATGTTTCCAATCTACCCATTTTTCCCTGTTATCAGCATCTTTTTTCCATTCTTTAAAACCTTCTGTGTCTGAAGTATCAAAGGGTTTTGGTGGTAATTCATCTTCATAGCGTGAAGGAAGTTTACCAATGACATGGCCTAGTTCCCAAACAGCTTCTAATACCTGCAGTACAGGCTTATTAATTCGCCATTTAGTATTTTGAACACCATTAACAGCATCAAATACTGGAGCCATTTCATCATCTCGGTTCTTTAGATCGCTTAAGAAATTACTAGTCTTGGTTTTAATAAAGGGTTGTTCTAAGTCTTTGGTTAAATAACCACCCTTGTAGATACCTGTCCATTCCTGAGGTGGTACCACCATAGGATAAAATTTAGGAAACATATGGCATAACTTGCCATTAGTATCTTCTATTAGTTTTAAGACTGCAGGTTGAGCCTCTAAAAATATAGGGGTTTCATTCTTAGCAGTGGTTCTTTTTACATGGTGAACCAAACCAGTCACCTGTTCAATAATAGTAATACAGTGAGTTCCTAGGTGAAGTTTATCACTAGGTGACCAAGGCTCCCAATCTATTTCCATCTTATTCATAGAATGGGTCATCACTGTTTCTTTGTGTTTATATTGTTTTCTCTTTACGTCATCTAATACAGCTTGGAAATATTTAGGTTTGATTTTCTCAAACTCCCTATTTCTAGCTTCGGCCTCTAATGCATGCCCAATAGCTATTCCTACCTTTTGGACTAATTGTGAGACCGTCAGATTATTCATGATAGTTCTCAAGATTATAAAAGCAGCAGTATCAAAAGTTTCTTTGCCTTCGTCTCGGATATTTTCGAGAAGTTTTAAAGAAAGCATTCTTCTACCAATAGTTTTCGTATCTACTTGCTTTTGTAGCTCCGCACTTACTGCTTCCAGATTTTTCTTAATAAGTAACTGTCCATGGTCAGTAATACTTTCTCTGCCATTTTGTGTGTTACTTTGTGTTGATCTTAGGAAATCCTCTACACCTGTGGTGACCATTTCCTGTTCTAGTTGGTACTGACGATGGTATCTATCCTTTTTGACTTCTGCAAATTGTTGGGTAGTTGCACCACCAATACCAACCTTTAATAGCTCATCAAGATTAGCCATTTATACGCTCCATTTCTGTCTCGAATAATCTCGAATATCTCGAGTATTTCGTAGACGACTGAGCCTTGAGTTGTGATTTAGCAAGGATTGTTAATCCGATATGACCTCGCTAAAAAGAGGCAGTTATTACTTAGTTTTTGATGTAGATATTGAGACTTGCTATATAGAAATTCTCGAAATGCAGTATTTTGAATCTGCAACGCCGAAATAATATATTGTTTTTCAACGTTTATACAAAACCTAATTCGAGATCTCGAGTGTTTCTCGAATTTTAGTACGAGTAAACACTCAAGCAAGTCTCTAATTCTACGTATCGGATTCAGACTTGTCATATGACAACTCTCATATAACGGGTTGATAGTCCTATCCGAAGCCTTATGCACTTATTTTACCACCTTTAATGGGGAAATGTTATTAGTTTTAACACTTTCATCTGGGCGATTTAGGATATCATAAGTATTCCTAATAGCGGCTTCCGACTCTTCGTAGTACCCCATAGTGGTAGCCATATCGACATGGCCCGCTAGGTTTTTTACAGCAATTGGATCTAGGTGTTTTACGTCAAAACAATTTGAAATAAATCCACCACGAGTGCTATGCCAAACCAAGTTTTTCATATGTTTAAACCCTGAAAGAGTTTTTAGACGGTTAAAGCGATGCAGTATTGAACTGCCAGTAAAATGCTCACCATCAGTTTTAGTAAAAACGTAGTTTTCACCAAACTTATTATATGAATGTTTTTGAAAGATTTCATAGGCTTTATCTACCAAAGGTACAGTGTGATCTCTGTTACCTTTAAAATCCTCATAACTAATTTTTATAATAGGAATTTTACCCCTCATTATAAGTTGATTAACCTTCAATAAAGATACGTTAGACCTACGAAGTCCAGTGAGTAAAGTGAATAACAATAAATCTGCAAAGATATCCATGTCATCCTCTTGTAACTCATAACAAGTTTTCAGCATCGTTTCTTGAATATCTGGAGTCAAAGCCATTCTCTTGGTTTTGTTTTCAGTTATTCTTTTGATCTGAGGTAAGCTTGTCATACCACTGAACCCTGCTTCATGGGCAACTTTGAGCATCACAGATAATGCAGATAATTTTCTATTAACTGACCCTTCTGTGTTCTCATGTTTACATTCCTCACCTGCAAGAAGTCTTTCTTTTAACTTCTTAATTTTATCATGAGTTATCTCATGTAGCTGAGTATGTTCACCTAACAACCTCTTAATAATATTAAGATTGATAGTTGCAGTTTTAATAGTCGACTTCTTTCTCTTTTCTCTAACCCATTCAGCAATAGTTTCATCAATTGCTTTGGCTATTGTCCAAGAGATCTCAGGCTTATTATCTGGATTTATTGGAGTACCAGATTTTAATGCAGCTACTGTTTCATCTTTCCACTTTTGTAGAGACCTAACAATAACTTCCTCTGGCGTTTTATCGGTGATTGTCATCGACTTGGAATCACGAATGACTTTACCTTTTACACTTACGCTGATTTCACATTTAACACCTTTGCCACCATTGGTGTAAGACATGCCTTTAGTGTTTTTGACGATTGACATCAGTTGCTCCCTTCATTTCAATTTCCTGTCTTTTTTTCATCCAACGCTTTTTTGTGGCAGGAACTAAATTAGGAAATGATTTTTCAAACAAAGTTATATGTTGTTCAATGTCAGGTAGTTTTTTATTAACAATAAAATCAATTTCTTCCTGAACATCTTCAGCCTTAGGTTTCGAACGATCATACATTTGCATATGTTCGATATCATTACAGTCCTCAGTCCAAAAAAGGTACATCAGTCTGGCCTCAGCTTTGTATATTTCATGCACAATGTCGTTATATTCAGACATCCTTCTATTATTCTGGATATCTTCTTTAGTAACAGGATTAGCACAGTCCATATTGATGCCTCACATTCTTTACTGCGTCTTTTAATGAAATAAGACCAGTAATTCTTGATTTACTACCTTTGAATTGTCTTAGCATAAAACCAAGCTTTTGTTCTAATAGAGCTATTTCTACAGAGATTGCATCAGCATCCTCTTTTTCATAGCCATATACTCTTAGATGATCCATATCATCCATGAAAAGCCTAGAGTGTAGACTTTCTATTTCTGCTCTGATGTCATTTAATTCATCAAAGTATTCGTTTGCTTTTGTCATTGTCATTAGTCCTTCGTTTCGTTAAGAGATAGTTTTCCAAATCTCATCACATAACGCTTTACCTTTAGTTGTTAAAGCGATGAGTTTATTTCTTCCATCTCGGTTGATAGTTATCCATCCTGCACCTTTGTTCAAATTCTTTGCACTAAAGGTTCGGTAGGATACTTTTCCCTCTCTCAAAGATTGTGTATCTTTGGTTAGGGAATAATCAGGTATTGAATATTTTATAATCAAATCCTGAAACGTTATTTGACGCAATCCCATCTTGTAAGCTTTACATACTTCCCACATCACTAATACCTGTCGGTAATTTAGTTGTCGGATATATGCAGACTCACCCTCAGGTAATTGCAGTCTCCACATCTTCATTAGAAATTTATCTAATGCGTCAGTAGCTTTGGTCTCCGCAGCCATAATCAGTCCTCCTGTACGACTTCTATTCGAAGTGTCAGAAGAAAGATAAGCTACAGGATCAAATTTGGTGAAAGATTGGGTTTGTTCTAAAAACAATCTGCATCTCATTTCGACCAATATTTACTCGCCATATCTTATGTATATCTTGATACACTTCGAATGGTTTAGGATTTAAATGAACTCCGCTGAGAAGCAGCAGTTTAAATATTCCTAAGTTTATTTCCTTTATCATCTTATTTATTCCTTACTATATCGCAAGACAATACTTGCCATGTGGTTCGGATTATTTCGGGATGATCTAGAGTTACTCGTAGTTGATCTGGTGTTCTGCATATGAACGACCCCCCACAATGTTATTTCTAGATGACAGATTTGGATATCCCAAAAGAACCCTACGTTGGTTTATTGCAAACATAGTTGCTTGTTCTCCTTTTTTGCGGATGTGTTACTTATTTCCAAAACGTCAATCCATCTGTCACGATACGCTCTCAGCCTGTCATTTCTCGGAGAGCTTCCCAATATTTCTATTGTGGCTTGTCGTTTGGTGGTGTCCTGCAGGTATGTCCGTTGTTCACAGCAGTTTGTAATACTAAATAGCATTTTTAACACCAACCTCCCTTTTATAACTACTACATGTAGTATGTACCCATAATTTCCCATAAAATCTCATAAAATTACATAAGTAACTCAATGGTTTCATTTTATGGTTTTTTATTTTATACAACATATAGTAATCTTTTGCTTTTTGAATATACAATCTATAGACAAAGTTAGTCAATTAATTTTGTATTTAATTCCTAAAACCTAATAAATTCAATATTAATACTGAGATTTAACTAACAGTTCTTTGGGTGATATACACAGGTTTTTAATGAATTTTTTGCAAATCTGCGAATATTTATGAAGATATTAGATTTCATATAAGAATTATAGCATACCGAACAAACTACATACAAGGGGTGCTCTTTAGTAAAAATTAAGTTTCTTGGGGATATCATCTCAATATATCAACAAGTGATCCTCTACTACCCGAGGAGGAGTTAAGACGAAAGACGAAAGATTTATAGAGGTTGATTCGGGTAATATGGATCACTTGGGTAATAGTTAGGCAGCCTCAAATCTTCATGTAGTAAATTGCAAGAGACACTATATTTAGGATTTTCACCGATACATAAACAATTATTAATTGTTAATATTAGTGAATTGAGACTGCTAACTATCATGCGGGTAATATTAAACTAATATTGCTATATAGCAAGTAGATTGTAAGGCGGGTAATATTATTCGGGTAATATTTAGGTAATACTGAAAATAAAAAAGGCTCCACTAGTTCACCTAGGGAGCCAATTAAAAATATTTAAAAATTTGTATTTGGATTTGTAAGCTTCATGTCTTGCATGATTGACTCTACATCGGTGGGCGTAGGTTCCCCCATAGCTTTTAAAATAGCATTAAGACCATCAATCCACCCGCAGGCATAGTGCTCTTCTAGATGGTCTTTAGAGCTCTCTAGATCCTCCCAAGCATCTTGTAAATGCAGATTAATTTCCTCTACTAATTTTTCTTTATTCATTTTTTTCTAACCATATACCCTCAACTTTTTTATCTGTCAGTATGTTTAAAGGGTCATATTTTAAGATTGCGTCAAGGTCTTGCTTAGAAAATAAAAACATTACTTTTCTATATAGTAGTTTTAATTTATTCATTTAAGGCCTCGCTATCAAATGCAATATCTATTGTTGCAGTCTCTTCATTGATTTCGTGTATTTGATGAAATTCGATAAAAGGACATTTAGATAAATAGTCCTCAATCAATTTCTTTTTTTCTTCTTTTGTCATTGATTGTTTCTCTTTCTTGATTACTTAAATAAGCAACCATAAAGGCCCCATAGCGGAGCCTTTAAAGTTGTTTAATTATTCGCAGTAGTTCTCAAATTCAGTTCTATTAGGTTCAGTCTTTGAAATAACCCATGAACAAGTTTGCCAACCAATACCCATTTCAACACCTTTGATAAATGCTCTTAACTCTTTTTCAGTGTCAAAATGATAGCTTTCAGGTTCATCATCTTCAGGAAATTGGCCCCATAAAATCCAAACAGTTTGATTTTTATTTTTCATTAATTAGACCTTTTGAATTTAGCCTTGGCCCACTTGCGGCGGCTTCGGAGTATCCATCGCACCGCTGACAATATTTCAAAGTCATTAGGGGTATTTAAAACACCCATTGAAATGGGAGAGCTCAAGGCTCTTTCCATGGCTTTTAATTCATCCGTACTTCTGCGGATATGCTCATTAATGATTGGAGAATACATAACAGACACCCCCAATATCCCATGAGTTATAATCATAAGATAAGTCTCGAGACCATTTCTCATAATCAAAATATGATGTTAAAAAGCTATTTTCTTTGCCTGTATATTGCTCAAGCATCATGTCTGCTTCTTCATCTGAGAATGCCTCCCAACTATCCCAAGTACCCCTAAAGCAATCATCAAATGTATCTTCAGATAGATAATCAATTCCAAAGATTTCAATGAATGCCGTAATAGCTTCGCCATGCTCCTCATATAAACGGGCATACTCGCAAAGCTTCTCAAGGTCTGGATTTTCGCCAAAGCTTGAAGGAACATTTGAATAATCCATAAAGGCCCATTCCTCGGCCATTGGTTCAGGTGATTTACTTAAGACCCTTTTTATTTCTTCTTTTAGATCCTCGGCATCCTCAGGAATATCTACCCATTTGCCATACATACCACCCGAGTTATGGGTAGCTAGACAACCAATCCACACCTGTGGCACTGTCTCTATTGTTATGCTCAAAACGTACCCCCCATAAATAGAAAAATCATGATTGGTGTTTTAATTACAAAGTAAGCAATGATTAACCTATCGAGGATAATCTCGCCTTTGCTTTTCTTATATGTCATTGTTTAACTCTCTTTCGTTTACTTGCTATATCACAAGTGATTCTGAGTATGCACTTTAGTTGCCATATTGCAAGTATTGTTTCGGATTAATTCGAGATTGTTTATTTCTTCATTAGGTGTCTGTAATTAATTCTATGGTGGGGTTTATCTCGAGGCGATCCGAAGGGCTCCAAAGTAAATACAGATACATCAGGCAAAAGAGAGACAGAGTAGAAAAAATTTATCTGTAGTTGTTTAACTACTTATTAATGACGTTTAATATACTTAATCCGATACGAGACAAATAAAGACAATACTTATAGTAGATATTTTCTCGAGTTTTATTCGAGAAGTTATAAGACCCACCCCGTACCCTTGTTTTTTATACCCCGTATGGCAACCCCAAGGGGGTAAATTGCCAAGAGCTATATGTCGTAACCTACTTAGATTTTTGTTTCAAAATATTTTAGGATAACCTTAGGCAACACTGCAGATATATACTGCTGCATTGATAATCTTTTCTTTTGTCTTTTTCTGACGATATAACGTTTTGTCTTGTTGAAGGTATTCATAAGGTATCTTAGGGGTATAGAGATAAGGGTAGATATAGGTAGTATAAACTACAGGTTACCTAAGGGGGAACCTAAGTACCCATAGGGTACCCTAAGGGATAGACATGGGGTTGACGGGGGGTGGTTTTGATTTTATCTAAGAGTGTCAGGTATCTCCAAAACCCTTTAAATCCAAGTGTTTCCCTTGCTTCTATAGCCTACTGCATTATCCATAAATCTATCTAATTCTTGACTCATAAGGTCATTTTTTCTCTCATAGATAGCTCTATCAGCATCATGGGCCATCTGTTCAGCAAAGTATCCCACAGCCATACTGAGGGCATCCAAGCGATCATCAAAAGCTAAACTACCTTTGTCTCTGGTTAAACGACTCATCTGATAAAACAGCATACGCTTGAGGCTCTGGTTATCGCTTTCGTTTACGTTTTGGATAGAAGCATAGTCATCTTTGACTACCTGTTCATCCACTATGAGTTTATGACTTGATATAACGGACTCAAGCGTATCGCTGATCCTTCGCTCTTTTTGAATATTA
>Ga0181422_1000209_pt1 | contig 18429 bp, 21 predicted proteins | sample 45SPOviralmetaG_FD_130147 | JGI IMG/M metagenome (GOLD analysis project Ga0181422, IMG submission 130147) | Marine viral communities from the oligotrophic San Pedro Time Series (SPOT) site, San Pedro Channel, CA, USA - 45 SPOT_SRF_2013-07-18 | ecosystem: Environmental > Aquatic > Marine > Strait...
AACCGCTGAAAGCATCTAAGTGGGAAACCCACCTCAAAACTAGTTCTTCCTTTAGAGCCGTAGTAGACCACTACGTTGATAGGCTGGGTGTGGAAGCGTGGCAACGCGTGTAGCTGACCAGTACTAATAGCTCAATTGGCTTGATTTATGCACTGAAAAAAATTTTCTATATATAGTATAATAGCCAAAATCACTGTCATATATAGCATTAAATATTAATGTAATTTGACTGTTCAATTTTTGAACGATATAAACGTTCAATTATTGAACAATGAAAAAAAATCTTGAACAAGATAATTTTGAACTATTAAGAAAAATTCACAGTAAACCAGAATTTTCACAACGACAACTTGCCGAGTCACTCGGATTTAGTTTGGGAAAACTAAATTATTGTCTCAAAGAACTTAAAAAAAAAGGATTAGTAAAAATTGAGAGTTTTGGAAGACAAAAAAATAAACTAAGTTACCTTCGGTACGTAATCACCCCTAAAGGAATTTCTATCAGAACTAAATTAACGCTTAATTTTATGAAGCGAAAAATGTCAGAATATGAAGAATTAAAAAAAGAGTTAAGTAAAAAAGATCTTTAATATGTGGACAGTATTAAAATACGATAAAAAATATCTCACTGTTCTTAAGAATGAGTTTTATAAAAAACTTGGTAAAGATTGTAGATTTTATCAGCCAAAAATAAAATACAATAAATATTTTAACAACAAGCTAATTCAAAAAGAAATTTTTTTGCTTGGAAATTACATTTTTTTATTTCACGATGATCTTAAAAACAATAAACTTTTGCATTCATTAAAATTTACAAGAGGTTTAAAGTATTTTTTAGAAGGTCATTCTTATTCTCAGGATGAGCTTAAAACTTTTATTAGTGAATGCAACAAATCTGAAGATAAAAATGGTTATATTAACAAATCTTTTGCATCATTAATTTTTAATAAATACTATAAATTTAAATCCGGGCCCTTTGTAGATAGAATTTTTAAATTAATAAATTTAAATAAAGAATTTATAGATATTATGTTGGGTAATATTAAAACAAAAATCAAATACAATAGATATATTATAGAACCAGCATAGAAAAAAAATGATAACCTTTAATTATTGTAAAATCTAATTTTTACAAAGTGCGGAGCTATGGATAAAAAAATTTTTTGTTTTGATTTGGATAATACAATCTGCACAACTAAAAAAAAAAATTACTTTTCAGCTAAACCTAAAAGAGAGGCAATCAAATTAATAAATAAATTACACTCTAAAGGACATATGATTAAAATTTTTACATCAAGATTTATGGGGAGAAATAAAGATAGTCAGCAAAAAGCAAAAAAACAAGGTTTTAAAAAAACACAAAATCAACTTAAAAAGTGGGGGCTAAAATATAATATTCTTTTGATGGGAAAGCCTTCTTATGATATTTTTGTTGATGATAAGTCATACGGTTATAATAAAAATTGGATAAACTATTATCAAAAATATATTAAATAATAAAATATTTTAATATCAAATATGAGTCACGCAGAATTTTTTTTCAAAAAAGCTCAGGAAGCAATTGATAAGATTGATTTGAAAAGAATTAATGTTCTTGCTGCTGAATTAGCAGAGATAAGAAACAATAAGGGAAGAATATTTTTTATCGGAGTCGGAGGTAGTGCAGGAAACTGTTCTCACGCAGTAAACGACTTTAGAAAACTTTGTGAAATCGAATGTTATTCTCCTAGCGATAATACTTCAGAACTAACAGCAAGGATAAATGATGAAGGATGGGAAACATGTTATTCGGAATGGCTAAAGGTATCAAAACTAAATAATAAAGACTGTTTATTTATTATGTCTGTTGGTGGAGGAGACATCGATAAAAAGATAAGTGTAAATATTATCAATTCAATCAAATATGCTAAACAAGTAAAATGCAAGGTATTTGGAATTGTAGGAAAAAAAGATGGATTTACTGCAAACAATTCAGATAATGTAATTTTAGTACCAGAAGTTGACACGAAATTAATCACCCCGCTAACTGAAGGATTTCAAGCAATAGTTTGGCACTGCCTTGTATCAGACCCAAAATTACAAATTAAAAAAACAAAGTGGTAAATTAATGAATATACAAAATTTAAAAATCAAAATATTTGCTGACGGTGCTGATAGTAAGAGTATTTTAAAGTTTAATAAGTTGAATTATATAAAAGGCTTTACAACCAATCCTTCGCTGATGCGTAAATCTGGAATAAAAGATTATAAATCTTTTGCAAAAGATATTTTGCCTAAAATAGATAATAAACCAATTTCTTTTGAGATATTTGCTGACGATTTGGACGAAATGAAAGTGCAAGCAGAAGAAATAGCTAGTTGGGGAGAAAATATTTACGTTAAAATTCCGATCACAAATACAAAAAAAATTAGTACAAAAAAAATTATTGAAACCCTGTCAAAAAAAGGGATCAAATTAAATATAACCGCAATATTTACTGATAATCAATTAGTAGAAATTCTTGGAGTAATTGATAAAAACACCCCATCTATCTTATCTGTTTTTGCTGGCAGAATAGCTGACGCAGGTTTCGATCCAGAGAAAGCTATTAAAAAATCAGTAAACTTAGCAAATAAATTCTCTAATTGTGAGATATTATGGGCAAGCACCAGAGAAGTTTATAACATATTTCAAGCTGAAAAGTGTGGTTGTCAAATAATTACAGTTCCTCACGATCTTCTAAATAAATTTCATAATATTGGAAAAAACTTAGATGATTTTTCTTTAGAGACAGTAAAGGGTTTTTATAATGACGCTAAAGAGGCTGGATTTAAGGTTTGATGAAAACAAAAGTATTCATAACTGGTGGAGCGGGATACGTTGGAAGTTTGCTGGTTCCTTATTTATTAGAAAAGAATTATAAAGTAACAGTATATGATATTATGCATTTTACTGATGCCTTTTTACCTAAAAATAACAAAGATTTAAAAATAATAAAAGGCGATATTAGAGATGAAAAAAGTTTAAAAACATCCTCAAAAGATCATGATTATTTCATTAACCTAGCTTGTATTTCAAACGATACGAGTTTCGCTATAGACGAAAAATTATCAACTAGTATTAATTTAGATTCTTTTAAGCCCATGGTTAAAATTGCAAAAAATAATGGAATCAAAAGATTTATCTATGCATCATCAAGTTCGGTTTATGGAGTTTCTGAAAAAAAAAATGTAACAGAGGACCATCCTTTAGTGCCATTAACCCTTTACAATAAGTACAAAGGTATGTGTGAACCCATGTTATTTGAAGAGACTAACAATAACTTTGAAGGAGTAGTTTTTAGACCTGCAACAGTGTGTGGTTATGCTCCAAGATTAAGACTAGATTTGTCAGTCAATATATTAACTAATTTTGCAGTGAATAAGAAATTTATTAAAGTTTTTGGCGGAGAACAATTGAGACCTAATTTACATATTAAAGATTATTGCACAGCTGTGGAATTACTAATGAATGCAGAATCTAAAAAAATTAAAAATGAAATATTTAATGTCGGATACCAAAATTTATCTATTATGGAAATAGCAAATCTTGTTAAAAAAGTTGTTCAAAAAGAATTTAGGGAAAAGGGAGAAATTGAAATTATGAAAGAAAGTTCTAATGACAAGAGATCTTACCACATAAATTCTGAAAAAATCAAAAATGTATTAAATTTTACTCCAAAAAACACTATTGAAAGTGCAATCAAAGATCTTTGTGAAGCATTTAAAAAAAATTTAATCAAAGACTCCTTTGATAACGACATATATTTTAACGTTAACAGACTTAAGAATATTAAAGCAAAATAATTAATGAAAAAGGCAATCGTCACAGGTGGAGCTGGCTTTATAGGCAGTCATATGGTTGATTTACTTTTGAATAAAGGTTTTTTAGTAATAGTGGTAGATAACTTTTCAGGCGGACACAAAAAAAATTTAAAACACCATGCAAAAAATAAAAGATTAAAAATTATAAAGACAGATATAAGAAAAATAAGATTTGACGATAAAATTTTTAATAAAGTTGATTATGTTTTTCATTTTGCTGGAATAGGAGATATCGTTCCATCTATTGAAAAGCCATCGGAATATATGGATGTTAACGTACAAGGAACAGTAAAAGTTTTAGAGGCAGCAAAATTTTTTAATGTTAAAAAATTTGTCTATGCAGCTTCGGCGTCTTGCTATGGATTAAATGAAAATATTATTAATGAAAATGAAAAGATTAAAGTTGAACACCCATATGCTTTAAGCAAATACTTAGGGGAAAAAGCAGTAATGCATTGGAACAAAGTCTACAAGCTACCAGTAAATGCCATTAGAATATTTAATGCTTATGGCCCAAGAGTTAGAACAACCGGCGCATATGGTGCAGTATTTGGAGTTTTTTTTAAACAAAAATTAAAAAACAAACCTTTGACTGTTGTAGGAGACGGAAAACAAACTAGAGACTTTGTGTTTGTTACTGATGTGGTAGAAGCTTTTTTTAAAGCTGCCACAACAAAACTAAAGGGTGAAATTTTTAACCTTGGAACTGGTAAACCTGTTCAAGTAAAGCACTTAGCAAATTTAATTGGTGGTAAAATAGTTTCTATTCCAGATAGACCGGGTGAACCAAGAAAATCGCAAGCTAATATAAACAAGATAAAAAAAAAACTAAGTTGGAAACCAAAAGTTAGTTTTGAAAAAGGGGTTAACATAATGTTAAAAAATATTATGGACTGGAAAAATGCCCCTTTGTGGACAGAAAAGAAAATTACTAAAGCCACAAAAACATGGTTTAAAACGTTTAACCAAAATAAGTGACAAAGATGATAAATAATAAAAAAATTTCCAACGTAAAAAATTTACTAAAAACAATAGGCAGCCTGAAACTAAGAAGTAAAAAAATAATTCTATGCCATGGTGTTTTCGATGTAGTTCATCCGGGACATATAAGACATCTTTTGTATGCAAAAAATAAGGCAGATATACTTGTAGTAAGTTTGACCGCAGATAGATTTATTAAAAAAGGAATTTATAGACCTCATATTCCAGAGGATATAAGGGCATTAAATCTTAGTGCTTTTGAGATGGTCGATTATGTTTTAATTGATAATCACGAAAAACCAAATGAATTGATCAAATCCCTTCAACCAAATTATTTTGCTAAAGGTTTCGAATATGGATCCTCAGGACTACCAATAGCAACTAAAGAAGAAAAAAAAATTGTCGAGTCTTATGGCGGAAAAATGATTTTCACACCCGGTGATATTGTCTATTCATCTACAAAATTACTTGATTACTCTCTTCCAAATATTCATCTGGAAAAATTAGCAGTGTTGATGAAAAAAAATAAAATTTCTTTTGATTTTTTAAGAAAAATAATTAAAAAATTTTCAAAACAAAAAGTTTTTATTATTGGTGATACAATAGTGGACACATACACAAGAACAAATTTTATAGGAGGACAAACCAAAACTCCAACTTTTAGCGTTCTGTATCAAGATAAAAAAAATTATGTTGGTGGAGCAGCAGTTGTTGCTCTTCACTTAAAAGCGGCAGGGGCAAAAGTTGAGTTTTCAACAGTCTTAGGAAATGACGAATTGAAAAATTTTGTGAAAAAAAACTTACTTAAAGCTGGAGTAAAACTTCATGCAGAAATTGATAGCCAAAGACCGACAACTAATAAAAATTTAATTATCTCTAAAAATTACAGACTTTTGAAAATTGATACAATAGACAATAGACCAATTAGAGATGATATTGCAAAAAAGATGATTGCAAGAGCTAAAAGAAATAAATTTGATTGTTTAATTTTTAGTGATTTTAGACATGGTATTTTTAATAAACTATCTTTAGATATCTTTTTAAAAACTTTACCAAAAAAAATTTTCAAAGTTGCTGACAGCCAAGTAGCGAGCAGATGGGGAAATATTTTAGAATTTAAGAATTTTGATTTAATTACCCCCAACGAAAGAGAAGCTAGATTTTCACTTGCAGATCAAGACTCTACTGTGGGTAATTTATGTTATCAATTATTAAAAAAATCTAAGTGTAAAAATTTAATCATCAAATTGTCAGAAAGAGGTCTTTTCGCATCTACTAATAATAAAAAAATTGCTAATTATTTTTCATTAGACTCATTTGCAAAAAATATTTCAGATCCAGTCGGTGCAGGGGATGCTTTACTAGCGTATTCATCCCTAACACTTAAAGTGAGCAATTCCCTTGTTGCCGCAACAATAATTGGATCAATTGCAGCAGCATGTGAATGCGAAATAGATGGAAATGAACCTATAAACAGTAGTTTAGTTTTAAAAAAAATGAATGAAATTGAAAAACAATTAAACTTTTCATTATAATTCAATTTAATATTTACAATTTAAATAACAATCAGCAAATGGAAAAGCTTAAAACACTCATTGTAGGTTTTGGAGTTCAAGGAAAAAAAAGATCAAAACTGCTTAAGAAAAAAATGTTTATTACAGTTGATAAAAAAAATAATGCAGATTTTTCTGATATTAAAAAAGTTCCAGTGAATGATTATAATAATGTTTTTATTTGCACACCTGATAATCAAAAGGAAGAAATAATTAAATATTGTTTAAAAAAAAATAAAAATATATTGGTAGAAAAACCATTAAATCTTAATTTAAAAAATATTGAAGCTATAGAAAAAAAAGCCAAAAAAAACAAAATTAAATTCTATACAGCTTATAATCACAGATTTGAGCCGCATATTTTAGAAATTAAAAAAATTTTAAACGAAAAAAAAATAGGTAAAGTTTATTATGTTAAAATTTTTTATGGTAATGGCACTGCAAAATTAGTTAATAAAAGTTGGAGAGATAAAAAATATGGCATAATATCTGACCTTGGTTCTCATTTGTTAGATTTATCCTATTTTCTATTCGGGGAAAAAATTGGCAGTTTTGCAATTTCTCAAAAGAAAAGTTTAGAAAATAACAATTATGATTTTATCTCATTAATAAATAAAAAATCACAAATACCCATTCAATTAGAGATGACTTACTGTATGTGGAAAAATTCTTTTAGCTTAGATATTTTAGGCAGCAAAGGATCAATTAATATGAGAAACCTTTGTAAATGGGGTCCTAGCGAGTTAAGCGTAGGCCAGAGGGTATTTCCATCAGGGATTCCAATAATGAATAAAAAAATTTTAAAAATCAATGATCCTACATGGAGATTAGAGCATAATTTTTTTTTCAACAAGAAATATAATCCGAAATATTTTTTTAAAAGAGATAAATGGATATCAAAACAAGTAAAAAATTTAGGCTAGTATGAAAAATAAGTTTAATATTGCTTTTGTCGGCATGAGCCATCTTGGCCTAAATAGCGCCGTTGCATCATCAAATTACGTAAGAAAAATTCTTTGTATTGATCCTCAAAAAGAAAAAATTGATAAAATTAAAAATTTTAAACTTGATTATGGTGAACCTGGTTTAACCAAAAGATTAAAACAGTTTAAAAATAAATTTTTTTTTAGCACCCAATTTAATCTTTTAGAAAGAGCTGATTTAATCTATTTAGCCACTGACACAAAAACAGATAAAAATAATGTAAGTAATTTTTCTATAATAAGAAAATTATTCAAGAAGATTATTAAAAACAAAAATAAGAAAACCCCTGTAATAATTTTATCTCAGGTATTTCCTGGATTTACAGAAAATTTAGTTTCGTCAAAAAATAAAGAAGTTTATTACCAGGTTGAAACTTTAATATTTGGAAAGGCTTTATCTAGAGCTACTTATCCTGAAAGAATTATCGTTGGTTGCGATGATGAAAAAAGAGAATTTAATAAGAAATATCATGATTATCTTAAAAAATTTAAATGTAAAATAATTAAAACAAACTATCAATCTGCTGAATTAACGAAGATTGCAATTAATTTATTTTTAATCTCTTCAGTAACTTTATCTAATTCTTTAGCAGAAATATCAAAAAAACTTAATGCTGATTGGAATAAAATTTCATCAGCATTAAAACTTGATAAACGAATTGGTCCCCATGCTTATTTAAAACCAGGACTAGGAATTTCTGGCGGAAATCTTGAAAGAGATCTCGAAAACATTTTAAAGTTGGTAAAATTTAAAAAAGTAAATTCTGTTCATAAAAAATTATTTTTAAACTTCAAATATATTTCAAATCATATGTCCTATTGGGTTGAAAGAAAAATAAATAAAATTTTATCTTTAAAAAAAATTAAAAATATTGGAATTCTTGGAATTAGTTATAAAGAAAATACTAATTCAATAAAGAATTCTAGAGCAGTAGAAATAATTAAAAAATATTCAAAAAAAATTAACATATTTGGATATGATCCTTTAGCAAAAATTAACAATGTCAAAAATTTCACACAACTAGATAACATTAATGAAATAATTAAAAAAACCGAAGTAATTATAATTATGAATTCATGGAAACAATTTTTTAATTTAGAAAACAAAATAAATAAAACCGGCGTTTGTAAATATATTATTGACCCGTTTGCAATTGTAAATAAAGATAAACTAAAAAAAAAAAAATATATATGTCATTAGTTTAAAATTTTAAAAATGAAAAAAAATAAAAATATAATTGTACTGGGATCGGGCGGAATTATTTGTAAAAATTTAAAGAAAATTTTCAACGAAAAAAAAATTAAAGCTGCTTTTTTTGGTAGCAAGAAGGCAAACTTAAACACAATTCAAGGTTTAAAGTTTTTGAAAAAAAAAATTAAAGATAATGATATTATTATTTTTGTTTCTGCTAAAGCGCCAGCAAAAAATTATGAAGATTTTTACTATAATATTGATATGGTAAATAATTTTATTTTAGCTATAAAAAAAAAAAAAATTAATTACTTAATATACATCAGCTCTGATGCAGTTTACGGGGATTACAAAATAATTGATGAAAAAACAGACACAGATTGTGGGTCAATACATGGCAAAATGCACTTAACTAGGGAGCAAATATTGCAAAAAAGATTTGGTCAGAAATTATGTATCTTGAGACCTACATTAATTTTTGGAAAAGAAGACAATCATCGCGGTTACGGTCCAAATCAATTTTATCAAAAAGCAAGAGAAGGGAAAAATATCATTTTATTTGGAAAAGGAGAGGAAAAAAGAGATCATATTTACTCAAAAGTTGTTGCTAACTATATTTATCAATTATTAAAAAAGAAAAAAACAGGTATTTATAACTTAGCTAGTGGCAATGTTGTAAGTTTTTACAAATTAGCTTGTTGGTTTAAAAAGATGTCAAAAAAAAAAATTAAGATTATCTTTAAAAAAAGAAAAGGACCCATGCCACATAAAGGTTATAGGTCATTCAATGTAAATTTGATTAAAAAAACTATAAAAGGGATAAAATTAGAAAATACTGAAAAAAATCTTTCTGAAGCATTTAAAGAAAAATTATAAGTTTATGAAAATTCAATTAGTCGATCTAGATCAAAGAACAAAAGACGAGAAAAAAGATTTGAAAAAATGTTTTAATAAAATATTATCAAATAAATCTTTTGTTCTTGGAAATGAGTTAAATTTATTCGAAAAAGATATTCAAAAATTTACAAAATCAAAATATTGTTTGGGGCTTAATTCAGGAACTGATGCATTAATGTTAGGTCTCTGGGCACTTGGAATTAAAAAAGGCGATGAAGTTATAACTACACCCCTTTCATTTGTTGCCACTATTGGCGCTATAACTCATTTAGGAGCAATTCCTGTTTTTGTAGATGTTGGCGAAGATCTCAATATAAATCCAAAATTGATTGAAAAAAAAATTACAAAAAAAACAAAAGCAATCCTTCCTGTTCATTGGGGGGGCAGAATGTGCAAAATGGACGAAATAATGAGTATTGCAAAAAAAAATAAAATTTTAGTTATTGAAGATGCCGCTCAAGCAATAGGCGGATACTACAAAAAAAAACACGCAGGTACATTTGGTGAAGTAGGGGCCTTTTCAGCACATCCTTTAAAAATTTTAAACGGAATTGGAGATGGAGGGTATTTAATAACTAATAATAAAAAAATTTATGATAGAATTAAAAAATATAGAAACCATGGTTTAGTTGGAAGGGATGAGGTAGAATTTTTCGGAGTAAATTCAAGATTAGATTGCCTTCAAGCTGAAATTCTTAGATTTAGACTCAACAAAGTTAATGATATTATAAAAAAAAGAACGAGAAATATAAGTTTGTATCAAAAACTAATAAAAACAAACCGGGTTAATTTTCTTGAAGTAAACGACTCAAAAACAAAAAATACATTTAATTTATTTCATGCATTTGCAGAAAAAAGAGATAAACTTATTAAATTTTTAAACAAGATGGAAATTGATTGTAAAGTCTATTATCCCACTCCATTACATTTACATAAAGCTAGTATTGGATTGGGATATAAAAAAGGATCTTTACCTAAAGCAGAGATGTTAGTAAAAAAAATAGTATCTTTTCCATTTCATCAGTATTTAAATAAAAGACAAATTGAATATGTTGCAAAAAAAATTAATTATTTTTATAAAAATTAAAAGTCTCTTAAAAAATAAATATTAATAAAAATGAAAGTTCCATTTAACTATTTACCATTTCAATTTTCTGATCCAAAACCATATTTTAAAAGATGGAAACAATTAATAAAATCAACAGAATTTACACTAGGGCCTTACGTAAGAAAGTTTGAAAATGATATTGAAAAATTTGTTGGTGTCAAATATTGCATTTCAACAAATAATGGAACAGATGCTCTTATTCTGGCCTTAAAATCCCTTGGAGTAAAAAAGGGAGACGAGGTCATAACAGTTTGTAACACATTTTATGCTACAGTAGGGGCAATAGTAGCATGTGGAGCAAAACCAGTTTTTGTGGATGCTGACAAAAGATATCAAATAGATGTTAACAAAATTGAAAAGGCAATTACAAAAAAAACTAAAATTATTTTACCTGTACATTGGGGCGGTGCGTCACCCGATATGAGAAAGATTTTAAAAATTGCTAAAAAATATAAATTAGAGGTTCTTGAAGATGCATGCATGGGAATAGGTGGAAAAATTTTTAATAAAAGCCCAGGTACGTTCGGAAAGATAAGTGCAATGAGCATGCATCCCCTTAAATCACTCAATGTTATGGGAGATGGGGGAATGGTAGTAACTAATAACAAAAAACTCTCAGATTGGATTAAAAAATTTAGAAATCACGGAATGAAAAATAGAGACGAGATAGACTTTTGGGGAGTGAATGCTAGAATACAACCTCTACAGGCTATAGTAGCTAGCATTGAGCTTAGAAAAATAAAAAAGATATTAAAAATAAGAAATTTGAACTCAGAGTTTTTGGATAAAGAATTGTCAAAAATCCAAGAGGTTGAAATTCCAAAAAGATCTAAATATAATTATGAAACCCACGCTCTTTATATGGGTTTATTCAAAAATAGAGATAAATTAAAAAATTTTTTGATTAAAAAAGGTATAGAGGTGAAAATACATTATCCTATCCCTCTACATTTACAAAAAGCAGCAAAAAATTTGAATTATAGAAAAGGAAAATTTCCAGAGGCAGAAAAACAAGCAAAAAAACTTTTGACATTGCCAGTTCATCAATATTTGAGTAAGAGACAATTAACAAGTATTGTTCAAAATATAAAACTTTTTTACAAAAAAAATGAAAAGTAACGATAAATTTTATGACAATAAGGTTGTTAATAAACCCTGGGGCTATGAATACGTAGTCTATAGAAAAAAAAAAGATCTATCAGTAACACTGCTTAATATAAAATATAGAAAAAAAACTTCATTACACTGTCATCCAAATAAAAAAAGTGGATTTATATTGTTAAGTGGTAAAGCTCAATTTCAACTTGGTTTATGGAAAAAAAGATCAGAACTTCACGACTCGCCCTCAAAAAGAATGATAGCAAGAGGATTATTCCATCAAATTAAATCAATTTCTAAAGATGGATTGATCGCTTTAGAATTTGAAACGCCAGTAGATAAAAATGATTTAGTACGATTTAAGGATAATTATGGAAGACAAGATAAACCTTATGAAGGTAAAAATTTTACAGAAAATTTAAAATCAAACTTTATAAAATTTGAATTACCTAAATTATCATCAAAAAAAAACTATAAAATCGGTAAATCTAAAATTTCTATTGAAAAACATAGAAACTTTAAATCTATTTTAAAAAATACTCAGAAAACTATTTTTGCTATTTTAGATGGATCAATCATTGATAAAAAAAAACGTAAAGTGATATCAAATGGAGATATTGTAAGAACTGATGATTTACGAACTTTATCAAAAGTATTCAAGATAAATAAACATTTAACAATTTTGAAAGTAAAAAAATAAAAATGATTAGACTTGCAGATTACATTATAAAATTTTTAGAAAAAAAAAAAATTGATACAATTTTTACAGTAAGTGGCGGAGGCTCAATTTTTATGTGTGATGCCCTCTATAAGTCAAAAAAAATAAAATATGTTTCAACTCATCATGAACAGGCAGCAGCTTTTGCTGCAGAAAGTTACGCTAGATCAAAAAATGATGTAGGATGTTGTTTCGTAACTACGGGTCCAGGTGGAACTAATACGCTCACAGGCGTCAGCTCTGCGTGGATAGACTCAGTTCCTGTAATATTTATTTCAGGACAGGTTTTTCTCAATCAAACAATCAAAAAAACAAAAAAAAGACAAATTGGTGTTCAAGAAATTAATATTATTGATTTAGTTAAGCCAGTAACAAAGTTTTCAAAAATGTTAGATGATGCAAATTCAATAAACTATTATTTAGAGAAAGCTTTCTACACGGCCACAAGCGGAAGACCTGGTCCAGTTTTTTTAGATATTCCAGCAGACTTACAGAATGCTCTTATCAATGAAAAAAAAATATCTAAATTAAAATATGTTCCAAAAAAAACTACTTACAAAATTGATCAACAAATAACTAGAGTAGTAAATGAACTCAAAAGTTCAAAAAGACCTCTTATTCATTTAGGCCACGGAGTAAAATTGTCTGGAGCTCAAAATGTTGTTAAAAAATTTTTTAAAAAAAACAAAATTCCTTTTGTTGTCACATGGAACGCCGATGATATAGTTCCAACAAACCATAACTCTTATTTTGGTAGACCCGGAGCATTTGGTGAAAGAGGTTCAAATTTTATTGTTCAAAATTGTGATTTTTATTTATCCCTAGGAACTAGACTTCCATACATGGTAACGGGTTATAACTCAAAAAATTTTGCTAAAAAGGCTAAATTTAAATGCATGGTAGATATTGATAAACACGAACTTAAAAAAAACGACATCAATATTAACTTAAGAATAAGGAGTGATGCAAAATATTTTTTAAATCAACTGTTTAAAAAGATTAAATTTTACAAAATAGATAATGATTGGTTAAAATATTGTTCAGACATAAGAAAAAAATATCCAATTCTGATTGATAAAATGAAAAAAGAGAACAAATACGTGAATTCGTATTATTTCGTAAAAATGCTTTCAAAATTAACAAAACCCAACGATACTATAATCACTGACATGGGTTTTTCATTCACAACCACTCATCAAGCCATTGAAATAAAAGATAAACAATCTTTCTACACCAATTCCGGCCATGCTCCTATGGGCTGGGGATTACCAGCTGCTATAGGAGCCTTTTTTGCAAGAGAAAAGAAAATTAACAATTTATTATGTTTAAGTGGAGAGGGTGGGCTGCAAATGAATTTACAAGAATTAGCTACAATTATGCACCAAAAGATTCCATTAAAATTATTTATTTTTAACAATGGAGGATATTTAACCATTAAACAAACTCAAATATTGGGTTTTAAAGGTCGGATAATGGGTGCTGATAAGAAAAGTGGACTTTCTTTTCCTGATTATAACAAAATTGCAAAAGCTCATAAAATGAGCTATTTCAAAGTAAAAAAACATTCAAATCTTAAACTAACATTGAAAAAAATATTAAATAAGAATAATTCAGTTATTTGTGAGATCATGATGAATCCAAATGAAGAACAAATACCTAAAGCTATTAATAGAAGAGATAAATCAGGCAAAAGTGTTCCAACTGAATTTGAGGATATGTATCCTTTTTTGCCTAGACAAGAATTAAAAAATAATTATTTAGATTAAAACATGAAAAGAGGAATAATCATTTCTGGGAATTTGGCTCAAGATCATGAGTTTATATATCCATACTATAGATTACTGGAAGCAAATGTTGTAATCGATGTTTGTTTACTTGAAGGAAAGCCGGTCAAAGGTTTTCTGGGAACAACACTTCCTCCAAATAAAGAGCAAGAAATTAAAAAAATTAATGAAGTCAAAGTAGAGGATTATGACATTTTAGTAATTCCTGGAGGAGTAAAAGCAATGGAAAAAGTTAGACAAGATAAAAATATAATAAATTTTATTTCAGATTTTGATAAAAGAAAAAAAACTATAGCTTGTATTTGTAGCGGGGCCCAACTTTTAATTTCAGCAAAGATTGTTAAAGATAGAAAAATAGCAGGTTATTATAGCATGAAAGACGATTTAATTAATGCTGGCGCAAAATATACCGATCTTCCAGCAGTAATTGACAATCATATCGTTACTACAGCTCACTACAAAGATATGGGGCCTTGGATGGCAGCTGTTATTAAAAATTTATCTAAATATTAATATTCACCAATGAGAGAGTTAAATTTGTTAGAGGGATACCCGCAGCCTAAAGAAATACGATATGTGGGTGAAAATATAAGAACTATTAATCATAGAATAATTGCAGCGTATAGGGATAAAGAATTTTTTGATGGTGACAGAAACTGTGGTTATGGAGGTTACAAATATGATGGTAGGTGGAAAAAAGTGGCCACAAAAATAAAAAATGAATACCAATTAGATGAAAATGCCTCTTTTCTTCAGCTTAATTGTGAAAAAGGATTTCTATTAAATGATATTTTAGAAGTTATTCCTAAGTCTAAATTATACGGTTTGGAAACATCTAAATATGCAGTTGATCAAGCTCTAGAAAGAGTAAAATCAAAAATAAAAAAAGTAGATAATTATTATGATTTAAAATTTGAAGATAATTATTTTGATTTTATTTTAGGACTTGGCGTTGTTTATATCCACAGTTTACAAGACGCAATACGATGCCTTAAAGAAATTCAAAGAGTAGGTAAAGGAAAAAGCTTTATTACCCTAGCTTCGTACAACAATGAAAATGATTATTGGCTCTTTAAAAATTGGACTGTATTAGGTTCTTTAATCTTAAAAAAAGATGAGTGGTTAGATGTTTTAAAGCATGTTAAATATACAGGTGATTATTTTTTTACCAATGCGGATACTTTAAAACTCAAAAGGAAGTAAATGGAAGAAAATTATAAAAAAGATCTTGTTTGGAAACAAAAATTTTCAAATGATTTAGCAAAGTTTAGAAAAGAAGCTTACTATTCGGACAACATAATGCCGAAAAGATATTGTTTAGTTTTAACTAATCTTTGTAATTTAGCATGTGATTTTTGTTATCAAATTAGAACAAAACAAAAAACATTTTTAAATTCTGAAGATTGGATTAAGTTTATTCAAGAAATTCCTGAAAACTCAAGAGTTACATTAACAGGTGGTGAACCCTTGGTTTTTAAAAACTTTAAAGAAGTTTTTCTTGAGACTACAAAAAGACATGAATGTAATTTAATTTGTAATGGTCTATTGTTAACCGAAGAAATTATTGATCTTCTGCTTTCTCAAAAAAATTTCAAAGTTTTATCAATATCTATTGATAATAGAAAAAATACGATTAGGAAATTAGCAAATGTTAAAGAAAAAAAATGGGATGAAAAATGGAGTCATGCCGAAAAAATGATGCTATATTTTCAAAAAAGAAAACATGAATTAAACCACCCGTCATGTGTTTTAGATTCAAAAACAGTTGTGCTTGATGAAAATGCTAATGATCTTTTAGATATTCATAAATATTGTATTGAAGAATTAAAATGTGATACGCACAGCTTTCAATTCCTTAAAGGTTCACCAATTTTAGGTTGCGATTATATGTACAAATTTGATGATATTTTTAATAAAAGTTCCGCCTATAAATACAAAAATTGGACTGACATCAAAGATCAATTAAATCTTGTAAAAAAATATAATTATAAGAATAAAACTGTAGGATTTTTACACCCAAAGGTAGATGAATTAGTAGGAGACAAAAATCCGATAGACGATAAAAAAATGGATATATTAAACGAAACTGAACACAAAAAAGAAAAGTTTCTTCCATGTGCGCAACCTTGGTCAAGTGTGCATATAAATAATGATGGGACTGTATTTCCGTGTTTAGCCATTTCAGTGGGAAATATTAAAGAAAAAAATATTAAAGATATTATTTTTGGAGAAACTCTTAAAAAATTTAAAAAAATTTTAAAGAAAGAGGGTACAGTTGAAGCATGCAACAGGTGTGGATGGCTACAACCTAATATTTAATTTTATGGAAGAAAAAAAAAATAAAAACTATTTAAACTCATTAGAAAAAAATATTTTTGCAGAAAAATGGCTTGAAATTGAAAAAGATAATAATCCACCAAAAAAATATGGCAAAGCAAAAATAGTTGAATATGAGGAGTTTTCTAAGAAAATAATTAAGCAAGATGTCAATTTTGTCAAAGATATAATAAGCTCCTTTTATTCTGGTGACTTTTATATTGTAAAAAATGTTCTCTCTAAAAATGAAGTAGATTACATAATTAATGAAACATTTAATTATAACCAATCTACACCATCTAGTTTTTTCAAGATGATCGAAGGAGTTCCAAATTTTCACAGATGGATTGATAAAAGTTTAGAAAGCAAATACACTATTAAATACTCAAAACACTCGACATACTTATTCAATTGGAACAAGGATATAGGTAAAATTAGAGAAATAATTCAAAATGCATGTAGACCATTCAAGCTTTTATCCGGTTTATCTTTAACTCAGTTTGAGAGAAACACTCCAAAAGAAAAAATTGTTGAGAGATTACAGATAGCAAGATATCCACCACAAGGTTTTATCGAACCGCACACAGATGCACACACTTTGCTACGATTAGTAATATCAGGTTATCTTAGCCGTAGAGGAGAGAGTTATAAAGAGGGTGGTTTCTATTTATGTAATAATGATGGTAGTGAAAAAGATGTAGAAAGTCTAATAGAATCAGGTGATGTAGGATTATTTTATGCAAGTCTAAGACATGGAATGAGAACTATTGATCCTAATAAAGAACCAGATATAAAAAAAAGAGATGGAAGATGGTGGTACGGTCTGAATGTTCATCACTCTGACCATGTAGATAACACTCTAAGACATACTACAAAACCTGTATTTCGAAATTTAAGAAAATAACACATTTATAAAATGAAAGTTATGATCACCGGTGCAAATGGCACAATCGGCACTGATTTAGTTGATCAGTTCTCAAAAAAAAATGAAGTTTTCGCATTTTATAGAACTTATAATTTAGCCGTAAAAAAAATAAAAAATAAGAACATTAAATGGATAAGACAGGATCTTAAAAATGAAATAAAAAATAATTTTAAACCTGATGTTATAATTCATTCTGTAGTAACCCATCCATTTGCAAAAAAAAATTCTCTCAAAGATTACATTAACTCAAACATTATTTCTTTAAAAAATGTTGTAGATTTTGCAATAAAAAAAAAGTTAAATATTTTATTTATCTTTCATCATTTCAAGTATATGGAAAAGTAAATAACTCTCAGTTGAATGAAGATACTGTAATTAATAAGCCAACAATTCTTGGAGCCACAAAATTATTAGGTGAAAAAATTATTCAAAGTCAAAAATTAAATCACATAATAATTAGACTACCCGGAGTGGTTAGTTATCTTAATAAGGATTCTAGAAGACCATGGATTAACAAGATTATTAATGATTTAAAAAGTAATAAAAAAATTGAGGTTTATAATTCTAAAAAACTTTTTAATAATTTTATAGATACAGATGAAATTTATAGGTTTATAGAACATATTATTAAGCATCGACTCTTTAATAAAAAAATAGTTAATTTATCAGCTAACGCGCCAAAAAAATTAGGTGGAATTATCAAATTTTTAAAAAAAAATCTGAATTCAAAATCTCAGATTGTATTTAAAAAAGAGAAAACTGTTAGTTATTATATAAGTAATAAAAAATTAAAAAAAATTTTTGCATTCAATACATTAAGTACTAACAAATTATTATTTAAACTTATTAAATAAATCATCTATTAATGCAGATATCTTTTAAAATTTTTAAGAAAACTTCTTATTTTCTTTTTTTTCCTATTTTTAAATTATTTATTTTTGTTATGAAAACGTTTTCATTAAAATTAGCTGAGATTGATTGTTCAAGACTTGGTCATACAAGTCAAACCGTGGAAGGATATTTATCAAATAA
>Ga0181422_1000211_pt1 | contig 18402 bp, 10 predicted proteins | sample 45SPOviralmetaG_FD_130147 | JGI IMG/M metagenome (GOLD analysis project Ga0181422, IMG submission 130147) | Marine viral communities from the oligotrophic San Pedro Time Series (SPOT) site, San Pedro Channel, CA, USA - 45 SPOT_SRF_2013-07-18 | ecosystem: Environmental > Aquatic > Marine > Strait...
AGGGTCCCAAGAAAGGTGGCCCTGGCGGTCCTCCTGGCGGTCCCAAGAAAGGTGGCCCTGGCGGTCCTCCTGGCGGTCCCAAGAAAGGTGGCCCTGGCGGTCCTCCTGGTCCCAAGAAGAGCGGCGGCCCTCCCGGCGGCCCGAAGAAGGGTGGCCCTCCCGGCGGCCCGAAGAAGGGTGGCCCTCCCGGCGGCCCGAAGAAGGGTGGCCCTGGCGGTCCTCCTGGTCCCAAGAAGAGCGGCGGCCCTCCTGGCGGTCCCAAACGCGGCCCACCAAATTGATCTCCTGAGCTGTCACCATGCCTCTGCCTGAATTTGGCTCCATCGGCTTCTCCGGTTCACTGCGACCTTCGCAAGTTGCTGCAAAAAGTGTCATTGATGCACAGCTCAACGATGGTGAAAGCCAACTTTACATCGTTGCTCCACCCGGCTCGGGAAAAACGATTCTGGGTCTCTATGTGTGGGCCAACATCGTGAGAAAACCGACCCTCGTCCTCTCGCCAAATTCCGCCATCCAAGCCCAATGGATTTCGAGAACCTCATTGTTTGAAATGGACGGGAAAGAGGAATACCTCAGTCTTGACCCCAAAAAACCGGGGCTACTGACTTCGCTCACCTACCAATCATTGACGATGGTTCGTACGAAAGGAGACGACCTCGAGGGAGCAGCCGTTCAACTTTGGTTGGAAAAACTCGTCAGTGATGGTGAGGCCATCGACGAAGCCTCCGGGTTGGCTTGGTTGGAGGATTTGAGATTAAAAAATTCGGATTATTACGAGAAGGAAATGAAAAAACATCGGAAAAAGGTGCGTAAAGGAAAGGTGATCGAGGAAGGAGCATTGGCTTGGTTAAACGCCAACGCCCAAGATTCTATCCAAGCCCTCAAAGCAGCCAACGTGGGTTTGATCATTTTGGATGAATGCCATCATCTGACCGAACATTGGGGGCAAGTTCTCGAAGCCCTTTGCGAAGAACTCAACCATCCTATTGTGCTGGGTTTAACGGCCACACCTCCCGATGAGGACAAAGCAGGCGTTGACCATTACACGAAACTGCTCGGCGCCATTGATTACGAAGTCCCGACCCCCGCCTTGGTCAGGGATTCAAACCTCGCTCCATACCAAGATTTAGCATATTTCGTACGCCCAACACCCAAGGAAATGGCCTACATTTCAGAGGCGGACGGTGCTTTTCTTCAAATCGTGGATGAAATTTCTCTCCCCCGGGAAGGTGATGGACGAGCACTCTGTTTCCCTGATTGGTTGTACGACACGCTCGAACACCGGAGAATACCCGGGCGAGAAGGGTTGAGCTACAAGGCGTTTCACAAAGCGCTCCCGACCTTTTCAGATGCGGCGCGTGCCTTCCTTACCCTCAAAGAATTCGGATTGCCAAAAGGTGTTCCCGGTTCCACTGTTGGTTATGGCGACTTCCGAGATGACGGACCACTTATCGTTCTCCTTCGGCCTTTGCTTGACCGCTATGTGCGCTTTGGATTGCTTCGTTCGACGGACAAGGACGACCAAAGGTTGGCGGATGAAGTCACCCGTCGATTGCAACTTCTCGGCTACCAAATCACGTCCAACGGCGCCCGTCCCTGTGCCTCACCGGTCGGTCGAATTCTCGCTTATGCTCAAGGCAAGACAGAGGCACTTTCGGATATTTTACGGGTTGAATATGATGAATTGGGAGAACGCTTGAGGTGCGTCGTGGTGACTGATTTTGAGAAGACCTCCTCCACCGCTGTGGTGGATGAAGTTCACGATGATGAGGCGGGTGGGGCCATTGGTGTGTTTAAGTCGCTCGTGGATTGTGAACTCGGCGACCAACTCGACCCCGTCTTAATGACAGGAAGCACCTTGCTGGTGGATGATGATTTATCACGAGTTTTCTTGGAGCGCGCCCGAGACTGGGTTGCTCAGCGAAATCTCTCCATCGAATTTCGAGATGAGGCCATGGGGCGGTTTCACCACATCCATGGTTCAGGCAAAGATTGGGCTCCCAGGTACTATTCCACCATGGTGACTGAATTCTTCCAGGAAGGCTTGACCCGTTGCCTCATCGGTACCCGGGGTCTTCTTGGCGAGGGGTGGGACGCTTCACGCATCAACGTCCTGATCGATATGACCACGGTCACCACAAGCATGAGCATCAATCAATTGCGTGGACGGTCAATGCGATTGGACAAATTATGGCCTGAAAAGGTGGCGAACAACTGGGACGTCATCTGCCTAGCGGAGGAGTTCATCAAAGGGTTTGATGATTACGAGCGGTTTGAACGAAAACACAAGAACCTGTACGGCGTTTGCGACGACGGTTCCATTGAGAAGGGCGTCGGCCATGTCCACGCTGCCTTCACCGAACTGCAACCAGAGGGTGTGAACGAGGGCATGAGCCTGATCAATCAAGAGATGCTCCAACGGGCCCGCCGTCGTCCAATCACCCGGGAAAAGTGGGGCATCGGGCAACCTTTCTCTGCAGTGGCAAGGAAGAGCCTTGAATTTTCACCTTCAACATCCATGGGAGGCTTTCAATACCCCTTCGGGAAGGTGGTTGACCCTTGGACCGATGCCTCGTTGAATCAAGCCATCATTCGGGCCGTCGCGGGCGGTATGTGGGAGGCTGGCTTGTTACCCAAGTACGCCAAACTTGGCGGAGGTGCCCGTGGAGGAGGATGGTTCCGGTATTACCTTGAAGAGTGCACTGAAGAGCAGTCGGCCATGTTCGCTGAAGCCATCAGCGAAGTGTTCGGACCCATTGATGATGCCCGCTACATCATCAGTCGGTCCGCTCGGTTCTTTGACGATACCTTCCTTTCCCGTCTGCTTCCTGAGGTTCTCGCAAAATACGTTCGAAAAGAGCGAAAGGAAGTGGTCATGTTCTATCGTGTACCTTCTTGCCTCGCAGGAAAAAAAACCCATGCTGTGTGGTTTCAAAAACAATGGAACAAGTTGGTGAGTCCCGGTCAAGCGTTGTACGCTCATAGCAAAGAAGGAAAAGAGGCGATGGCGTTCGCAAAATCCTCAGGCTTGGCTTCAAGCACGGTTCAGCACGTCAAAGATGTCTATCTCTGAATCATCGTAGCCCTGCTGCTTTGAGAGACTCAAGCAAGACAGCCCCGAGCTCGGATGGGTCCTTGGCACAGGCAATGCCTGCAGCCTCGAACGCAGCGAATTTTTCTTCAGCCGTCCCTTTTCCACCCGAAATGATGGCGCCAGCGTGGCCCATCCGTTTGCCGGGAGGGGCCGTTGCACCAGCGACAAAGCCGACGATGGGCTTGGTTACGTTTTCAGCGGCCCATGCAGCGGCTTCCTGTTCGGCATTGCCACCGATTTCACCGATCATCACAATCGCCTCGGTTTGTTCATCGGCTTGGAACGCTGCTAGGCATTCGATGAATCCAGTCCCATTGACCGGGTCTCCTCCGATGCCCACGCACGTTGACTGGCCCTCGTCGATGCTCATGGTTTGAGCCACGGCCTCGTAGGTGAGCGTACCTGATTTCGAAACGATGCCAATGCGGCCCTTGGCATGGATGTGTCCTGGCATGATGCCAATCTTTGCTCCACCCTTTTCGCCTGGCGTAATGATGCCTGGGCAGTTGGGGCCAATGAGACGGACGCCGGGTCGGTTTTCGACGAAGGCCACGGCCTTTACCATGTCCAAAGTTGGGATGCCTTCCGTGATGCAGACAATGACGCCTTCTCCCTTTACGGTGTCAAACGCATCGGCGGCTTCCATGATGGCTTCTCCTGCGAAAGGTGGAGGCACATAGATGACCGTCGCATCGGCGTTGGTCGCTTCGATGGCCTCAAACATTGAATTCCAAACTGGAAATTCACGCCCTTGGAGTTCAACGGTTTGACCACCTTTCCCGGGGGTGCAACCGCCAACGATGTTGGTGCCGTACTCAACCATCTTGTCAGCATGGAACATTCCTTGCTTTCCTGTTATGCCCTGTACGAGCACCTTGGCGTCTTCTTCAATCCAAATTGCCATCACTGACCACCTCCAATGAGTTTCACAATCTTCTGTGCCCCCTCAGCAAGGTCATCAGCAGGGTGAATGTTCAGAGTTGAGGCTGCGAGAATCGCCTTGCCCTCGTCAACGTTGGTCCCAGCCAAACGGACGACGAGCGGGACATTCAACGAAAGGGCCTCTGTGGCAGCGATGACGCCCCGAGCGATGATATCGCAACGCATGATGCCTCCGAAGATGTTGACGAGGATGCCCTTGACATTGGGATCTTCAAGAATGATGCTGAACGCCGTTTTGACCTGCTCTTCGTTGGCACCGCCGCCAACGTCGAGGAAATTGGCGGGCTCTCCACCGTACAACTTGATGACGTCCATCGTGGCCATGGCCAATCCAGCACCGTTGACAAGGCAACCAATGTTTCCATCGAGCTTCACATAGGAGAGGCCGGTTTCTTTGGCGCGGATCTCGACTTCCTCTTCTTCGGAGATATCCCGGAGTTCATCCCAATCCTTGTGTCGGAATTCAGCGTTCTCATCAAAGGAGACTTTTGCATCCAGCGCAACGATGTTGTCGTCCGCTGTGCGAACGAGGGGATTGATTTCAAGCATGGCGCAATCGCTGGAGACAAACATGGTGTACATGGATGTCAAGGCCCTTGCGAAGGCCTTGTGGGCTGCACCAGCCAATCCAAGCGCTAGGCCCAGGTCCCGCTTTTGATAACCAAGAAGTCCAGCGTTGGGGTCAACGGTGATTTTGTGGATCTTCTCAGGGGTTGTTTCAGCCACGTGTTCAATGTCCATGCCACCTTCGGTTGAGGCCATGATGAGTACGGATTTGTTTTCCCTGTCCACCAAAATTGCGAGATAGTATTCGTGGGCGATGTCGCAGCCTGATTCAACGTAGAGGTTGCGAACAAGTTTTCCTTCATCACCGGTTTGAATGGTGACGAGAATATTTCCAAGGATGTTGGTAGCGTAGGTTTCGACCTCTTCCCTGGAAAAGGCGATCTTAACGCCACCTTCCATTACAAGGTCGCCCGAGTCAGGGGCGTAGAGGTTCCCTTTGCCTCGGCCGCCAGCATGGATTTGGGATTTGACAGCGACCACCTTTGAGCCAAGTTGGTCATAGGCGGAGAGCGCATCGCTCACGGTTGTGCAGTGGACGCCTTCAAGCACGGGAACACCGTGTTGTTTGAGCAATGCTTTTCCTTGGTACTCATGGATGTTCATGGTGTTCTCCAATCGCTTGGAATGGAAGGCCGTCTTTCAATACTTTGGAGTCGCTCGTTGCGTGATGTTTTGATGGTGGTCTTGATAACATACGCCTCGGAGGGGAAGGTAATGCAGGTCGTGGTCTTGGCTGGTGGTATCGGTTCTCGGCTTCAGCCGTGGACCAACAGCATCCCCAAACCCCTTTTGCCCGTTCTTGACCAAACACTCCTTGAGCACGTGGTTCGTTCCCTCCCTGTTGACATGGTCGACGAAGTCGTGGTCGCTGGAGGCTACAAAGTCGACCAAATCAAAGCCTACTTCGATGCAGCTGACGCTCCGTTTGATCTACGTATTGTTCCCGAAGATGAGCCCCTTGGAACTGGCGGTGCTTTGGGAAATTGCCGTGATGTGGTCAGCGGAACCTTTGCTTGCTTTAATGGAGACATCATCTCCTCGTTGGATGCCTCGTCTTTGTTGAACACGCATCGCACCAACGGTTCAGTTGGTACCCTTGGTTTGTGGGAGGTTGAAGATCCGACTCGTTTTGGAATCGTTGGCCTTGACGAATCCAACAAGATTACGAAATTCAAAGAAAAGCCTACTCCAGAAGAGGTTTTTTCAAACCTCATCAACGCCGGTTCTTACATCTTCAACGATGATGTCTTTGATTGGATGCCCCACGGTAAGCACTCCATAGAACGGGATGTTTTCCCGAAGTTGGCTGCTGAAGGGCAGTTGAGTGGTGTGCCATTTGAGGGGTATTTCATCGATGCAGGTACGCCGGATGCATGGAATCAAGCGGTCAAAGCCTCCATCGTTCATGAACGCTACACAACGGGGCAAGTGGCCGGGCGCTCTCCTTCGTGGTTTGCCAATGAGGCAACCCGTTCGTTGGTTTCTGTGAGTTCTAAACTGGAACATTGCATGGTGGCGGAGGGCTGTTCAATCGGGGCCTCGAATGTCTCAATGTCCACCTTGTTGAAGGGGTCGAAAATCGGAGATGCCGCCACGGTGTCATCTTGTTTGATAGGGCAAACAGCTACCGTGGGCAACGGTTGTCAACTGCATGGCGTTATCGTTGACCATGGTGTCAATGTCCCAGACGGCACGGTGCAAGAAGGGGGCTCTTGGCCTCCGCGGGTATGAAATCTGCTAAATGCAAGTGGCCAAGTGCGTGATGCATGGACCGTCCAATGATCGTTGTCAATTTCAAAACCTACGCGACTGCCTCCGGGGGTGAAGCAGAGACTCTTCTTGCCGCCATGGAAGCCCATGCCGATGGCGCGGCCACGATGGTAGCCGTTGCTTCAGCCTTTGATTTGGCCATCTTGGCCCAACAAGCGACGGGGGTTGAGGTCTGGTCTCAACACCTTGACCCGGTTGGACTTGGTGGATACACGGGCTGGCTTGAACCCCAAACCGCTCTTCACAGAGGAGCAAAAGGCTCAATCATTAACCACGCTGAACACAAGGTGGAACTCGACCATGTACGCACACTGCTGGACATGCTTCCTGAGGGTTTTCCAGTGTGTGCTTGCGCTGCAGATGTTGAGGAAGCCAAGGCTTTGGCGAAGCTCAATCCGACCTACATCGCCGTTGAACCGCCTGAGTTGATTGGCGGTGACATCTCCGTGACGACCGCAGACCCTTCCATCGTGAGTGATACAGTTGCTGCCGTCAAAGCTGTCAACCCCAATGTTCGGGTGTTGTGCGGTGCTGGCGTCAAGAGTGGGAAGGATGTAGCGAAAGCCCTCGAACTTGGTGCTGAAGGTGTTCTTTTAGCAAGCGGCGTCACCAAAGCAACGGACGTTCACGCCGTCTTGAGTGACTTGGTCGCTTCGCTTTGACTGAACACAAGTTGTTCACTTCGTTGCCGGAGTTTAGCCTGAGCCAATCCGCTTACAGCCGGGCATTGTTTGCGGTGATGGCAACCTTTGCAGTGTTTGTTATGGACAGCAAGGGGCAAGGTGTTGAGCGAGGGGTCAGCCATGGCCCACCGTGAGAGCCAAGACATCTCCTGAACATCGTGCTTCATCAGACCGATGGCTTGTTCCATCAATTGAGGGGTTATCTCGAGGCTGTGTTCATGCCACCTGCTTCCCTTCCACTGAATCACCTTGAGACGGAAAGCGGTTACATGGTCAGGAAATCCCTCGTTTTTTAGTGCCCAAAGCACGGTGAGGAGATGCTCCAGTTGTTGGGTCATCAACGCATTTCGTGGGCTCCGAAATTGAATTCGAATCAAGGTCCAGCGATGTTGATGATAGACCGCAAGGTCTGGCGCTGCGTAGAATTCAACCCCATCAACTTCCGTTGAATCCAATCGGTCAAAGTACGCCCACCGACGAGGTTGTCCCTCCACCAAAGGCCGTAGTCCCGTAGACTGCTCAAGCAACTGTATTTGCTTCAAGCTCTGCTTGATCTTTTGTTGTCGGTACAGTAGAGGTGCTTCCATTTTTGCGGCCGATAATGAATCGTTGACCATTTGAGTAAACGTCCGTTCTAAGTAGGTCGTCGACCAGATCTTACGTTGGTACAAATCCTCGATCTTTCGACGCCAGGCCGCCCGCATGGTTCTGGTTAACAGTTCATCGAAGGTTCGAGGCTGGTGCTGCCGGCCTACCGTTTGGGATTTGGAATGAGGGGAGGGTCGCCCATAAGTAAGGGCCCACGCACGTGGGCAGGCATTCATCAAGCGTGAACTCGTTTGACTCCAGTGGTGTGTCGGCTTGTTCATGACCTTGACCATTCAGGTCAACCCAGATAACGCTCGTGGTCAAAGTACGCCGAGTTCAAACACGGTGATGGTGGCGTTAATGGCCATCCAAAGGGCGATGGGCGTCAATATCCAGCCCACAAATTGTGCAAATACCTCTCCGCCGAATTTTCCAAACAAGCGGGAGAATGGGCCGCCCCATGACGAGACAATACGAAGGAGAAGCACCACCAATCCACCACTCAAAGTAAACAGAAGGAGGAAGAAGATGGCCATCCCTATGCCGCCCCCGCCCGCAAGAATTGACGATCCTACGGATTGAGTGAACAGGTTCGGGAATGCCAGCCAGCCGAACCATCCCATCCAGATGCCAAGGAGAACGTCCCGGTCCATGTCAACCGGGTCACGCCAATCTCGGAATGCCTTGGGGAAACTGCGATGCAAAAGGCGACCGAGCAAATCCGCTTCATAGGGCGCCCCACGGCGAGCGGTGAAGAAACACATCTCCAGCATCCACACCATCATGGCGATGTCAAGAAGGAAACGAACCGTCATTCCTGCGGGGAGGATGGTGAGCAACAACGCTGGGAGGTTGACCATCAAGATGCCAGTTCCTGCGGCGACGATGATCGAGCCCCATAGCAAACCTGGGGGAAGCGGTTCCTCGGGGGGTTTCCATTCGTTTCTCGGCAAGGCGAGGAGGAAGAGGAACAACCCCGGGCCGAGGAGCAAACCAAAGTAAGAACCGAACGAATTCGGTCCGCCGCTTGTGATGGCGTCCACGGCCTCAACAATGTCGAGCATGGCGGCCGAGGAGGATTGGGAGAAGGTGATGTGCATGCCAGGGTCAATGATGACCACGCCATCCGACGCACCGATTGGTAGGCTGTTGGCGAAGGCCTTGTCCTCATCAAGGTACACCTTCCAAGACGCATTGGTTGAGGCTGCGAGGGAGACAACATCCGACATCCTGGCGTCGTCTCCTGTGACGATGTGAATGATGCTGATTCGATCTCCCAGTTGGTCCAGAGAGCGGTTAAATTCATTGGACTGAGTGAGGATTTGTTCTGAACCTGGGAGCACCAATCCGATGACAAGCGCCTCATTTCCAGCGACCAACTCGCTGATGCTCGCCGATGACCCATCGGGTGTGATTAGTTCCGAATCCAGGACCTTCGTGTTTTCAAGAATGACCGCATCTGCACCAAGGTTGGGTTGGTCAAAGACGGTTGGAAGGGTGAGCAGTGCTAACGCCAAGAGGGCTCCAAGGATTGGGGCGGGTAAGAGCAGGCCAGTCCGGAAGGCGTTGCCGACATAACCAAGCAGAGCCAAAGCCGTGGTGAGCGTGAGCCAAAGGCCTGCGCTGGCAAAGCCATCATCGCCTCCAGTCACCTCGAAGCGAAGAATACCCTCTGCGTGGCAATCGCTGTTGAGGTCCCCTGCAATGGTTCTCAAACAAAACTGAAGGTTCATTTCTCCAAGGGGCAAAGGTTTGGCACCCGACCACGTGTAGACCGAGTTGTTTCCTCCAAGGTCTCGAGTCATTCGTATTCGACTTGCACTTGTTTCGAGGAGGTACTCTCCATCGCGTGTCGATTTTTCGGTTGGAGGGAGAGGTCCCCAGATTTCCCATTTTTCATCTCGCAGGTCATCAAGTCCCCAAGGTAGCCTGTGTTCAAGTTCCACGTGGGCGAGGCGAGCGGTGTCGACCAATATACTCGCTTTGGGTTCGTAAAGGACGCCTTCGATGATCACTCCACCGCTGTTGTGTTCAAAACCTCCCCACTGAACACGCGCTTGAGTTCCGAGGCACCGATGTTCTATAGAGAGGCTTACTGATATTGAATCTCCGGGCGACATGCTGAGTGAAACATTCTGCATTTCTCCAGAGAAGTTCATGGCGTCGTTTTCGGCTGAGGTGTCCAAGGTTTGAGTCACATCTGTGCTGTAGAGTTCACTACCGCCAACACTGACGCTGTACGAGAGCGTTGTGCTCGAATCGGTGAAGGTTTGGCGAGTGCATGACTGAGGGCCGCCACCGCCTTCAATGATGGCTGAAAAATACACGCCCATGAAGACTTGAGCCTCCACGCTTTGCTCCACAGGCGGGCTTTGAAGCGTGAATACAGGAACTGGCCCACCGGTGACGCCGACGGTAAATCCACCCACGGCGGAATCGGTTTGTTCCCGCTGGAGCACGGCTTCCTCCACGTCCAATCCTTCGACATAAAGGCGTTCGATTGGATTGATTTCCCACTCAACAAACCCGGGCTCGTACGTTTGGTCTTGATTGGCTGAAACCATGTCGGAAACGCCGATGCAAAGCAGCAAACACAAGGTCCCGATGGCCCATGCTTGACGCCCCATGAGCAGACCAAGGCGTTTTGGTTCAAGAAGCCAATGCACCAATGAACATTGGGTTCAAAGGCTTCCAAGGTAGACAGTCATCAGCAAGACGCCACCGGTAATGGCGGAAGCGTTCACAGCCCCTTTACTCATGTAGCCACGGTTTTCGAGGAGGGCTCCGAGGTAGCTGTCGATCTGGCATCCGAGCCAGCCGATAACAGCAAGCACAGCACCCAATTGAACACCGTTGGTGGAGGCCGTATCGCTTCCTGTAAGCCACCAAGCCAGGAGGGTCAAGATGGCCACGACGGCTGAGCCCACAGCCGCTGCTAGTTGTCCATTTGGAGAGAATCCTCCGTTTTCACCCTGTTCACAGGGTTTGAAGGTGGTGATCATGCGAACACGTGGGTCCAAGCAACCGATTTCGCTGGCGAAGGTATCCGATGCGGCAACGGCGACGGCAGCCCCGAACATCCACACGACGGTGTCCCAATCGTCTGAAAGGTAGGCATAGATGCAAATCAGCCCGGGGATGGCTCCGTTCGCCACGACGTTTGTCCACCCTCGGTGCCCGTCGCTTGATTCGCTCAATCCAAGCGCCTTCTTCTCCTCAAAGCGCCACTTTGTGGCTTTGTGAGAAGTGAGGAGGAAGCCAAGGAGAATAAGCAGCCAAGTCCAATGGCCCAGTCCACCAACGACCAGACCAAGAAGTGCCGCTGCATTGGCACCCTTTTTATCAAGCATTTTGGCTTTTGAAGACATGACTAAAAGCGCAACGACAAGCCCAGCGGTGACCAGCAAATTTCCTGAATTTGGGCCGCTGGAAAAGACGTCCATGGTCAACACCTTGTCAAAGAACACTTTGCTGTTCTGCTTTTGCGAAAGCAATACGGTTTTTGAAGACCGCACCCGATAATGTAGCCTTTTCCTCACTCTTTTGGACTCAGTACGATGGTTGGAAGCCAACGTAAGATGCAAAACCAGAGGATGAGAACCATGAGCACCAGCCAGGACAGTTGGAGAAGAATCGCCAATCCAGAGGTGTTGTCGCTCAAAATCATTCCAACCCCCCAAGACGAGCCGTTCCAAAGAGCATGGCCTGCGATGGCCATCATCAGGCCGATGGAGATGGTTTGAGGCATGGGCCATGCGTGCTTTTGGTGCTTCCCAAGCAATTTCACCATCTGTGGGGAGGGGATCGTCGCCCAACTTGATTGCTCAATGATGGTGCCTTTTTTGTCATACAGGACCCAGTTGGCTTCAGCATCATCCGAAAGATAGGCTGTTCCTGATATCGATGGTAGGGTATTCCCTCTGCTCAACCAGCATCCGATAGCATACCCGCTAAGGCCGGTCCACATGGCGTGGCCCGGTATCGAACTTAGGCCCCTCAATGTGGCGGTAAAGAAGTAGGATATACTGCTGTAATCTCCTGCAAGCGCCATTGAAATGTAGGTTGCATTTTCCAACAAAGCAAATCCCAAACCAACGGTTGAGCCGACGTAAAATCCGTGTTTTGGAGAGATGATGAGGTGACTCAGTGCAAGCACGGCCATTGCTTTGCACAGTTCCTCCCCGACAGGTGCAGATACAAACAGAATCAATCCTTCACCGAGGGTGCCGGTGGCGAATGGATCGAGGCCAACAACTCCAATCAATATTGGAGAAAGAAGGGAATTGATGACGATGGCAGGAACCGTTGAGAGCATGCCTGCTGCCAACATCCATTCAGCGTCACGGCGAGCAATGTGGATTCCAAAATGCCGACTGGTGATGGACCACCATGCAAAAACAGGCGTCGCAAATCCAATCAGCCACGCTGGAAGGACGACCAACAACGCCAACAGAACCGTCCAAACATTGGCCCCCAACAGCGTGAGCGGGAGCAAGCAAACCGTTGAGATACCAACACCGAGAACAAACAACAACCAAAGGTGGGCGGGACGGGGCATCTCAAGGGGTGCTGTGGAGCGGAAAAGGTGATGTTGGACTTTGGTTGCTCCAGGTGATTTCACCACCATTCCACCCGAGAGTGCATGGAGGTTGGACCCGCCATGGTCGGGGTAGGCCTGAACCGTGTGCGTCAGTTTGGGTCGGCGAAGGTAAAAGAAAAGCAACAAACACGGGGAGAGGCAAACGCCTCCAAGGAAGGTGACCATCGGATCAAACGGACCGATTGTACCGTTCATGTCTCCATCGATGTATCCTGCGACCACCAATACGGAGATTTGAGCGATGAAGAAACAAACCACCACCAAGCCAACCATTGAACGGACGGTTTGCCAAGGTGTAGAGGCCCTCCATACGGTGAGTCTGTCAGGAACCGGCGTCAGCGGAATCTCCCACATCGGTTGAGAAGGGGGCGCAATCTGCATGACCATCACCAGGAAAAGGTACCCGCTCAGTTCGCCCATCAATCGTCACTGAAAAACAGCATTCGGCAGAGGCCATCATCATTGCAGGTAGTCGAGGCTAGGCGGTTCTCCTTCATCAACGGTTTGAAGCGATAAACGGTCGTTCAAATACGCAAGAACAGACCAAGGCACATGTCATGGGCAGCCTATGCACTTGCTCCAAGAAAAGATCACAAGGGAATGTCCACGCCGAGTTACGCCGCTAGATGGTTCCTCCCACTGTGCATGGTCTTGGTTGGTGCATGGGCATGGGGAGTCACGCAGGGCAACCTCGTCATGTGGTCATCGCTTACCGTGATGGTCGCCACGCCAGTGTTGAGCATAGGATGGTACCTCATCGGTCTGGTGTCCGCTCGGTTTGAGCCCCTTTACATCCTCGACAAAGCGGAAAAAGCGCACAAAGCCAAACTTGAGCAAAGAAGCATTAGCAAATCTGCTTGATGATGCTCTCCAGTCCGTCCGTCCTCGGACGCAATGAATGAGAAATACGCCATCCTTTGGACCCTCAAATCCATGCCTTGACGGGAAAATCTCTTTACCAAGTATTCTGTTGAAACAAATATGGTACGTAATTGTTACGGTTCATTCTTTGTTGTTCTCATGTTCATTCTCCAGTCATGGGCCTTGTCAGTTCATGCTCCGAATGAAGAACTCTCGGACTCGATTGAATCACTGGAGGTTGTCCCTGCGCCCAGCGCACTCAACACGGCTGGGTTCCATGAGGGGAGCGTTTTCTCTGATGCTACGTTGGCAGCCGGTGTATACCACACCTGCGCCATCTTGGACAACGGTTCAATTTCGTGTTGGGGCTACGATGGTGAGGGCCAGCTCGGCAATGGGCAGTTCTCTGACGCAGTATATGTTCCTGAGCCAGTCCTTTGGGGCGTTAATTCTTCAGCGGGTCTCACAGCGATGAGCATTTCCGCCGGGGAGAGCCACACCTGCGTTTTGGCCTTCAATTCGTATGGGAGCGGTGTGAGTTGTTGGGGCTCGACAACACAACAACAAGCCTCTGCGTCGTGGTGGTCCAATGGCCCCTTGGAGGAGCCTTCATCGTTGATAACACTGGGCTCACAATACATCCAACCCGTGGCTTTGGACTCTGGCACAGAGCACTCTTGCGCCGTCCTGAGCGATGGCAACCTCACGTGTTGGGGCAGCAACAACATGGGTCAAATCGGGGCCTCACCTTCACAAATTCCTTCCACTAGTCCGCAGTACAGTAACTTTGTGGACATGAGTTCATTTGGTCATGTCAAGGCCATCGGCCTCGGAGGCGACCACTCCTGTGCCATTGTCGTGAACGGTTCAGTGGCGTGTTGGGGGAACAATTCAGTTGGACAACTTGGTCGAGGATACACGAATGCTTACGACTCTGTGCCTTGGTATGTTCAACCCTTTGGGCAGAATCGGAAGGCCATCGCCATTGATGCTGGAGGCAACACGACATGCGCTTTGCTGAACGACGGATCAGTTTCGTGTTGGGGTGCAGGTGATATGGGACAATTAGGCAATAACAACACAGCCGATTTCAATAGCCCACAAGAGGTATCGTCTTTCCCTGGAAACCAAGATGCCGTTAGCGTCGCTGTTGGTAGGCTACACGGTTGTGTTCTCCTTTCTGACCAGAACATGTCGTGTTGGGGGGACAACGTTGTCGGGCAACTTGGAAACAACAACACCACCAATTCCACAACTCCAGTTCTCGTTCAATCCGTGAATGGAGCGGCCAAACCGGTTGCTCTGTCGCTCAACGGCTATCATACCTGTGCGTTAATGGACGATGGCAATTCCGCATGTTGGGGCTATGGCCTTCTTGGTACCCTTGGTGATGGGGAGCCGTTTTCTTCAACGCCCGTATCGGTTGATGTCATCTCGTCTCCAATCGTTGGTGTCGGTGCCGGTGGTTGGCACACCTGTGCTGCGTTGACCAACGGTTCAGTGGCTTGTTGGGGTGGCAATTCCAACCAACAGAGTGGTTCATTCCACCCCGCTTCGGACCCTTTGGCGACCTTCATTCAAGGATACGATTCCAATCGGTCAGCATCGGTGGTCCGAACAGGTCGGTATCACACATGCGCCGTTGATGATTCAGGTGGTGTCATGTGTTGGGGTCGTGGTGCAGAAGGACAGTTGGGTAACGGAGGGACTTCCTCCTCTCGTCTTCCAGTCAATGTATCCCTGCCAACAGGGGCCAAGGCTATTGATGTCGCTTTGGGAGGGTCTCACACGTGTGCTTTGCTAACCAATGGAAGTGTCATGTGTTGGGGAGATGGTACGAGGGGCGAGCTGGGTGCAGGTTGGGCTACGACGTCCAGTCTCACGCCGGTATTCACTTCTGCACTCGGTTCATCTGCACGCTCCGGCGTTTCAATTTCCTCGGGAGGATACCACACCTGCGTACTGCTGGACGACGGTAGCGTGGTCTGTTGGGGCTACAACGGATGGGGAGGCCTTGGTACTGGCTCATACACGGATATGTTTGTTCCCACGTTCGTGAATTCGTTAGGCAGTGGTTCTAGCACAACGGCAACCTCTATCGACGGAGGGTATGGGCATACCTGCGCTATTACAAACGTAGGGGCTTTGTGTTGGGGGAAGGCAGATTCAGGCCAACTTGGAGACGGACAGGCTCAATACAACCGAGCAACGCCTCAAACGGTGGGTTCGTTTGGGACTGGCGTTTCAGCGCTCAACATAACTGCGGGTTGGCAACACACGTGTGCTTCACTTTCCAACGGAAATATTTCATGTTGGGGTGGTGAAGATCTTGGTGTGTTAGGTCCAACGACGCCGTCCAGCACGTCGGTTCCCGGTCCACAGTTCAACCTCTCAACCAACGGAACAATCCTCAATCTGACGAGTTACAATGCACACACATGCGCTTTGACCAGCAACAACGAATCATGGTGCTGGGGTTTGGGGAGTTCCGGGCAATTAGGGGACGGTGTTTCCGCCGACCGTTTCGTTCCGACTTTGGCTGCTGGATTTCCTGGCAATCGCAACATTGCCCTCCCTGAGCGGGATTGGGATGGAGACGGCGTGTTGAATGAACACCAAGCCGTGCTTGATTCAAGCGACAGCGACGGTGATGGATGGGACGATGATGATGAAGATTTCAACACTACATTGTACCGTTCCATCTCATGTCCTACTGGAGAATACGGTGCTTATGGATGTGTGAGCACACAACCCGGATCGTATGCGCCGTCTACCGGGATGCTCTTCCCATCCCTCGCCTCGAGGGGAAATTATGTGCCCGGTTTCGGCGCTAGCACGCAAATTCCCTGCGGCGTGGGCACCTACCAAGGGCTAACTGGCCAAACAACATGCACGCCATCGGATCCAGGGTCTTATGTGGCGTACAACGGTTCGTATTATCAGGACTCTTGCTACTACGGAACTTACCAACCAAAAGCGGGCCAATCGTCCTGCCTTGATGCAGACCCTGGACATTATGTCTATGGATATGGAATGACATCGCAGACACCTTGTGACTACGGGACTTACCAAGCCAACACTGGGCGTTCTTACTGCGACTTGGCCCCTGCTGGATACTATGTAGACACCTTGGGAGCCAACACCTCCACCCCCTGTCCTGTGGGTACATTTGGAACCCAAACTGGGGCCGTTTCGGTAGCAATCTGTGCATTAGCGTATGCAGGTACCTATGTCGACACGCCGGGTTCCTCGAGCGTGACCTTCTGTCCGCTTGGCACCTACAACCCGCGAACGGGAGCCAATTCCTCGTCTTGGTGCCTTGACGCAGACCCAGGGCATTACGTTGACCAGCAAGGTCAGTATGTTCAAGAAATGTGCCCTCCGGGAACCTATAACCCTCAAACTGGCTCAATGTCAGAAAATGATTGTTTCATTACCGCTCCCGGGCATTATTCTCCTGCGGCGGGTCAAGCCAACCAAACGCCTTGTCCAGAAGGAACCTACCAGCCCAACACCAATTCAACGTCGTGCCTCGAGGCAGGTGCGGGCTGGTATGCGAATGGCACAGGCAACATTGGCGCTCTTCCTTGTCCAAGCGGTACGTACAATCCAAACCCGACCTCGACCAATGAAGGAGATTGTATCTCGGTTGAACCAGGATACTATGCGCCAATGATTGGTAATAGCCAACCCATTCCGTGTTCGGCGGGGAGCTATCAGCCGTTGGGCGGCCAAGCCAGTTGCCATCTTGCAGATCCTGGCTATGTGGTTGTAGGCTTCGCCCAGACCAACCAGACAGCCTGCCTACCGGGTGCTTATCAGAATCTTTCTGGTCAAATCAGGTGCTTTGATGCTGACCCCGGTTTCTACGTCAACACGACAGCAGCCACCAACCAAACCGCCTGCAATCCAGGCAGTTATCAGGCCGCTTCTGGTTCAACGGTCTGTATCTTGACCTCACCGGGCCATTTCACCGATGCACCCGGAGCAAGTTATCAGCAAAAGTGTCTTGCTGGGAGCTATCAGCCATACGGTGGAATGATGTCATGTGAACTTGCAGACCCCGGATACTTCGTCGATGGCGAGGGCAAGTTGAGTCAACGGGCCTGTCAACCGGGGACTTACAATCCAGATGCAGGTGGGGTCAGTGATCTGTCGTGTTTGCAAGCCGAAATTGGTCATTATGTCCCCGAGAGCGGGTCCTCAATGCAACAACCATGTTCAGTTGGGACCTATCAACGGGATGAAGGTATGATCTTTTGCGATGCTGCCTCGCCGGGGCACTTCGTCAATTCCACGGGCTCATACCGTCAAATCGCATGTCAACTTGGACTCTATCAGCCAGCCAGTGGAATGGGGGCGTGTATAGAGGCAGATGCAGGCCACTTTGTGGATGCCATCGGTTCTCGTTATCAGTACGAATGTCCGTTTGGTACCTATCAACCAGGCACGGCTCAATCTTTCTGCCTGATAGCCCCGCCCGGTTCGTACGTTGATTCATCTCTGGGTACCGCCCAATACGAGGTCATGCTGTGTCCCTCGGGGACCTACAATCCCAACGAAGGAGGTGCCAATGTGAATGATTGCATTGAAGCCTCAAAGGGGCATTACGTCGAGGAACTTGGGCAGATCGCTCAGGAACCCTGCAACTTTGGAACCTATCAACCCGGAGAGGGGGCTGCTTCATGCCTTCTTGCAGACCAAGGATATTACGTGCCATTCATGACTTCAATCACCCAACTCATGTGCCCCGAGGGGACTTCTACACTGGAACAAGGTGCTGAGGATGAAACGTTTTGTTTGGCAGACTTTGATGGAGACGGTCTCCCGGATTCGGCCGACGGCGATGACGATGACGATGGCGTCCCCGATCAGCTTGACGCCTTCCCCTATGACTCCAAGGAGCAAATGGACTCGGACGGAGACGGCGTTGGCGACGCTCAAGAAGCAGAAGATCAACGACAGATGTTGAGGATGATTGTCGTCTTGTTGTTGTTGTTGGCCATCACTGCCTTGGTGATACGCCGCCGCCGACAAACACCCTCTCTACCGGAAGTTGAAGCAACGGAGAAACCGTTGCCATCAATCGATGACCTCTGGGCCAACGGGCCAGAGTTGCCATTCCCACCAATTCCAATGCTCGAGGGCGAGCTGGAATCTCCAAAATTGAATCCAACCGAAACCCGATACCCCCTAGAGGTATGGACCGAAAACGGCTACGAATGGCGTACCCTCAGCGATGGAACGCTTGAGTGGAACAACGACGGCGAATGGGAGGTTTATTCAGCAGATGGCCC
>Ga0181422_1000215_pt1 | contig 18258 bp, 11 predicted proteins | sample 45SPOviralmetaG_FD_130147 | JGI IMG/M metagenome (GOLD analysis project Ga0181422, IMG submission 130147) | Marine viral communities from the oligotrophic San Pedro Time Series (SPOT) site, San Pedro Channel, CA, USA - 45 SPOT_SRF_2013-07-18 | ecosystem: Environmental > Aquatic > Marine > Strait...
AGACGAAGCTACAATGGAACGATTTAATAATTTAGTTAGTTATGGTGGAAACAAACGCGTTGGAATTGCAACAAGCCTTGCAATATTTAGTGCATTCGCAGAAGGAGTTAGTCTTTATTCTGCATTTGCTGTTCTTTATAGCTTCCAGCTTCGTAATCTTCTCAAAGGAATAGGTCAACAAATGAAATGGTCTGTTCGTGATGAATCATTACACAGTAAAATGGGCTGTCAGTTGTTTAGACACATGTGTCAAGAAGATAATAAGTTATTAGAAGATTGTAAAAAAGATGTTATAAATGCAGCAGAAGCAATGCTTAAAGCAGAAGAGCGATACATTGATAAAATGTTCGAACAAGGAGATATTGAAAACCTTAAAGCCAACGATCTTAAACAATTCATTAGAAAAAGACTCAATGAAAAGCTCGTTGAACTTGGTTACAAACACCTCGGGCAGTACTTTAGTTTCGATGACAAAGCATCAAGCAGACTCGATTGGTTTTACCATCTCACTGGTGGCCACACTCATACTGACTTTTTTGCTGTACGGCCCACTGATTATTCCAAAGCAAATGAAGGAGAAGATTTTGAAGATATTTGGTAATGAAAAAGTTTCTTAAATCTTTAGTAAAAAACAGGAAGCTATCTGCTAAAGAAAGACTAGCTAATAGGCTAGGTTATTTTGGAACTGCGTTTATAATGATCAGTCCTTATTTATTACCTTATGGAGAAATAGGTGCTGTTACTTACATAATAGGCGGCGTAGTATGTACACCTCAAGTCTGGTTAGCTAAACAGTGGAATTTGGTTGCTGTTAATATAAATGTAATTGTAGGTTATTTAATTTACTTATACAGTGGCTAAAAATATTATAAAATGTAGTCAGTGTGATGCTACTTTCCCAGGTGGTTATGAATACAGAATGCACTGGGAAAAAATGCATTTACAAGATGCTTTAAAACAAGTTAAAAAAAATAATAATGTGGAACAACGAGTGGAAAAAGGGTATAGACTACCCTAATTGGGGTGATACTGACGTATATAGAAAAACTATAGTTGGTGGATATTTGTTAATGGGTGAATCACCTAAAGATGCTTACTTGAGAGTTTCAAATGCTATAGCTAGACGTTTGTATAAACCAGAACTAGCAGAACAGTTTTTTGAATACATATGGAAAGGTTGGTTATGTTTAGCATCACCCGTGTTATCTAATACAGGTACAGACAGAGGTTTACCGATCTCTTGTTTTGGTATTGATGTTGCTGATAGCATAAATGATATAGGTAATAAGAATTTAGAAATGATGCTACTTGCTAAACACGGCGGCGGAGTAGGTATAGGCATCAACATGATACGCCCTGCCGGAGCTAAAATTACAGGTAATGGAACATCAGATGGAGTTGTCCCTTTTTGCAAAATCTATGACTCAACTATACTCGCAACCAATCAAGGATCAGTACGTAGAGGAGCTGCATCCGTTAATCTCAATATCGAACACGCTGATTTTGATGAATGGTTGGAAATCAGAGAACCTAAAGGCGACGTCAACAGGCAATCTCTTAACTTACATCAGTGTGCTGTCGTTGGCGATAAGTTTATGCGAAAGCTCGAGAGCGGAGATCAAGAAGCAAGGACAAGATGGAGTAAACTCCTCCAAAAACGTAAAGCTACTGGCGAGCCGTATATCCTCTTTAAAGGTAATACGAACAAAGCTAATCCAGCTGCTTACAAAAGCAATAGCTTAAAAGTACATATGACTAATATCTGTAGTGAGATTACATTACATACAGATGAAAGTCATAGCTTTGTATGTTGTTTATCTTCTTTAAACCTAGCTAAATATGATGAGTGGAAAAATACTAATCTTATTTATGATGCTACATGGTTTTTAGATGGTGTGATGGAAGAGTTTATACAAAAGGCCAAGAATATGAAAGGCTTTGAAAATGCCATTAGATCAGCAGAAAAAGGCCGAGCCATAGGTTTAGGTGTCTTAGGCTGGCATACGCTGTTACAGAAGAAGGGAATAGCTTTTGAAGGGCTGTTAGCTCAGTTTAAAACTAGAGAAATATTCAGTAAAATTAAAATTGAAAGCGAAAGAGCATCACGTAAGCTTGCTGAAATATATGGTGAACCATTATGGTGTGTAGGTACAGGCTTTAGAAATACACATTTAAGATCTGTAGCACCTACTGTTTCAAATAGTAAGCTAAGTGGTAACATATCGCCTGGCATAGAGCCTTGGGCAGCTAATGTTTTTACAGAACAATCAGCTAAAGGAACATTTATAAGAAAAAATAATGAACTTAAGAAAGTACTTAGGAAAGTTGGTATTGATACCAAGGAAACTTGGGATAAAATTCTGGAAGATGGTGGATCCATTCAAGGAATTAAAGAACTCGATGGATGGTTTTACGACCACCTCGGACGACTAACTCAAGAAGAAGGTGAGTCTGTTAAGAACGTTTATAAAACGTTTAAGGAGATAAACCAACTGGAGTTAGTTGGACAAGCTGGAATACGTCAAGATTATATTGATCAATCAGTGTCATTAAATCTAGCATTTCCGGCGGAGGCTGAGCCAAGATGGGTTAATAAAGTCCATTTTGAAGCTTGGAAAAGGGGTATAAAAACTCTTTATTATATGAGAACTGAATCAGTTCTAAGAGGTGATATAGCTGCTAAAGCTATGGATCCAAACTGTATATCCTGTGATGGATAATTAATAATTAAAACTAAAACAATGGCTAGTAAATTTACTTTTGCGGATGCAAAAAAACAAATTAAACAATTAGAAGAAGAGTTAAAACAGAAAACAGAAGAGCTTAAAGAAAAAGCTGGTAATGTTATATTAGATACGTCTGATAATGTTTTTACAAATGCAGAGTTAAAAAAGATTAGAATATTAGAACTATGGGCAGTGTTAGGACCTATAGCTGGTATTATAATCGGATTAATATTAGGTTAATATTAGAAACAATTAAAGGGGAGCTTGCCGTAATGGTTTGCTCCCCTTTTTTTTATTTCTGCCTGTTACTGTAAGGCGGATATAAAAGCCTGTTTAAATGAGAATTATCATTTGAAGGTTCTACATCTCTATATATCATTTTAGTTTTAGCAACTAAAGCATCTTCTTTAGAGTTTTTTTGCTCTTGCATTGCTTGATTTATAGCTGTTGAGCCTTGAGGCGTTTTTCTTTCGTACTTTTCAGTGTTTTTAAGCATATTTATTATTTAAGCGTTATGTGCAACTTTTTCCCAAGGCAAACTATGATCTCCTTCAATCTTAGCTTTACCATTGTGCATTATTTTGCCGTTTTTTCTTTCATATTTCTTTTTACCGTAATAAACAAAGTTATCATCATAATCAAGTTTACCAGATTTCATTTCTTTTTGATGAACTTTTTCATGTTTAATAACTTCTTCACGTTTCTTTTTTGAAAGTCCTTTAGCTACAACAATGCTACCATCTCTGTTAGCTTCACCTAAAACTCCTGGTGCTAAATCTTTAATAGGACTTTTTTTCTTAGCATCTTTTTCACGTTTTTTAACAACTTTACCAATAGATTTTTCAATTCTTTTAAAAGCATCTCTCTCTATTTTAGCTTCACGTGTTTTTCTATCTTCAATACCAAGTTCCCATTGACCCCAACCCATTGCTAAAGCAATACGCTGCCAAATTGCATTTTCGTCATTTGTAGATTCAACTATGTTATTTAACTTACGTAGAACTCTATCTGCTGGAATATTACCAAAAGCAGATATTGTTTGAGCAATAGCCATAAGGCCAGGATTATCTAATGCAACACCTCTTGTTCTCATTTTTTCAAGCTCTTGTTTATAAGTAAAAGCTCTACCTGCAGATTTAAGTTTTCTAAACTTAGAATCTATAGGTGGTGAAACAGTAAATAGCTTATCTGCTACTTTAGTATAATCAGATCTTGACTTTTCACTTTGTCTTTTAACTTCTAGTGCCATGTTTTTAAGCATAGCAACAAAAGCTCCAGCAACACCAGAACCTCTTAAAAAAGTATCTGCTGTACTATTAGCTATGTTAAATGTAGCATTACCTTTTCTTTCATTTTGAAATTCATCATCGTCATCGGCAAATAACATACCAAACATAGCTTGTTGTAAAGCTGTAAATATAATATTTTGCACAGCACCATAATACACAATCTTAGATACGTTAGTTTTCCAGTCTCCTCGACCAGCCATAAGATCCTGAACGGCTCTTTTAGTTAATCTAGTATATTGTATAGGAGTGTTTGCAAAAGCTAATATAACGCGCCCTAATGAGCTCGCTTGCTCCATACTAATTCTTGATGGATCAGATGATTGTTGAGATTCATTTGCAGAATCTCTAAAATCTGAAAAAGCTTGCTTTTTAGCATCAGCTTCATTCATACCTTCTTTTATCAATGAATTAATTCTGTTTCTATAAAAAGTAGATCCACCTGAAGCAATAGCAAAACTATCTGCTATTTGCGTAGGTAAAAATCCTTTTTTAAGCAACAAAGAAAGACCAGCTCTTACTTTATTAGTAGAACCAGCAGCTTGTTGAGCTATTTCATCTGAGTTTACATCTGTTTTAAGACCAGATCTTCTTTGTTTAAGAAAATCAGAATTAAATAACTCTGCAAAATCTGACCAGTATTGTTTTTGATTAGCAAAAGCTTTCGCCGCGGCTATTGGATTATTATCTGACCAGTTTATAAAGTTTATAGACGATATAGTTTGTAGTATAGCAGACCTTTGGTTAAAGAACATAATTGTACCAACAGAGTCATTAACCCAGTTTAACCAATTATTTGTTATTCTATTAGCCCCAGTAGGTCTGTTTCTACCGGTTTTCATACGATATAAAATATCATCTAAAGCTTCTATGTATTTATCACCATACGTAGCTCTAAGTTTATTTTTATTATCTTTACTATATATTTCATCTATAGCTTGCTGCCAAGGTTCAAGCATTTCAGATCTTGTTGATGTATTTACATGATTAACTAAATCTGTTGTAATAGTACCAGCTAACCATCCTTTTGTAGGATCAGGATAACCGTTTATATTTAAACCAGCTACTTGATTAGCAAAAGCTTCTAGTTCAGGATTAGCTTTTATATGCTTAGTTAAAGCTGATATATCTTTTTTAGACAAACCATCAGGTACAACACCTTTTTGATCCCATAAATATACTCGTATAGCATCTTCATTAGAAAAGTCACGTACAGCTTCTTTACCTAAATTAGTTGGCGTGTTTTGTATTTGATCTTTTATTTGATTCCACTCTATCATTGCAGCTTGTTTAGCTGATTCAAAGTTAGTCATGCCATCATTATAAGGTGTCATTACATTGTCTTTCCACCATTTAAGATCTTTATTACCTTGTTCACCTTTACCTAGCGTAGGATATATTAAACCTAAAAAGTCTTCAGCTGAATAAGGTACAAAAGCTTGAAAACCTTTTTTAGTACCCATTTTAGCGGCTCTAGCATCAGAATAAACAGCACCAGCTTTAACACCTTTTGTTTTTTCCAACATTTTATTAAACTCTCTACTTAAGGGCGCTTCAATTTTAGATACACCATCTCCATCTTCATAAAAAACTCTGCTTTTAGAAGATAAAACTAAAGGTTGTCCAGCTGAATCTATATTATACATTGTAGCTAAACTTTCTCCATTTAAACCAATAATAGTTTTAGGATCAATACCACCTTTTAATAATACTTCTGGTGAAAAATATCTTGAAAGCCAAGAATCTTTATATACGTTCCAACCTTCACCCATATTATTACTTCTGTTTGAAGCTTTTAAAACGTCGTCTAAAGACTTGTCTAGTGCTATAACTTTATAGTTTCTTTTTACAGCAGGATAAACTACTCCCCATGGAACTTTATTTATAGCTGAATTTAACAAAAATAACCTAGCGTTATTAGCTTGCATAGCATGCTCCCATTCAATTCCTCTTTTATCTTTTTTTCCTGGTAATAAAAAATCTGAATATCCAACAACCTCAGCACCTTGTCTAAACCAAAGATTAGAACCTCCATTGCTAGTATTAGTCAACATCATTACTAAATTAACCATGCTCGGATCGTTAGAAACTAAATCATACAACGGTATCATAGTTTGCTCAAACATAGCTAAATTAACATTATTATTTTTGTCAATTTTACCATTTTTAAAAGATTCTTTAATTTTTGGAAGTGTATTTCCTAAAGTATTAAAAGAATATTTATTTTTTGTCCAACCTTTAGCAGCGCCTGTTAAATATCTTACTTTACCATCTTTTTTTATACGATCAATCATTTTGTTCATATCAGATGTAAAATCATTTTTAACTTTCATCCTGGCTTCATTAGCAAGGTCCATTTTAACTTTATCAGCTGCTAGTTTTGTTATATTATAGGTTTCTTTTGCTTTTTTATAATCTTTTTCTTGATCTAAAAAAAATCTAGGACTACTGTTTATCATTAATTCACCCGTTAAAAACGCATCTATAGGGACGTTTCCAGTTGTAAGAGCAAACTCCATAGATTTTATAGCTTTTTTTCTAGCAGATTTTTTACTTAAATTAAAACCTATATTTGTTTCAGCACCTAATTTTTCCCAAACATTTAAAGCTGGAAAACCTTTTCCATCTCTAAAACCCGGTATACCCGATAATGTTTGAAAAGCTGTTTTTGGCAATACAATATTAGAAGCTAAAGGTACTTGATATTTTTGTTTAAATATTTTAGCTACTTTAGGGTTTTCTTTAACATAATTAGTTAAACCGTCATTAGCCATTTGCCTAGCAACGGCATTAATTAAAGATTTTTTTCTATCAGATTTTACACTTCTAGGTTGTGATGGCAAAATATCTTTACCTTCATAGTAATCAAGAAACTCTTCTTTTGTTGGAGGATTTGTGTTCCAATCAGAAGCTATGTTGTTTCCTTTTTGAAAATCAATATTATTAGTTGCTGCGTATGATAAAGTTTCAAAATTATTATTTAAATATTTAGAAAAATCATCAGATGTTTTTGTATTTTTACCTAATACTTTACCTATTTCTTTAAAATATTGTTTTTCAAATAATCCACCAATACTTTTTCTAATTGCATTTATCTTTTTAACATCAGATAAATCTTTATTGTCTAAAGTATTTTCTATTTTAACTATACCAAGCTCTGCGTTTTTATCAACAGATTCTTTAAGTTCTTTTAAATTTAATGCCTCAGTTATTGGTTTTCTTTTTGTAACTTCGTCTGCAGCTTTTTCATCAGTTGACACAGCTTTCGCTTCAGTAACATCATCTGTTATCTTTTGTTCAAAAGTTTTTGAAGCAATTCTGTTAGCTCTTAAATTTAATCTATTAGTAGTAAATTTACCAAGATCTTGTTTATTTGGATCAAATTCATTTGAAATAATAGTTGCCGCTTCTGAAACTAAATCTTGTTTAAATTGATCTCTTGAAGTAGCTCTTTTTAAATCAGGCAAAACAGGATCATAAAGTCTTTTAGTTATTGTTTCAACTAATCCACCTATAGATTCACCAAACTCAGATTTTGTAAAATCAAAAGTTTCTTTACCTTGAGGAGTTTTAAGTAAACTTTGTTCTATTAAAGTAGTTTTATCTCCATATTTATCAAGTAAATTATCTATAGTTATTTTAGAATCTATAACATCTTGTTTAGTCGTAGGTTGTTCTTCTATAACTCCAGCTCTAATATTAACGCTTTTACCGTCTTTTAAAAGTTTATTATTAAAATCTTTAACAAATTGAAAAGCATCCTCAGCTGTTGCAATGTTTAAATTAGAAGCAGAATCTCTACCCATTAATGTATTTACAGCATCACTTACTGTATTGCTTATTTTTTGAAGAATACTTGTATCTTCTGATGTAATTATGTCTTCAAAAATTGCATCACTTATTGCAGATAAAATTTCTTGATCTCTTACGCTTGTTTTATCTTTAGTTGTACCGTCTTCTGATTTTTCAGTAGCTGTATTATCGTAAGTTTCTAATTGACTTAAAATTCTATTTCTTTGGCCGTTAGTTATTTCACCACTTTCAACTTTTTCATTAAGAGTTGTTTCTAAACCATCTCTTATTTTTTTATATTGTTCTGTAGTAAAACCAGCATTATCTAAAGCAGCATGAACATACTCGTGTATAGCCGTTCCTTTGTTTGCTAGTCCAGATCTTTGTGAAAAAACAACTATACCCTTTGATGCTGGATCAAAAAAGCCGGTTTTAAATTCAACTGAGCTGCCATCATCTTTTATTTCAGAATTTTTTGAGATTAATTCTGCTTTACTTTTATCTAAAACAGTCCCATCTTCAAGAGTAATTGTTTCTCCTTCTTTTGCGTTTTTAGCAAATTCATTGACTAACTTAACTTCAGCTTCTGTTATAGATGAGATCCAATTAGCAAATTTATCTGTTTTATTTGCTTGCTTTATCTTTTGAACAGCAACATCAGATTGCATTTGATTTCTTATTTGATCTCCTTCTGTAAGTCCTTCTACGGGAATTGTTTCTTGTAATCTTTGATCTACACTTTCAATTATCTGCCTTTTCGAAGAATCTAAATCATTGAATTCTTTTTGCAACCCTTCTCTTATTACAGATTTAGTACTTTCAGGAATAGTTCCATCTTGAGTAACAGCTATCCATTCTTTATTTATAGCACGCATTTTTCTGTCTTTTTCCATGACCTCTTGTTGCTGGTCAAAAGAAAGTTTAAGAAACCTACTTGCTGTAATATCTTGATCAAGAATTGTTTCTTCAATTAAAGAATCCATTTGATTCTTTACTGTTTCTAAATTTTTATTAGCAAAAATATATCCACTTTCGTCTTGTGATTCATTTTTATTTTCTTCAGATTCTTTCTTTGTTTTCGGTCCTTCTTGTTGAAGATTATTATATGTAATGGCTAATTCATCTATTTTAGCTAAATTTTGTTCTGCTCTAGTTTTTTGTTCTTTAGAGCTAACAACATCTAATATAGCGCTTCTAGCTATTCTAGATGCTGGGACAACAGCTAATCCGCTTCCTAATAAAACGGCTGAAGCTGTAACTTCATCTGCTCCTTCAAAATAACTTTTATCTTCACCAGCAATATTTATATCTGCCCAGTTTTGAGTTAAGTTAGTTAAGTTTTCTGATACACTTTCTCTAACAGCACCTCTACCTAATGTTTCTGTACCTTGAAAAATAGCAGTTTCAATACCTTCATTAAATGCTTTAGTTGGTAAAGCTTTTTTCCATCTAGCAGCTTGGTTTAGTATAGCTAAAGATCCAAACTTTTCACCAGCTCCTTCAGCAAAACCACCTATTATTGAGGTTGGTATTTTAACTAAATTGCTTACGTTTAAATCTTTTTCAAACTCTGATATTTGTTTTATTAAAGCTTCTTTTTCACCAGGCATAAAAGACTTTTTATTTTCAAGTCTTTCTTTTAATTCAGGTAAAGCTTTTTTAGCTGCTTGTTCTGCAAGTAAAAATCTAGATAATCTACTTGAGTATCCCATGCTAAAGAAAAGAGGCATAGCAGCACCAGGCAATACAGAGCCTATACCCATTACAATTCCAGAATTTACAAAATTAACCCACGTATCACTCACGTAGTTTCCAACGTCATCTATGTTATCTATATCTCCTACGGCTATAGGTTTTGGCAAAAAATCTCTTGCAAAATCTTTTTGATCTTGTAAATCACTAGTTAAACCGTCGGCTATAGAACCTAAATCAATACCTAATCCAGCATCAGGATCTTCACCTGTAATAACGTTTAACGTTTCTACACCAGCTAAAGCCATCTCGGTTAAGCCAGTTTTTATAACATTAGAAAGTCTAGTAGAAATACTATGATCTCTTCTAGTGTAATCTATACTAGCCTGTAAATCATTATTTTCAGTAGCTAATTTTAATAAATTTTCTTTATCTGCTTTTAATTGATCAAGAGTAATATTTGCTTGAGATTGTATTTCAGCAGCTCTTTTTGGATCACTTATAAATCCGTCAGATTCTTGAAGACTTATAAATTCTTCATTTAAAACATCTAATGTATTAAAATTATTTTCTATTCTTGTGTTTACTTCTTCTGTTTCTTTTTTTACAGAATCATCTTGTAAATTAAGAAAAGCCTCATTGTAAATTCTTACGCTATTAGGTACGTCTTCTGTAAACTCACGCAACGCTTTATCATAATCAATTTGAACTTGTTGTTCTATTTCGGCTGTTTGTTCTAAGGTAAAAGGCCATTTACCAGTTTTTAAATATTCATCTCTGGCATTTAATAAATCTTTGTTTTCTTTTAAACGAATTTTTGGCGCAGCAAAACCACCTCTGTTATTATCTTCTATTAATTTAGCTCTTTCTAATAAGTTATCAATTTTTTTCTTAAGCTCAACTCTAAATAAAGAAGGCTTAAGTTCTTTTTCAAACTTTTGATTTTTTAATCTAGTATCAACAGCTAATTTTTTAAAACTATTTAAATCTTCATTTGTTAGTTTTTTGTTTCTACCAGTTGTACCTTGATTGTATTTATCACTATAAAAATCACGAGCTTGCTGTTCAGCTACCTTATCTACTTCTGGTTTTATTTTTCTACCTTCTACTATTACTTCCTCTAATTGTTCTGTTTTTATGTTTTCTATAGGCACGCATTCTCCAGATTTATCTTTTTGATAACCTTCTGGACACTTGCGTCTTCTTTTTAATATTTCTTCTTGACTATTATCTATATTATCATTAGAAATATTACTTGGAGCTTGTGCTGACATTTCTTGTGCAAAACTTCTATCAATTTTGTTTCTTTTTTTAGCTTCAAGATCTTTATTAATATTAGACATCATTGCATCTTTTGCAGATTCCAGCTCTTTATCTTCATTACATTTTCCAAATTCATCAGGCTCTGATCCGTCAGGACAAGTTCCAACTGCTTTTAATGGACTTTTGTTATTATTATGACCACATTCATGGCATATATATAAATCATTTCCTCCGTCAGCTACTTTCCAGCTATGATCGCACTTTTCACAGTTTATTTTACTGCTATCTTTTTTATGATATTTTATAACTTTTGCAATATTAGATTCTGGCTCATTAGCCGCTATCATTTTACTTACAATTGTTTCTAAACTCATTAAGAATATTTTTTAATTAAATCAGCAGCAGAAAGTTGTTTCATTTTTACTGGAGACGACACTGTTTCTTCTACTGAATTAGAAACTATCTCGTTATTAACTATTGGGTCGCCTTTTAAATCAGTAGTTGGTGTTTGATTTATATTTTCTGTTGCTGTTTCAGCTACAACACCTTGCGGTGTTTCCATTACTTCTGTTTCTTGTGCTTGAACTTGTTCTTGAACAGGTAATGATACTTGTTTATTAGCTGCTATATTAGCTGCTGATTGTGAAGCTTGACTTGCTATAGTATCTGGATGTGGTCTAACTTGGCGGGTATACTTATTACCCATGTAACCATTTAAATTTTTAAATGCTTCTGCTTGTGCTGCATCTTCAAATTCAACTCCATTTTCATCAACAAAATTTACATCTTCTGCTAAACCTTTTATTTGTTCATTAGGTATATTTAAGTGATCTCCTAAAAAAGATCTAACTCCTTCTGGTCCTACATTTTCTAAAGCATTTAATGTAAAATCTAAAATTTCTTTATCGTGTTCAGCAAAATCACCTGAATCATAAACTAATTGACCATTTTCATTAGTTCTAGCTCTTGGCATGCCATTTTCATCTAAACCTAAATTTTTTACAAAAGGATCTACTAAAAGATTTATTGGTTTTATTTTTCTAAATGGTTTAGGTATGTTAATAAAGTCATATATGTTTATATCAAATCTGCCTTTTGTTGGATGTTTACCAACACCTTCCATTTTAACTCTACCTTCTTTGTCTAAAGCTAGTTTAACATCTCCTCTATCAATAGCTTGTAAAACAGATTCTTCGTGCTGATCCATACCATATGATAAAGTACCATTTTTTAACATATCATTGTATAAAGCTAAATTATCTTCAGTTGTTTTAGTAAAATTACTTAAATTGCCAACCATCTGATCAACCATAGCCATTTGAGCAGCAAAATCAGCATTACTAATTTCGCCTTTGCCTTTTTTATTTACTAAATCATTTGCTTTACCAACTATTTCTCTAGCTACAGCTTGACTTTGAACTTTAAAAACACCTTGTGGTGTAGGATTTTCTTGGTTTAATCTATCTTCAGCTGATTTTTTAAACTTTCTATCATACTCAACGTTTCTTGCGGCTCTAATAATTTGCTGTTCAGGACTTGTTTTCTGAAGAGCTTCTTGTGGATTGTATTCCATACTAATTTATTATTAATTTAAATTCAACCATTTATTTGCCAGCTGCTTGAAGCTGTTGTAATGCATCATTAGAAGCATTAGCGTTGTTTAATTGTTCTGCTGATAAATTCATTAAATCCATAGCTTGACCATATTCTGCTTGATCTACCGCTGTTAATCCTGCTGCTCTACTTAAATCAAAATTTGTTTTAGTTTGAGCATCTTGAGCTAAAGCATTATTTATAGCACTTGCATTTGCTGCATTAGCATTTTGTAATGCACCAAACTCAGCCATACGCTCTGCGTTTGTTTGAGAGCGGTTAAATTGATTAAGCTGATTTTGTGCTGTGAACATTGAAGCATTTCTTTGATTTGTTTGACCAGCATTAAATTGTGAATTTTGCATTTCATTAGAAGCATTGAATTGTTTTGCTTGATTTCTTGCTTGTGCTCCAAACTGCGCAGCAGTATTTTGTGCACCAACGTTAAATTGGCTTTGTCCTAAATCAAACTGTGAAGCTAAGTTACCTTGAGCAAGTAAATCTCTCTGTAACGATTGCTCTCCTTGAGCCCTTAATTGTTCGTTTGCCTTAACTTGTTTATCTATATCAGCAGCTATACCTTGCTTTGATCTTGCTGCTGCAGCGGCCAATGCTGTTGCACCACCAGCTCCAGTTCCAGCTTGAGCAGCTAAATCTTGAGAAGCTGCAAGAGATTGATCTGCCTCTTGAGCGGCCATTTCGGCACCAGCTGTTGAAACTTGCAAGTTATTAAAAACGTTACTTAATCCAGATGCGGCGCCTCTTTGAAGATTACCAACATTTGTTCCTTGAGCCGTATAATTAACATCACTTAAACTATCACCTATCCTATTAAAACCTGATCGTTCGTTAGCTGCATAATTTGCTAACTCAACATCTGGAAGTGCCTCAGGAAATTTTTCTCCTTTTCTTTGCCCCTTAGCAAAATCTTCAGAATTTATATCAATAGTGCTAGCGCTTAATCCAGAATATTCATCTTCAATTTTTCTACTTCTTAAAGCAGCTAAATCATCATTATACGCTGTTTGAGCTGCATTAACGTCTCTATTAGAAGCGCCTCTATCTTGTGCTGCTATTCTAGCTATGTCTTTTCGTTCTCCTCTTCTTCCTCCCATTATAATTTTTTTATTAGTTCGTAAGATGGAGTTTGAAACTTTTCATATCCAGCTTTTAAATAGTAATCTAACATATAGTTTTCTTGCGCCCAGGCAAATGTATATTTATAACCTAATTCTTTAGCAAAATTAGTTACAAAATTAGTTAATAATTGTATTGCTTCTTTTCTATCTTCATCCTTATATTCAGGATCAGATATAGCCGCAGTAGGTAATGCACAGTTAGTGTTTGTTAAAGAAAGCCACATTGCACAAATAGGATCTTCGTCTTTACAGACTATAAATCCACCTAAGCCAGATCTTTTTTCATCAAACTCTCCAACTTGAAAAGCCCCAGGAAGAAAATCTCTAAAATCACAATCATCGATCCACGGTATTTGACCATGCGATTCCCACCATTGCGGTAAAAAATCCCAATCAGACTCTTGTAATTTTCTTACTTGTAATTTCATATAATATAATTTAATTTATTTATTCTGAAGAATATACCGCCTCTGAATTAAGAGCAAATAATTCTTTTTTAGTACCAGCGTTAGCTATTGGTAAGTTTAATTTAATTTTAGCAAATGCACCTTTAATTCCAGATACAATTTTATTGTCAGTTGGTGTTAAAACTCCACCTACAACAATGTAGTTTGGTTCTGATGAACTTATAGGTGCGAAATACTTGCCTTCTTTTTCTTGAAAAGAAAATGTTACTATTGCTGCCATATTTATGCGTCTTGATTTACTGTTATTGTTTGTGGTGCTACTGCTGAACCTGTTACTCTACTGTTTGTTGTTGCTAAATTAATTGTAGTAGATCTTATAGATCCAGTATTATTAGCTTGACCAGAAACTGTAAAAGAAACTCCTGGTGATAACTGTATAGTAACACCAAAAGAAGAATCTAAAAGTAACCATGAGCTAGATGCTCCTGGCGAAGCAGACCCATCAACATTCCATGTTCCAGCTATAGTTTGTGCAACTCCAGCTTGATTTAGCGTTATTGTAGCAGTACTACCTAAAGTTGCTGTAGCTGCTCCTACTGTTGAATCTACAACCGGAGTTACAACTGTATTTTGTGTAAGAACGGGTATAACTTTAGTTATTGCTAGTTCACCATTTTCGTTACTTAAAACAGGAGTAGGAGTAGTAGTTCCAGTTGGAAAACCAGATAAAACATAACTATTGCTTACAAGAATTTCTGTTGTTGCACATGTGTATGTTATAACAGCTGTTCTAGTGCTTGCAACATCAAAAGGTGAATTATAAAAAGCAACACCTACGCTTGTTGTAGAACCATCCGCCTGTACTGGAGTGCTATAAACTACAGTTCCACCAGTTGGCGTAGTTATGTTACCTTGGTTTAACTGCAGCGTATATTTTAACGTTGCTGCTCCATTTGCTGTTATTGTTCCAGCTGTTGCTGTTGAAGGAACTGTTATTGGTAAAGTATAAGTTAAATTGTCAAGACCAACTCCACTTCTTACGTTTGTTAAAGTTCCAGGATTAGTAGAAGCTGGCATGCCAAGCACACTAATTGTTATATTAGAAGGATCTATATAGTAATTACTTTCAGCTGCTGTACTAAATATAACTTGATTACCTCCAGCGTTATTAAACACTTGTGAAGCTGGAGCTATTGAAGAGTTTGAAACAGTGTCTATAACATTAACTGTTAATAAAGCTACAGTAAATGCCAAAGCAGCACCTGTGCCACCTATATTTAAAGTTTGTATACTGTTAGTATTTCCAACGATATGTTGAACTAAAAATACTAATCTTCCATCTGTAGATTCAAATGGAGCAGTTCCAACAGGATTTGTTATACTTAAACTACTTCCAGAAGCTTGTGTTAACGTTATGTTATTTACATTGTCAAAAGCAAATTGAGAGTTTAAAGGTGAAACAAAAATAGCCCACTGTACATTATCACCTTGTTTAGCTTGAACGGTATTGGCTCCATTAAACACAGAATTAGGTGCAGCACCAGATAATTGTAATGTAGTTGTAAAAGATGTTGCAAGCGATGGTATTACACCAGAGCTACCTAAATCTGTTTCTATATATTCTAATTCCCAACCTGAATCACCTTCGTAGCTTAAAGAATTAAATTGTTTAACCAAAGAAGGACTGTCATTAAAAACAGGTATAACGTAAGACTCTTGAGTTCCTAAATTATAAAAATTGTTTCTAGTAACATTTTTACTATGATGTTGCCACATATCACCACCATTAAAAGTATAATAATCATTATTTAAGGATAATCCACCTTCTTGTTTGTAACTTCTAAATCCTGTCCAACCATTTGATCTGTCATCAAAAGTTATAGTAATATAACCTTGAGAAGCGGTTGCTACGTTTGTGTCTGGATTACTATCTAAACCTTCAGCTGTAACAGTTAATTCATACAAGTGACTATATTCATCGTAAGAACCAACAACTTTTGTAGATTGTTTTAATAAATCTCTAAAAAAATCTCCTAAACCAAATAATGATATTTCTTCTATACCGTTTTGAGTTAATCTAAGGACTGTACCTCTGTTTTTATCTGTAAAATATCTTGAAAAACCAAAATTAGCAAAAGATTCAGGATCACTAGATATTCCAAACTGTCCTGGATAAGCTGCAATAGTACCTAAAAATTGTGTATTACTTGTTACAGGTACCGCGCCGCCTTCGGCTGAATATATAAAGTTTTTATCAATAGGTGATCTAGATACTTTATCTTCTTGAAATATTATTACCTGCGTATCATCTACAAAAAGCTTTTGCACAGATCCATCTAACGGATCAAGAGAGATCGTTAGACCGCCCTCAGATTCATTGAATTGATTTATATAATTAATACCAGTTCTAGAATTTAAAAGTCCACTAGAATGTATAAGAGTGTTACTTCTTCTTTCTTGAGTAAAATTTTCTTGTACTACGTAAGCTCTAACGCCTACATCAAAAAAAGGTTCGTTAAATCCAGCTCTAATTCTATTTATTTCAATGTGGTATCCCGCTGTAAATGTAAGCAGTATACAATTAAAAAATTCTATATCAACAGCTGTAGCTGGAATGTCTGTAACTAAACCACCTGTAGATGTTTCATAAAATATATCTAATTCAGAGCTAATAGGTTCTGTTTCAAAAACACATAAACCAGCTGATACTGCGCTTCCAGATTGATCTAAAGTAGTAACGTTAGCTTCACCTGAAGGATTATTTATTGATTGTACTGAGGTTAAATTAGCTTGAGGTTTTACAACTCCAGCTTCTGGAGTATATACATTTGCTCCATTTAAAAATTTAGGATAAACAGATACATCGCATGGAGATATTGTTGCTGAAGTACTTGGAGGTATTGCAGCTGTTTGATCTCTAGGTATTTTATTTATACTATCACCAAAACGATTAACAGTATTAGTTCCAGAAACAGTAGATATCCAATTGTAGTATTCTTGTTCACGTTGTTTTACAACAACTCTATATGAATAAGCCCATGTTGGTATCTGTGCTGTGTCTGTAAAAGTAATTCTTAACGCGTTAAATGCTGTTGTTGAAGATGCATCTCCTGTGTTTGAATCTATAAAAACAGTATCAGTACCAGAGCTAGATAATATAACTGGTGATTGTCTGCCAAATTTATCTGCTAAAACAATTCCAACCTGATAAGTTCTTCTTGATTTAACCGATTGATTTGTTAAATTATCATTTCTAGCAGATGTTTCGCCTGTTCTAGCAACACTAAAAGAAATATTAGGTATATCAAAATTTTGTAAAAAGTTACCATAAACTAATCTACCGCCAGCAACTTCTTGTGCCTTAGCCTTTATAGGAACAGCATCGTAAACTCTAGTAAGCTGATCAGGTGGTAAAGTTCTAAATGGATCTGTTGAAGAATATGTAAAGTTTACAAAAGGTTCTGTAGTAACTTCTTGATCATCAACAACATATAACGTTCCAGAACTAGACTCTTTGTATATAAGTTCAACACTATTTATACCATATCCAGTTGGAGTTGGTACTTGTAATTGAACTTGATTTATAGCATTTACAAAAGTTTCTATTTCACCAAATTCAGCTAAGCTATTGCTTATTGTATCAGTTTCATTTAATCTTGAAAAAATTACAGGTGTAAATGGAGCTAAAATACTATATTCATTATCTTCAAATTGCCATCTATATGAAAATCTAATAAGCTTATCTTCCATAAAAGTAGAAGATATAGAAGATTCACGTGTTGTAGAAATAAGAGTTGATGATTCATACGGAGCAAACTTAGCTACAGATATTAAATTATCTATATTTCCAGTTGATGTATAATAAGATGTGTTATTTCTTGCTGTAACTACATTTATTTTTCTAGGACAATTTCTATTATCAGTCCAAAATAATAAATCATCAACTATATTTATACCTGTTATAGGAAAGTTTTGATGTAAGTTTAATTGTGTTGAAACTATTAAAGCTGTAAGTTGTTTTGTTTTTTGATCGTATTCAAATAAACCATGCTCACCTGAGTTAGTTTCATTATATATTGAATTTGTTGTAACAAGAAAATATATTTTTTCACTACCAGTGTCTTTAACTTGGCCTATACATTTACCGTTAGTAAGTCCGCTTTGTGCTACTAATTCATTGCCTAATAAATTTTCTATTGCACCAACATCTGAGCTTTCTGATTGCCCGATATTAATATTAAAACCTTCTCGATATTCACCGGCAGGTACTATTCTGTCATCCAGATCTCGGTTCATTTTACCGACATTGAATGTTCTTTTAATTTCTGGCATAGAAAATTATTAGTGTTTAATCCATTTA
>Ga0181422_1000216_pt1 | contig 18257 bp, 36 predicted proteins | sample 45SPOviralmetaG_FD_130147 | JGI IMG/M metagenome (GOLD analysis project Ga0181422, IMG submission 130147) | Marine viral communities from the oligotrophic San Pedro Time Series (SPOT) site, San Pedro Channel, CA, USA - 45 SPOT_SRF_2013-07-18 | ecosystem: Environmental > Aquatic > Marine > Strait...
CCCCTAGGCACCCTGCACGGTAGTGTGCAGGCTACCAAGTGAACTTCCCTATGTACTTTAAAAGACTAAAGACTTTACTACGGTAAAACAAAAAAATCCAAGAAAAGTAATAAAATATTACACGCAAAGTTATCCACAGAAAAATTAAATAGTTATTGAAAATCCTGAAACAGTTGATCTAGATTTGCCTTTGTGGTTTCCCTGAATATTCGCAATAAGTCACTCGAAAATTTGTACCTATACGGCTATTAATAATAATAAAAGTTATCCACAATTAATTTTGTAAACCATTATTAGGGCATACTACATATAGTGTTTTATATCCATTTGACACACCATTTGTGGGGGTATAGAATAAAGGTAGTTAAATCAATGACTTATTGCAAAAGAGTTCAAATCTTTTATTTAGTAATAATGAATAAATAATTTGCTTATCCTGATTATAAGTCTAAGATACTTTTTATATTAACAATGTTTATGAAAGGACATTATAAAATGACAAACACTATCAGAACTAAAAGTGACATTATCAAATCATCTAATACTCAACTAGATAGTTATGAGGCTAATTTACAATCAGCAGATAATTGCACAAATAAAGTCGCTTTGGATATCCACGACTCAATTAAACTAGGGTTTTTTAGTCCTAGTAAAATTAAATCTAGAAGCGACATCAATCCAATAGCCGAAAAATACTGTGAGGAATTTCTTCAGCATGATTGGAAGAAAATGGCTAAGCTGAAAAAAGACTGTATTAAAAAGGCTATGCCAATCGCGATTGCTTTAGATAAAAAAGGCATGGTGGTCAAAAATGACGGCAAGGAAATCTCACCAACGGGGGGAATTTTTGTAAAAGGTAATTCTGTTGATCCTTCACTAAATAAGGATAATTACACAACAGTCGCTTTAAACTTCAAGCAACTTTCAAACCTTGCTAATAAGGAATTGAACATTGTTGAGGGTAAGAACAAATCCTCAAAACTGGAACTTGCTTGTTCCAAAGTTCTTGAAGTTCTTGAAGATTGCCCACAGGATAAGAATGATAACTGGGTTTTTTCTTCTAAGGAATTATCAAAAATGACTATGTTAGTTAATAAGATTAATTCTATGAAGTCCGAATTTAATCAGGCTAAAAAAATCGCTTAACTAGAAATACTTTCAAATCCCCTCTTTTTGAGGGGATTTTTGCGCCCTCAGAATCTTAGCTGAAAAGCTTTTTTTCTGGGGGTTTTTTTTATTTCTAAATTTTAAAAAAATTTATTCATACCGTAGTGTAGGCAAAGTAAAGCAAAGAAACCGTAGTGTAAGCAAAGTCAAGCCTCACTTCTTTTTACTTTGTAGTACGAACTTTTGATAAGCCCACTTCCAATCAGTTGGTTTGTATTCTGTTCTAACATAGTCCTCGAGAGTATTGTTAGTAGAACTAAACATATTAATAAAGTGATTGATAGATTTTTGTGTGATTGCGAAAACATTTTGCATTGTAATCCTCCTGTTGATTATTAATAGTATACAATAAACTACTGATTTTACTAGTGTTTTTACTCTATGACTGATATGCAAAATTGACATACCTATTTGACTCTGATATACTGAAAGCATAATCAAGTTATGTCTAACAGAGAGGATAATCATGACAGATGTTATACTAATAAACAATGTAAAAGCTAAGAGTATTTCTTACAGACCTGTAAGTAAGAAAGCTGTTGACCATGTTAAGAAAACTATAAAGCAGTTTGATGGTGATCGAGTAAAAGTTGCTTGGTCGCAACGCTACGCTTTATGGACAGAACTGACCAATTCCAATTGGGAAGTAGTATTGTGGACTGTTCACACCACAGGAACTGCGAGAAGAAATGTCAGAAAGTAAAGAGGAAATCATCAAGCAGATTGAGGAGTTGTGTACTGAGTATGATCTGCAAGAATCTCAAGCAAGTGGAGAGTACATGATAGAAAATGTTACGCTTAAAGCATTTCACAACTACACATCAAAAGCTAATCTACTACAGCTAAAAAGATATGTAGAGTTTGAGTTAGACAGAACTACAACGGAAGCATATAGTCGGGGTGAGATATGACCAAAGATAATAGTAACTGGTTGGAAGACTTAAAGGCACAGTCTAATACTGAAGAAGCAAAGAAGAACCAAAAGAAAAACGCTCAGCGTGTAGCTACTGCTTGGCGTAAACTAGCCAAATCCAAGAAGTACAACTGGACTAGAGAGTTTGGGAGGTTTGGAATTTGATGACACTAATAGTCTGGTTGCTAGTTCTGTATAGGGATATTATTAGGATTATTACTAACAATCCCTATGCACTACCTAAACTAGGAAAAGAGTATCTTTGGGAAGAAGATACAAAGTTAAGAAAAAGACTGCACAAAGAACATAACAAGCAGTTTGATATAGAATACTAAAAGGAGATATGTTATGAAACTATTAACAAAAGAAATTGAAGATAAATTTAAAAGTACAGGATCACAAGAAAATTCAGATGATCCTATAATCTTGGCAAAATTCTTTGATCCTGCAGGAAGTTGGACTTGGTATGCTACCGAATACAATCCAAAAGATAAAATATTCTATGGATTAGTTCATGGTTGGGAAAAAGAATGGGGGTATTTTAGTCTTGATGAATTAGAATCAGTTGAGCGACCTTTGGGTTTAGGAATTGAAAGAGATAGGCACTTTGGTTATAAGCATGTTTCCGAGATTCAGGCTTGACATAGAATACTAGAAGTGGTATTATTAATAACAATAAAGGAGAAACAAAATGTTATACACAATAACAGTCGAAACGAAACGCACTATTACTTACGAAGTTTCTGCTATTGACGAAGCAGAAGCACATGACATCTATCTTGAAGAAGGTGATTACATCAGTTCAACAGAAACAGATAGAAAGATTATAGATACAGAAGAACGACCTGAACCCTATCCTATGGAATGGCGTGGCTCTAACATACAAGCACAAGTTGATGAGAGAAACTTTGGTGGGGATATGGACTAATGGACTACTCTGTAGAAAGACTAAAGCAACCTTTTACTGCTCAAGAACTTAGAGAATTTATTATCTACAAAGCTAATAAAAATTTAGATTTTACAGCAGTCTATACTAAACAAGATGGATCGACCAGAGTTCAGTATGCTAACTTCAAGTCACATAAAAAATATGTAGATCCTAAAACGCAAAAGTGGAGGTATGCTAAAAACACTAGAGTGCTTAGTGAGTTTCAGAAATCACAATACATGATTGCTTGGGATTATGAAAAGAAAGCACCTAGACAAATCAATATGCAAACTTTAATGTATCTATCCTTTGGTAGAAAGTCATTTATTGTAAAGCCATTAGACATGGCAGAACACCAAGAGCCAAAAGTGTCGCTAACACTAATTTAAAAGTTTCTTACAATCCTCCTTAGTAAGAAGAGAAAACCCTGATAATCCTTGATTATCGGGGTTTTTTTATGTTGACATACAGTTAAAACTTTGATACTATAAGGTATGAATATAAAAGAACGAGTACAAGAAACGGCACTCAACTGTGGGATATCTCTCACTTGGGAAGGCGAACACATTGTAAAAGTCCATGAAGTCTTATGTGATGTAATGCACTTTTGCAAAGACATGGGTATAGATTTTGACTCTGAGAGATTCTATGCTTCTAATCAATTCAACAGAGAAACAGGAAAGGAAACTAATGTTTACAAACAACTCGATATCTTCGATATGGATAGTGCTAGAACTATGGGAATGGAATCTGCCTAGCTTTTCATCAAAGTATACTAACCATGTCGTAGGAGTATATCCTACAAAAGATCTTGCTCATGACTTAGCAAGTCTTAAGGCAAGAACTAATGCTGTTAATAAAGAGGACAGACAGCCTAAGTACTTTGTACACGAACTACAATTAGACAAATGGGACTATAAATAGGAGAAAACGCATGAACGCACCAACGCACTATGTACTAAACAATGATGTTATACTCAAAATGTTTAACATAGAACACAACGAACTATTGAGAGTAAGCACAGCTTTGATAGGATTAAAACTTGAAGCAGAAACAGGCATAAAGATGAGCAGAGAAGCTAGTGCTCTTTCTGTTGTCAAAGAATATATGAGAAACATTCCTAATAGCTACAAAAAAGCTTTTGCTAGACTTGTAGAGTTAGGAGTATATAAGGAGAAACAAGGTGAAAGAAAAAAAATATCTATCGACTTCGGAGACAGACGCCCTCCAAAGTCAGCGACCAATCAGGGATAGAGTCTATCCTGTTGACGCAGAATTTGACAGAAGAATATCAGATGAAGAAATCATACGATTTGATTTTATTCTTGAAAAACTGTTCACAAAATATGGGTGGGATAAATTTCCTGCCCTTCCACCAAAAATAGATGACGGGTGTGTGTAATGCACACCCTACGCCACCGTAGTTAAGGAGTTAAGATATGCCGTTACTAGATAATGAAAAAGCCGTGAGACTAACAGAAGCCGTATTCAATAAATATATGAGAGACAAAATGCAAGACAAGTATCAAGACTTTGCTGTCTGGCAAAAAAAATTCAAAGACAACTATGTCATGCTTGTTCAAAATCCAAAAGGCAAGTGGCAGTATTGGACATCATACTATCAAGACGATTTGACATAGAAGTCAAGGTTTGATACTATTAAGTATAGTTAATCGAAAGGAAACAAAATGCCGTTAATAACCAACTCAAGAGGAATGTCTGACGAAGGGTACGACTCTATAAAAAATCAACTAGAAGCATTTGGCTTACAGCTACATGTTTTAGGTATGTCAGTTATCAGCGAAGAAACGCTACCAGAACTTAAACTAAGATACAGATTATTTCACGCTATTATTGATAAGCCTATGGGCAATAGTCCAGATGCATTTAATCATTGTGTAGGATTTGGAATCAATGACTTATACACACCAAGAACTGCTTGGTTACGCAGAATACTAAAAGCCAATGTTAAACATTCTCTGTCAACAAAAAAACATGCCGAAGCCTATTGGGATTTAGACTGGACAGAACACGATAATGACTAGGATATAGATGAAAAAAATAATACACATCAATCAGCATGTAATTAGATCTAACAGTAAAAATAATACTAATGATCCTGTAATTACATGCAAGACCTACAAAGCTAATCGCTATGCCCACAATGTACAAATCAAAGACAAAGACAACAACACAGTAGCTAAAATAGTTTATTCACCTGACAAACCACTATCTTGTGGTGCAAAAGTGTGGATCGAAACAGAACTAGAAATATCCTTAGACCAATAATCTATAAGTTGACATAGCATTCTAGCTATGATATTATTAATACTAATCACAAAGGAGTAATCATGACAGACCACTTACGAGAGTACACACAAGAAAAACTCAAGACTCAAAACTACTACATCAAGACTGCTATATCCAAAGCTATCGAGATGAAAGACAAAGCCAAACTACTTACTCTTACAGAGTTTGTAGAAGAATTTGGTGAGACTAATATTGCAATGTGGTTTGCCTGTAACGATAGTAAAACTATTGATATGGCAGGTACAGATGCCCTTCCTAACTATGACTATCAAGGTCATGTTCCCACTAAGTAGACTATCTCTATAAGATTATTTATTTATTTATACTAACACTATATACTAGGGCTTCCTCGAAAGGGGTTTCTCAGTATAGCATCTATAGGAGATTTGTCAAATGGAAACATTTGTAGCATTAATAGTTATATTAGTTATCGTAACTTTAATAAGCACTAGATCATGAACATCAAACAAGCACAACAAATAATTGGAAACTTAGGTAAGCCAAGCAAAATGCCATGCTATTCGTATGGCACACCTGCTGAGTTATGTAAGGTCGGTTCAAAGCTAAGAAAAGTAAAAGGCTCAGTCTGCGAAGGCTGTTACGCCATGAAAGGTTTCTATACATTCAGTAATGTAAAACCTGCATTTTACAAACGCTTTCAAGCTATGAAGCACCCTAAGTTTGTTGAGGCTATGACTTTAGTTATCAAAGCAAAGACAACTAAAAGCAAATACTTTCGTTGGAAAGATAGTGGTGACTTAGATTCATTATCAGAACTCGAGCGTATCGTACAAGTGTGTCAGAATACACCTGATACAAAACATTGGCTACCCACAAGAGAAACAAAAGTTGTTTCTGATTATCTAAAGATATACAAGTCTTTCCCTGATAATCTTGTTGTGAGAGTCTCTTCACCACTAATCAATGGTGAGCCATTACCTAACTTTGAGAACACTTCGACTGTTCATGACAAAGGTAAGAAATGGTTTGGCAAACAATGTGTTGCATACAAGCAAGACAATGAGTGCCGTGATTGCCGTGCTTGTTGGACTAAGAAGATAAACAACATAAGTTACAAGAAGCATTGATTTGACATAGCTAATGCTATGTGGTACTATTAACTATAACTAAACGAAAGGACTAACTAATGGCAAGTAAAACTTTACTTAACAAAGACAACAGAGCGTTGTTGCTAAACTTTGCAAAAGCACAAATTGCAAAGACCGACAGCCAAGAAAAGCAAGAGTACCTAGAAACACGACAAGAGTACTTTGATAGCTTCGAGCCTTGCAAACAAGTCATCAAAGATATGATAGCTAAGCTATACTCTAAAGATGATCTCAAAGTATTGGCTAAACACAGCTTACAAGAGCAAGAGTCATGCTTCTGGCTAAAAGAAGATGCAGAGGCTGAGAGAGAAGTCTATGTCAGTATGCCTCCAAAAGGCTGTAGCGAAGGGCATACATACTATAGTAGCAGTAGAAGGTCAAGCAAAGTAGCTAAGCCTGATACTGGCTATGATAGAATGACATTATTCCATGACGAAATGGTTGCAGATGGCATCAACATTACTGACTACTTGGCTTATGAGAATAGCTATGGCAAAAATGCACAAGGCAAACGCATGAGTTACGCAGAGAATGACTCTATAAGAAATAAGATGAAAGACTTTGCAGACAAAGAGTGGCACAATCATGTTTCTTTTGAGGGTATGTCTTTCGCAGTACCTTACAGTAAGAATAGCTGTCATCAAAGAGCAAGACTTATATCTACTATTAAGATAGAGCCATTTATACAAAACGCTAGATTGTTTGAAGGGTTGCAGATAGCTTTCACTACCTTACAAAAGTCAAGAGAAAAACTATTCGAGGCATACAAAGGTCTAATCATGGCTTCAAAATACTTTGAAACTATCTTAGAAACTTGGGCAGAGGCTAGTGCTATGTCATCTCATGTTGGAAGAAAAGGTGAAACTGCTTTGAGTATTGTGTCAGAAGATGCTATCAATCTCATCAAGCAAGATCAACTAAAACGCAAGATGCAAGACGAGACTCTTGTTGTCGTAACAAAAGGCAATAGGCATGTGGGTTCGTAGATACGCAGAAGATACTGAAGACTGGGGAAATACTGTTGACTATAAAGGTAGTGATATAAGTTTTACCTTTTCTGAAATAAAACATGCTTCCCATGCTTCAGGAGACTTCGCCCAACTTTGGACTATTTCTGTGCATAAGCAACAAGATGATGGTGAGTATCGCTATAATGGCATACAAATATCAGTTACGGATTGGTTTAAATTAGTTAATCGAGAAATAGCTAGTGCTAGAAATGGAGAGCCTGAGCAAGTGTATGTTGCTTTAAAAAAGTCTAAGCACTTTTGGGTAGTCAGAGAAGAATGTATTCCTCCCCTTCCTAATCCTAACTTAGATCATACTGAAGGTAGGTATAATCATTATAGCAAACAAGCACAAAAAACTGCTATAATATAAAAAGTTTCGAGGTCTGACATTGCCTCGATTTCAACCCAAGAGTCTATTCCTTTCGGCTCTTGGGTTACAGGTTAAGTTAAGTATCTATAGGCAAAGTAGGGTAGAAGTAACCCACGCATAGATACTTTATTTAACTACTCTAGGTCTTGCAGGTGTAAGCCATTGTGTGCATTGGGTTCGTTACCTAGTGAGACATTAGAGAGTTAAAGGAAACGCAACGCAAAGCACATTGAGGGAGGTTGCCAGAGTAATTACAGATATCGCCCCACCTCATTACAGCGCCCAAGAGATTAATTACCTCTTGGGCGTTTTTTTATGCCTATTTGACAAAGTAGTAATATGTGCTATACTCCTAAAACAATGAATTATAATCAACAGCTAACAATAGTAAAAACACTAATACCACAGGGAGATCTGGACATGAGATTTGATTGTCCATTCTGCCACCATTCCAACACATTTGTAGTAAAGCGAGAGCAATCAGAATTAAAATGGTATTGCTTTAGTGCATCATGCTCTGCTCGTGGAAAACACGAAGTGGAGATGTCAATGCAACAGGTGGCAGATACCGTAGTTACAGAAAACAAAGCAAAGCAAGAAAAAGAAAAGCAATTTGCTGTGCCTAGTAGTTTTATATCTATTTTATCTGAGCCTAAGTGCTACGATTATCTTAGAAAAAATAATTGTATGCAAGCAAAAGAAAAAGCAAAGGCAAGTTTTATGTACGATGTAAAGCAACACAGAATAGTCTTTCTTATAAAAGAAAAAGAAAAGATAATGGGTGCAGTAGGTCGTTCTTTAAACTCAAAGGTATATCCAAAATGGTATATGTACTCAGGCAAGACTTATCCGTTTACTTGTGGCAATAGTGATACAGCAGTACTGGTAGAGGATTGTGCAAGTGCTTGTGCAGTATCTTCTGTTTACACAGGAGTTGCATTGATGGGTACAAGTTTACCTGAGACTTACATACCTATACTCAAAAAAAAGTACAAGAAGATAATCATTGCTCTTGACAGAGACGCTACAACAAAATCATTTGACATAAGTGAAAAACTAAACTATTATGTAGAAACAAAAGTCAAGATACTAGAAGACGATCTAAAGTACTATAACGAAAAACAAATAAAGGAGATACTAAATGCATAGACTATACTTAAAACTAACGGAAGAAGAATCAACAGCATTAGCCTGGGCGATTAAATACTTAAAACTTGAAAACACTTCACTGCCTGAAGAAATACAAATGAAAGCAAATGTAATTCAGTCATTGGAAAACAAGTTTAATGATAACGCTATAGATACAGGGTGGTACTAATGTTTATAGATAAAGTATTAATTCAAACTATAGGCACTCATTACTCAGAAGGCAAGACCAAAAAAAATCAAGTGCTATCAGAAAACAAAGCAAACGAAGGCATGACTGCTAAATCATTTTATAGATTTTTAGAGTCTTACGAAGAGCATTTGACAAACGGGTACACTGACTGTACTATAGAAGTTAAATTCAAAGAAAGAGAGAGTGACTGACAATGAATATATTTTTTCTAGATAAAAGCCCGGAACTTGCTGCAAAGTATTTGTGTGATAAACATGTTCCTAAAATGCTATTAGAATCTTCACAGATGCTATCAACTGCCATCCAAAGACATTTGGGTGGCACAATAGGTGAGTTATATAAGCCTGCCTATCCTAAACACCCTATGACTATTTGGGTAGGAGATAATAAAAACAATTTTAAATGGGCATTAGAAAATGCCTCTTTTATAAACAAACAGTACGAAGTTCGTTTCAATAAAAAACACAAGTCAAACAGAGTTATAGAGTTTATAAAGTATTGGGATTTTAGTGACAGCATCCCACAAGGTGATATGACAAATCCTCCTCAATGTATGCCTGATAACTACAAAGGTAAGAGCCATGTAATTGCATACAGAAAATATTACAAAGGTGATAAATCTTATTTTGCTAAATGGGAAAAAGGTGTGGCTATGCCTACATGGTGGCTGAAGTGAAAGTATTTATGACAGAAGAGTCAGTTGACATTATGACTAAGTTTATATATGATTATTTAAAATCAAAAGCAAAGACAAGAAAAAACATAAAAGAAGCGATTGAGCATTACCAAGATAGGGTAATAGAACATATGAGAAAAGAGAGAGGTATAGTAGATGAATCTTAAATTTAAATCATGGATCATGGATGAGCAAATAAAAGACCAAGAACGTATGCTTATAGAATCCGAAGGCAAGAAAAGTAAAACAAGAATATGCATGATGTGTAGTGATGTTTTTGTAAGTGAGGGCAATCACAACAGGATATGCACTCCTTGTAAGCACACAGATGATTGGACATATGGAAATGATTATGGTATACTAGACTAATGATAGAAAAAGAACTTATAAAATTACTACTCAGCAAAGAGTTTTATACAAAAAACAAAGGCAAGTTATCCAAAGAATTATTTACAAATGGCACAGGAGATTTGTACGCCACAATCGCCAAAGCCCATCAGGACTCAGACAATGATTTAACATTGAATGAGATATCTACATTGTACACGGATGTTGATAATCCTGCTCTAACGAGAGTTGCAAAACAAAATTTTCAATCTCTGATTGAGGATATAGAATCTTCGTCTTTACCGAATGCAAAGATAGCACATAACATACTAGAGTCTCTGTACAAAAGAAGACAAGCAAATAAAATTGCTGTATTGGCTACAGAAATATATAATGGTAAAGACGCAGATTTTAGTGAGATACAGAAATGTTTGGAGTCATCTATAGACGATGAAGGTGACACTTACGATTATATTACTTCCGATGTGGGCGAGTTAGTGGAACAATTAAAAGATAACACTAAGTTCAAGTTCAATCTTAAACCATTACAGGAGCGAGTACATGGTGTAGGTGAGGGCAACTTAGTTATATTATTTGCTCGCCCTGAAAGTGGTAAGACTGCATTTTGGGTAAACCTAATTGCAGGAGTAGATGGTTTTGCATCGCAAGGTGCGAAAGTTTGTGCGCTGATAAATGAAGAACCTGCTATCAGAACACAGATGAGACTAGTCAATGCGCATACAGGTATGACATTCGAAGAAATAAAAAACGATACTGCCCTAGCCAATAGGAAATGGGCTGAGATCAAAAAGAATGTACATATACTAGATACTGTTGATTGGGATTTAGCCAAAGTAGATGAGTTAGTAGCGAAAGAAAAGCCTGATATAATTGTTATTGACCAACTTGATAAAGTTGGAGTTGCAGGAAATTTTGCTCGTACTGACGAAAAACTTAGGGCTATATACACAGGTGCTAGAGAGATTGCCAAAAGAAACAATTGCTGTGTGATTGCGATCTCTCAGGCATCTGCGGATGCTCAAGGTAAACTTGATATAACATTCGACATGATGGAGAATAGTAAAACAGGAAAGGCGGCAGAGGCAGATGTAATCATAGGCGTAGGATATAGAGACAAGGTAGATATGGATAAGAATCTAAGAGGCTTAAACATAACTAAGAATAAAATCACAGGGTGGCATGGCATGATACCTTGTAACATAATCCCAGAATTGTCGAGGTACGCAGAATGATTACTACATTTGATGTAGAGACTAGCTTTCAAGTAACTGACGAGGGTAAACTAGACCCTTCAGCAAAAAACCCACACAACTTTTTAATTTGTATGGGTTTGAACGAGGATTATATATTTTTTAAACACAATGAGTTTAGAGGTACTCCTGATAGAAATAGAGTTCAGGCTATACTAGACGAAACAACGCTATTAGTTGGTCATAATATAAAGTTTGACATAATTTGGCTATGGGAATCTGGATTTACATACTCAGGCAGGGTCTACGACACTATGGTAGGTGAGTATCTATTAAACAGGGGTATAAAAAGAAGCTTAAAGCTAAAAGATTGTTGCGTGAGAAGAAATGTAACACAGAAATCAGATCTAATGGAAGGATTTATCAAGAACAAAACTTCTTTTGAGAATGTACCTATAAAAATGCTTGAAGAGTATGGTAGGTTTGATATTAAGTCTACAAGATCCTTGTTTGATGCCCAGATGGAGCAGTTTAAGATCGGTAAGAATAAAAATCTAATCAATAGTGTTAAGATGATGTGTGAGTTTTTAGTTGTTTTATCTAAAATGGAAAACAATGGCATATTTATTGACGATAACGCCTTGCAACAAGTAGAAAATGATTTTCAGCAAGAGTATGATAGTCTTAGAATACAAATAGACGAGGCTATATACGAAAAAATGGGAGACACTTCTATAAATCCTTCTAGTCCTGAGCAACTATCTTGGTTATTGTATGGAGTCAAAGTAACTGACAAAAAGAAATGGGCAGTTCAATTTAATCTAGGGGTAGACCCTTACACAAAAAAACCTAAGCGCAGAACTAAGTATTCTAAAACAGAACTTAGAAAGATATTTGATATGTTTTTACAGCCTGTGTATAAAACTAAAGCAGAGCATTGTGTTGCTTGTTCCGGCAAAGGTCAGATTCAAAAGTTCAAAGTCAACAAAGAACCTTACAAAAATCTTACAAAATGTTTTGACTGTGGAGGCAAAGGTTACATATATAGAAACACAAAAGAAAAAGCAGGTTTTAAAGGTAAGGTAGAATCTTCTTTAGATGTTGCTGAAGGTGGATTTAAAACAGACAAGACTACTCTACTTAAAGTAGGCAATACAGGTGACGCTGAGTTAAGATCGTTTATTGAAAAGATATCTAGGTACAATGCATTAGAGACATACTTAAAAACTTTTGTTGAAGGTATAAAAAAACACAAGACAGAAGATAATTATTTGTATCCAAACTTTATGCAATGCATTACTGCAACAGGTAGGCTGTCAAGCCGTGATCCTAACTTCCAAAATCAACCTAGAGGTAATACTTTCCCTATAAGAAAAGCTATTAGTTCAAGATTTGAGGGAGGATCTATTATGGAAATAGACTTTGCTCAGTTAGAATTTAGGGCTGCTGTATGCCTAGCCAAAGATAAAAATGGATTAAAAGATATTTTAGATGGTGTTGATGTTCATGCTTTTACAGCAAGTGTGATAGGCTGTGAGAGGCAAGAAGCTAAGGCACATACATTTAAACCACTCTACGGAGGCATGTCAGGTACTCCTCCGCAACAAAAGTATTATGTAGAGTTTTTACAGAAGTACCCTGATATAAAAGTTTGGCATGATAAACTGCAGGATGAAGCAATAAGGCGTAAAGTCATAACTCTACCAACAGGTAGACAGTACGCTTTTCCAAGTGCAGAAAGAATGCCGTGGGGTGGCTCAAGCTTTTCAACACAGATAAAAAATTATCCTGTGCAAGGCTTCGCTACTGCTGACATTGTGCCTCTAGCCTGTATCCTTTCTCAAAAATTGCTAGAGGACAATGCCACAAAGAGCATCTTAATCAACACAGTGCATGACTCTATAGTTGCTGACATATTTCCTGGTGAAGAAGATATTGTTGCTGACTGTTTAAAGAGAGGTTGCCTAGGTGTTGTTCAAGAACTAAAAGACAGGTACGATGTTGATTTTGATGTTCCATTAGAGGTTGAGATAAAAGTAGGACCAAATTGGTTAGACACTACGATTTATCATTGACAATACGCAGTATCTATGATACTATACGATTAACAATAAAGCACTGGAGGTGCAAACATGACTAATGAAGTAAAGCCTTTTGAGTCTCTAAGTAATGAAGAGATAATGAAGATGACAGGGCAGGACGATGGATCTCAAATGGGATCAGGAACTTTGCCAAGACTGGCAATAAACAGGGCTGCTGAAGATGATGACGGAAATGCTTTGAGGGCAGGAGTCTACAATATCTATGATCCTGAATCAGAAGCTAAAGTCTACAGCTTAAAAGATACAGCAGTACAGTTTAGACCATTTATTAACGCTTATCAATACATGGAGTATGATGCAGATGATAACAAGTATGCCTCTACATCAGTAATATTTAAATCATGGAAAGATGAGCCTATTGACACAAAAGGGGGAGTACGATGCGGCAAAGTTATTGGTAAAGATAAAGAACAACTTACTGATGCTGAAGTAGATGCGCAAAGAAACATAAAATGCTATAGACTTGTTTACGGAGTCCTTAGTATGGAATGCACAAAAGCAAATGGTGAAGCTACCTCTGTAAAAGAAATGCCCGTTCTATGGCGTGTAACAGGTATGAACTTTAAACCTATTGGGGAAACTCTAAAAGGATTGAAGGGTAGAAACAGTCTGATGTTTAACCATGTGCTAAACTTATCTACTAAGCGAAAGAAGAGTGGAAGTAATACATTCTATGTAGCTGATATTGATGTTGACTCTAAGCAAGTTGAGTTCACCAAGAAGGATCTTGAACACATGGATATGTTTAACGATCTTATTCAAGAAGAGAATAAAAAGATCGCAGAGCAGTGGAAACAAGCTAACTCTAAAACTAGCATGAAAGACGCAGAGAGTGCTACGATTATAGACGCAGTATCTTCTGATAATCCTGAGGACTTTTTAGCTACTTAATGTCAAACTCTATTTTAAACAGAGTACAGATGTTTCTCACGGAGGCTAACAAAGCCTCTGTGGGAGTGTCTAGTACAATAGTTAAAGAGTTTGGGCAAGCCTGTGAAGATGCCTTTAAAAAGCAGTTTACAGAGCAACACGATAGGACATTCAGAACTAGGATGTCGAACATAGGCAGACCTTTGTGTCAGCTTCAGATGGAGAAGTCTGGTGCAGAGGCAGAGCCTATGCCTTATAACTTCAAGATGAGAAATCTTTTTGGGGATATGATTGAAGCTGCTGCAGTAGCTATACTAAAAGCATCAGGAGTAAAAGTAGATGCTATACAGAAGAAAGTTAAACATAAATTTGATGATGGGTCAGAGATTGATGGTACTTATGATATCAAGATTCAAAATAATATTTATGATATTAAGAGTGCATCGCCTTGGGCTTTTGAAAATAAATTTGGGGATAATGGAGGTTTTGATGCTATACAGAAAGAGGATAGCTTTGGGTATGTACCTCAAGGTTACCTATATGCTGAAGCAGAAAATACGGATTTTGCAGGGTGGATTGCTATTAATAAATCTACAGGAGAATGGGCAGTAACTGAGACTCCACTAGCAGATCAGAAACAATCTAGTGATGCTCTTAAGAAAGCTAAAGATAATATGGATGCATTAAATTCTGATGCACCTTTTAAAAAACTGTTTAAAGATGAAGAAGAGTTCTTTAATAGAAAAGCTACAGGTAATAAAATATTACCACTAGAGTGTAGATTTTGTGCATATAAGAAACCTTGTTGGGGTGAAAAACTTAAGTATCTACCACAGCAACAGTCCAAAGCACTTACGCCTAAGTGGGTATGGTATACTGAAGTAACTAATCCTAGGGAGGAAGATGGACACACGGAGTAGAAAAGCTAAAGGTAGAAGACTACAAAATTGGGTGAAAGGCAAACTACTTTCGGCTTTCCCTTCTTTGACAGAAGATGATGTGTCTGGCGCTGTTATGGGAGAGACTGGAGTAGATATTAAACTATCTACTAAAGCTAAAGAACTTATACCTTACTCAATTGAATGTAAGAATAAAGAAACATTCAAAGGTATATACGATATTATGGAGCAAGCAAGTCACCATATAAAACGTTTTGACACCAATACAGCAATTGCTGTAATCAAAATGAATCAGCAAGAGCCGTTAGTAATAGTAAATGCAGATCATTTTATAGACTTAATAAAGGAGAAAAATGACAACTAAATCTAAGAAGATACCTACTAATATTAAAGAGTCTATTTTAGTATCTATATATCCTACAGACGAGGGATTTGCATGTACTGTGTTACCTGCAGCAGATACTCCACAAATAGAGAGTTACGCTGTAGCATTAACTATAGCGCATGGAATGGTAAAGGCTTCTGTAGAAGAGCCTGATTACATATTCGATATGGGCATAGAGGCTATGCAAGAAACTGATGGCAAGTCTAAGGTAGACTTCCAGGAAATACTAGACAGACGTAAAGAGAGGATGCACTAATGGGAACACACCTAGTGATACCTGATCCCCATGTTAAAATGGGAGTCAGTAACGACAGACTTACTTGGGCAGGAAAGTTTGCAAGAGATACCAATCCCGACACAATAATATGCCTAGGAGATTGGGTTAATATGGATTCTTTATCACACTTTGATAGAGGGAAAAAGTCTTTTGAGGGAAGAAGATACAAGAAAGAAATAGATCATGCAGAAGAAGCATTGTATCTTTTTAATAAATCTTTGAAAGATAAGAAGGTTAGGAAGATTATGTTGGGAGGTAATCATGAACATAGAATAACCAGATTTGTAGAAGACAATCCTGAATTGGATGGCACACTAAGCGTTATGGATATACCATTTACGAAATACGGATGGGAGTATCACGACTATGAAAAGATAGTAGAAGTTGATGGCATACTATACTGTCACAATATCGCAAGTGGAGTTATGGGTAAGCCTATTAGTGGAGAGTATGTAGCTTCTAATTTATTAAAGAAGAACTTTCAATCTGCTACTGTAGGTCACTCGCATTTATTTGATTATGCTGTTAGGTCACTGCATAATGGAAGAAAGATTATGGGATTAAATGCAGGATGCTATTTAAACCATAAAGAAAACTTTGCAAAAGGCACACAACATCTATGGTGGAGTGGACTGATTGTAAAGAGAAACGTTAACAAAGGAGAATACGACTTAGAGTCGATTAGTATAAAGGAGTTAAAAAATAGGTATGAAGGACGCAAGTAATCTACTATCTATCGCTGATGAATTAATATCAGGGGATAGAGCAAAAGAGTATGGGGACAAAGAGACTATGCACGATAATATAGCAAAGCTATGGTCTGCGTATTTGAATGTACACATCACAGGACATGATGTTGCTTTAATGATGACGCTATTGAAGATGGCTAGAACTAAAGCAGGAAATGTTACTGAGGACACATATATAGATATGGCTGCTTATAGCGCTATAGCGGGGGAACTAAAATCTAGGGGTAGTGTAGATGGAAAATAATTATCTAATAACACAGGAACAAGTAAACACAGTTGTAAAGTATATGTTTACTAGACCCTACGCAGAGGTGGTACAGCTTATAAATCTATTAGGCAAATTACCTAAATTAGATCCTCAGATTAAACCTGATTTTGTTAAAGAGGGTGACAAAAAGAAATGAAATCAAAAGACGAGGCTATTCTCTTTAGAACCACTGTTTCTGTAAGTGGTAAAGGAGAAGTAGTAGTAGATCATGAGTCCTTACCTAGTGACCAAATAGTTAAGAAACTAGGTAAGGGCTATCACGCAAACATGATTAACGCAATAGTGGGTCATTGTAGGTCAAAAACATATGACTTTGATGACTCACTAAATGTTTTACTAAAAGATTTTTAAGCTATGGCAGGCTTCATTAGCCCGGAGTTTGCTGTAGTATCTACCACATTAGGGTCAGGCTGAATATTCATAGCGTCTGTCATTGGTGTGGGAATATCTCCCGGCTCAGGTACTATAAAATCAGGATCACCTTGAGGTACTTTTTCCGCCTCTACTTTTTCTTCAGACTTTTGAGTTTCTAAAGGTGAGGGTGGAGACTGTATCTCTGCCATTAAACCTGACTTTGGGCTAGTATTGGGAGAAGTAACTGCAGCCATAGATCCATATTCTTTTACTAAGTCGCTAAAATTTAAATCTTTCATAGCCGCTAATAAATCCCCTACAATTAGGGATCTCGATACATTACCTTCCATAGGTGTAGTAGGAATCTCTCCTACACTTTCTTTATTTAATTGATCTGTTAATTGTTGTGTAACTGGTAGTGCCATTATTCTCTCCTATTTTTTCATCCATTCCCAAAATGCCAAAGGCATTGCGTTCTCGAATTTTTCATAATCCGGTTCTTTTTTAATTCCTAAAAATCCTTTTGTTTTTTCTATTAAAGTTTTCTCTTTTGGTTCTAGAAGTTTATTTTGTTCTTTTAATAATTTTTTAGAAGCGTCTATAGTTGCTGTTACTAACTTAGACATATCCTCTTCTAATTTGCTGTATGTCATTTTTGTGCCATCAGGGTATATTACACCCTTTATTCTATCTTTAATAAATTCCTTACTTGTTTTTTTACTTTCTGGAAAAACTTGCATATCCATAAATCTTATTAATAACTCTTCTCCTGTGTGTCTAAATTCTGGGTATTTTCCATAAACAGATTCATTAAAATCTTTAAATACTTCAGGATGTTTTTGATCTGTTCTGTGCCTAGCCTCATGCAACACAACAGCTTGAAACGCAGGATCATAAGTTGTTACACTAGGGTTATACATAATGCCAAACTTTCCTTCTAAATCTGGTCTAGCCCTAGCCATCATTCTTGACCTAGATCCATCTGAGTCAGC
>Ga0181422_1000217_pt1 | contig 18228 bp, 13 predicted proteins | sample 45SPOviralmetaG_FD_130147 | JGI IMG/M metagenome (GOLD analysis project Ga0181422, IMG submission 130147) | Marine viral communities from the oligotrophic San Pedro Time Series (SPOT) site, San Pedro Channel, CA, USA - 45 SPOT_SRF_2013-07-18 | ecosystem: Environmental > Aquatic > Marine > Strait...
ATGGTCAAAACACCGTTCCTGTTGACACCTCTCAGGCCGAAGAGGAAGACGTCGAAAGCGCTGCCCTCATCCTGTTCTTCGGCATCGTCATCGTCCTCCTGACGGCCTTGTACTTCGTCTCTCGTGGAGGTGAAGACGCCCTAGCAGCAGAAGTCCAAATCGAAAAAATGTGGGACGAACAGGAAGCCGCTGAAAAGAGCGCAGAAAGCTTTGTTCCTGCGCCCCCACCCATGGCGCCGCCAGAGGAAGAAAACGAGTGATTAGGACAAGTCCCACTCAGGGCCGGATGCCGTGTCCGTCACCACCACACCCAATTGGGCAAGTTGGTCACGAATGCTGTCAGCCAATGGCCAATCCTTGTTGTTCCTCGCTTCGGCTCGTTGAAGCAAGAGCTCCTCGACTTGATCGGCGATTTCGGCCTTCCGAGGGTCTTCTTCCGGCTCGGCCAAGGCCACTTCCTGCGATGGAAGAACACCAAGAACACGCCCTGCCGTTTCCTCCAAAAGGTCAACGGAATAGTGCGCGAAGGCACTGCGGTCCGCATCATCAAGGTCAATGGCTATGGTTTTGCTGATCTCACGAACCATTCCAAGCACCTTCGCAACCGCTTCCCGTGAATTGAAATCATCGTCCATCGCTTTTGCAAAACCCTCGCCCATTTTCTCAAGCATGCCCAGAGAGCGAGCCAGCGGGGAGGCCGAAGCGAGGTCCGGTTGCGGGAGAGCGACGGGTGTGCCATCCCCCTTTGCCTTGAGCGCATTGACATAACATTCGAGCAAACGATTGTAATTTCGTTCAGCATCGTTGAGCAACGCCTCATTCATGTCGATGGGTGAACGGTAATGTGCGTTGATGAGAGCAAAGCGAAGCACCATGGCGTCTACCTTGGTGAGGATGTCTCGAATGGTCCAAAAATTGCCGAGGGATTTACTCATCTTTTCCCCGTCGATGTTGACAAAACCGTTGTGGAGCCAGTGCTGAACGACAGGTGAGTGCCCGGTATGGCATTCCCCTTGGCAGATTTCTGCCTCGTGGTGTGGGAATCGGAGGTCATGCCCTCCACCGTGAATATCAAATTCCTTCCCGAAGTAATCCATTGACATCGCTGTGCACTCAATGTGCCAACCAGGTCTTCCCGGGCCCCATGGCGAATCCCATGTCGGTTCCTCGGGTTTGGCCGCCTTCCACAAAGCGAAGTCCTTGTGGTCGCGCTTGCCTGAGCCAGTAGCGTTCACTCGACCGCCCGCCCCTGAGCGAACAGCATCGATGGATTGTCCAGTCAACTGACCGTATTTTTCAGGTGCTGATTCCACATCAAAATATACGCCGTCATCGGTCACATAGGCATGGTTCTTGTCGATTAAGTCTTGAGTGATACGAATCATATCGTCAACGTATTCCGTGCAACGCGGGTAATCATCGGCTCGTAGAATGTTTAATGCATCCATGTCCTCGTAGTAGGTCTCAATGTTTTGGTCAACCAACGATTTCCAATCGCCGTCCAGTTCGTTGGCTCTTTTGATGATCTTGTCATCAATGTCGGTGAAATTTTGGACGTAATGAACGTCGTAACCACTGGCTTCAAGCCACCGATGAATCAAATCAAAGGCGAGATAACAACGCGCATGTCCGAGATGGCAGCGGTCATACACAGTGACCCCACAAACATACATCGAGACCTTTCCGGGTTCGAGTGTGGTGAAATTCACCTTTTCTCTTCGACGAGTGTCGTGCAAGCGGATGGGCATGGGCTTCAAGGTGCGCTGTGATGGGTTGCACTTGAAGGTTCATACGGGACCGGAGATTAGCGGCTTGTATGGGCGATAAGGCACCAAAGCGCATCTTCGTCTCGGGTGTCAACGGACACATCGGCAATCACATCGTACGGGACCTTCTGGAACACGGATACGCCGTTCGAGGTTCGGTTCGAGACCTTGACGACCCCAAGAAAACCGAGCATGTCCGAGCCCATGCAAGCGAACTTGGTTGCGAAGACCGATTGGAATTGGTCGAGGGAGATGTCCTTGATGCTGACGACTGGGTTAGCATGATGGAGGGGTGCGATGGATTGTTTCACACCGCCACCATCTACTCAACGAGAGGGACGGCAACTGAGATTCTTGACACGGCCACCAAAGGCACGACTCATCTGCTCCATGCGGCGGCAGAAGCAGGCATCCAACGCGTGGTCTACACGTCGAGCACGGCAGCGGTGGGAACGGCACCAAAAGGTCGAGTAAAGGATGAATCCGTTTGGAACACCGATGCTTCGTTGCCCTACACCGTGGCCAAAACCCAATCCGAGCACTTGGCTTGGAAGCTCGCTGGAGAACTCGGCCTTGACCTTCGTGTGATCAACCCCACGGCGGTTTTGGGAGGGGGCTTTGTCCGCCCAACACCAAGCGTCGATTTCTTTCAAGACGCGATGGCTGGAAAATATCCGGTCGTCCCTAAATTCCCAATGTCCGTTGTTCACGTGCGAGACGTGGCTCGCGCCCATCGAAGAGCCTTCGAAGTGGACAACGCCGAGGGGCGATTCATTCTCGCCCCGCATGCTAACCTCAGCTTGGCCACCATTTGCAAGCGAATACGAACACTCAATCCATCGACCAAGGCTCCAAGATTCAGCCTCCCCAATCTGCTTGTACCGGTTGCGGTGTTTCAAGATTGGATCGGGGGAAAGTTTGGACGACAGCGCTACCTCACACGGGCTGTCGCCAAAAACATGATGGGCGGGGACACCAATTACTCAAGTGCCAAAGCGGAGAAGGTGCTCGGCATGGAATGGGAGGACTTTGACACATGCATCCAAGATACGGTCGACGTCTTCCTCTGACCGCTCAGCAAGGCATGCTGTTGTCTCGAGCGAGTTACCTCATGCCCACGTTCACCATCGTTCTCGCCATGCTCATTCATGGCTCAAACGAACCGCGAGCCATTCCCTTCTTCATTTCAGAAGCAGACCACCCCGGACTCCAAGACGGCGTGTTCACCATCGGTTTGACCATCAGTGGTTTGGTGCAGATGGCTTACGCATGGCACCTTTACCACTCGCTTAATGCTGAGCGACCAAAACTTTGGTTTGTGGCGACCATCACGGGGATGGTTGCGGCCACCAATACCGTGCTGGTCAGTATCTTTGACATGTACGACTTCATCAATCCACACATTTTGACCGCCATGTTAGCCTTTGGCGGAGGGGTTCTCTGGGCCTTTTTGGCAGGTATCGCTCTTGGTTCAGTGGCAACCGGTGAAGGGCAACGCCTACGTCGGGCTGGATTCGCCATGGCTGCCATCGGTTTTCTTGTCATGGTTGTCGCTTTTGAAAGTGCAACCGCTGCCATCGATCCTACGAACTTGACCACGACTGAATTCCTCAACCAAGCCCAAGATGGCATCCGAATCGCAGCACCGGCAGAATACATCCTCGTGGCAGGATTGATGATTTGTTTGGCTTCGTTTAGGTTTGAATTGTTGGCTAAAGAAAACCAATCCAAATCGGACCAGCGGAACGCCGATGAGTTGGAACATTCGAACCCTTAGATTGACCGCAAAGCGAGAATTTCGCTTGGAACGGTGTAGGTATAGCGTGAATCAGGTCCTTCCAGTGTCAAAGATAACCCCTCCTCTTGGAAGATGATTTGGGTGAAAGTGCTTTGGATATTATGGAGCGGCATGTTGGCGACCAAAACGCCCTCCTTAGTGATGGAAATGCCGGTTGACACCGAGGGTGGGGTCGAACGGTATTGCAGCAACCCGTCGTCAATGTGTACCTCGCCAAGGCCGTTGAACATGCGGTCGAAAGCGGATTGAATTGCGCCCCAATCCTCGCTAAACGACAAGCCCATGGGGATGTCTTTCCATTGCCCTGTTTAGCCCTTTTGATGCGCCCAAATTCAGGACTGCTGTTCAAGAGGAGTGTAGCTTGAGGCCATGGCCAGGACTTTCTCGTCTAGGGACGAGATGGGCACCTCCGAACGAGGCGTTCCATGAGGAGGGATGTCGTCGGTTTTGAGAAAGACATGGACGGTTAATTTCCGGTGGCTCAGGAGGTGTTCCACCGTGCCACATGAGAACCAATCAGGACCGGGGTTCGGAACGTCGCGTTCGTGGTAAGTCGGTCCCCAAAGTCCGGCAAACATTCCGGACAGCGGACGTTGATGCAAGACAGGGTGGCCATCGGCCGCGATTTGAACAACAGCGTACAAGGAGACCGCCTTGACGCGACTTTTTCGAGGGGTTGGAAAACGCTCTGGTTCCTGCGTCCCTTGGCAGGTGGAGCGAAGCGGACAAGATTCGCACCTCACCCGTCTCGGCGTACACACCGTCGCCCCCAATTCCATCAAAGCTTGATTCCAGTCGCCTGGCCGGTGGTGAGACAGGGCTGAATCCGCCCATGTTTGCACATCTTTGGTTGGTGGCTCCGGTTGCGCTGTGTGCCGTGCCATAACACGACGGATATTACCGTCAACGCATGCAACCGGTTGCCCAAAAGCAATGCTGGCCACGGCAGCAGCGGTATAGGGGCCAATACCAGGTAGCGAAACAAGATGGTCGTAGGTCTTCGGCAATTCACCGCCAAATCCACCCTGGCCGCTAGGGAGCATCACCTGTTGACTCAAGGCATGAAGACGACGAGCACGGCTGTAGTAACCGGCTCCTTCCCACGCCTTTAGGACAGCATCAACCTCAGCATATGCCATGGATTCAATCGTCGGAAAGGCATCGATCATGCGCTGCCAATACACCAGCCCTCGGCTAACTTGTGTCTGCTGGAGAAGAATTTCACTTAGGAGAATCGCCCAAGGGTCGCTGGTGTGCCGCCACGGCAAGTCGCGTTGATGTTCATCGTACCAAGCCAGCAAGTCCCGCTGGTCGTTGGAAGAAAGCACGCCTCAACCTCAGGCTTCAGCAGGTTCAGATGCGGTTTCTGCCGCCGCTTTCTGGGCTTCAATTTTGGCGTCATTGGCTTTGATTTGTTCCCAAACCAATTCAGCAACGTCCTTGACTTCCATCTCAGAACCAATGGCACTCAACCCGTCCGTGACCATGGTCGAACAGAATGGACAACCAACGGCGACGGTGTCTGCACCGGTGGCGGCCAGTTCCTTTGAGCGAATCACGTTGACCCGGTCATAGCCTTCGTCAACGTGCTCTTCCATCCACATTTGAGCCCCGCCAGCACCGCAACAGAAGGATTCGCGGCCGTGTCGCTCGGCCTCAACATCAACGCCGCCAATGGCGTTGCGCGGTGCCTCCAATTCGCCACCGATACGACCGAGGTAACATGGGTCGTGGAACGTGACTGAGCCATCGTGTTTGGGCTCAGGTAATTTCCCTTCGGCTTGCAAATGGTTGATGAGTTGGGAGTGGTGCATGACTTCGATGTCTTCGCCGCCGTAGTCCTTGTATTCCTTTCCAAGGGTGTGGAAACAGTGCGGGCAAGAGGCGACGATCTTCTTGACACCAATCTCCTCAAACGTCGACAGGTTGGTCTCAGCGAGCATCTGGAAGAGGTATTCGTTTCCAGCCCGACGGGCTGCGTCGCCTGTGCACCCTTCTTGCATGCCGAGAATACCAACGTCAAGGCCAGCTTCCTTCATGATGCTGATGGTGTCCCTTGCCACCTTTTTGTTGCGTTCATCAAACGAGGCGGCACAACCGGCGAAGTAGATGTATTCTGCAGGTTCTGCGACTTTGACATCCAAACCTTCAGCCCAGTCCCCACGCTCATGGGCTGGTAGACCGTAAGGATTCGAGTCGGACTCAAGGTTTTCGATGGTGGCCATGAGCGGCATGACGGTGTCCTCCACGCTCTCGTCAAACTCCATTCGCTCCATCATGAGGTGGCGACGGGCATCGGTCAATTTCGGTACATGGTCGATGTAAATCGGACAGGCTTCGACGCATGCATGGCAGGTCGTACACGCCCAAATGGCCCCCTCGCCAAACCGAGTGATGATGTCTTCTTCGGGTGCTTCATCAGCGAAAAGGGTCACGGCGTGATCGTTGGCATAGTGGCGAACATCGTGAATAATTTGCATTGGATTCAAGTCCTTTCCGCTCGCGTAAGCAGGGCAAACATCCTGGCAGCGAGCACAGGACGTGCACGCCCATCCGTCAATGAGGTCTCTCCACGTGAAATCGGTGTACTTGACAGCCCCGAAGGACTCGAGGTCAAGTTCGTCAAGCAACACAGCCTTTCCATCAGCACCCCTTGCCAACGGTTCCATCGTAGCCATGGGGCGAAGGTCATGGAAGAAGACGTTCGGAAACGCCATCACAAGGTGCATGTGCTTGGACAACGGGATGAGGAACAAGAACACACAGATGGCTAGCATGTGAGCCCAATAAGCCGCAATGACGATACTGGTCGAGGGGACCAACGTTGAAGCCACCCAAGCACCGATGGGTTCCCAGGTTGCGGAAACGGTTGCCTCCCCGGCTTCAACCACAAATGAGGTCGTCGTGATGGTCATGATAAGGAGGAGAATAACGTTGCCTTCAAGTTGAGATTTGCCCTTCAACTTTTCAGGCGTGAAGACCAAGCGACGAATCAGCGCAAGGACACAACCGACAAAGGCGATGGTGTATCCAACCTCAACCACTAGATTCCATGGCCCTCGAAGCAAATCAGGGAGGATTTTTTGTGAAAATTGGTTGCCACTGGCCAAATCAAACATGTCAGTGGAGAGCATGAGAAAGCCCCAAAACATCAGCACGTGAATGCCACCGGCTACACGATCTTTGAGCACCTTCTTTTGTCCCAGCCAGCCGCTGAGGACTTCGGAAACCCGTGTGCCCCAGTTGTCAAAACGGTTCTCGGGTTTTCCTTTCAACACCAATTTCGTCGCCTTGGCGACCTGGTAAGCAAAAAACCCACCCGAAACACCGAACAGGACCAATAAAATGGCCCATCCAGGGATGGGTCCGTAGTCCAAAAACAGAGGGTGTTCCATCTTCTTCACCGTTAGGGCGTGTTGGCGCAACCTACGCGATGCATGGGGGCACTTTGAAACCACCGTCAAAACTTAGTTGATTTTGACCACTGTGCAAGAAGGAATATGAAGCCGTGCCCGCTCATAGGAACATGGGTGAGGTGCCGGCGCTTGTGGTGGCGAGCGCTCCCGGGAAGTGCATCCTCTTCGGAGAGCATGCTGTGGTTTACGGGCAACCAGCGGTGGCCGTGGCCATCGAACAGCGTCTGACCGTATCGATGACGCCCGCAAGCTCGTGGAGCGTTGATGGGAGTGCCCTCGATGAAAGCAAGCATCCGCACATCACCATGCTCAAGGACATCTGGCTCAACGAAGCACCTCCCATGGCCCTTCACATCTCAGGAGACATACCTCGGGCTTCGGGGCTGGGATCGAGTGCGGCGTTGAGTTCAGCGGTTGGAGCAGCGATGCATCATCTCGCCTACCCGCAAAAAGGGATTGACCGGGACGGGTTAAGTGCCCTTGCCCACCGAGCTGAAGCGCACGCTCAGGGCGGACGAGCATCGCCAATGGACGTCTCAACCAGCGTAGAGGGAGGCGTGGTGGTGTTGTCTGACCAGAAAGAGACCGTTGGGCAATGGATGTACACGCGTCAACTGACCACACCAGAAGGAAAGCGCACTTGGGAAGTTCACAAGCTCACACCCTACCATGATGACATCTACCTCGTGTTGGGGAACACTGGGGTGCACGCACCTACCTCAAGGCAGGTAGCCATGGTAGCGGATGCACTTGCCGCAGACCCTTCAAGAATGAACGAAATACGAGCCATTGGCACCGTTGCACGCCGAGGTTTGGCGGCGTTGGTGCAAGGAGACTATGAAGCGGTTGGGCACGCCATGAGTGAAAACCATCTGCTCTTACGAAACCTTGGCGTGTCTTCCCCAGAATTGGAAACACTCATTCACGCTGCTACCCCCTCATCCCTTGGGGTCAAATTGACGGGAGCAGGCGGGGGAGGTTGCATGGTCGCCTTGACACGAAACCCAAAGCAAACCAGTGAGGCGATCGAACTTGCAGGCGGACGAACTTTGGTATCGCGCATTGGGAATGAGGGCGTACGCCTTGAGCCATAATATGCTCTTCAGTCAAATGGTTTTACTTGTACACCACCACACTTACTGTTCCATTTTTCCCTTGAGGTGAAATGATGAGCGCAGAAATTCCTTTTATATACTAAAGGTCATTGGGCCTTTATATGACCACCGATGAAGAACGCCTAACTGTTGTGAACGTTGTCGCCAGCACCCGTGTTGCCGAAGAACTCGACCTCCCCGACATTGCTATTCAACTCAACTGTGAGTACGAGCCAGAGCAATTCCCCGGTGTCGTCTACCGAGTCACTGAACCAAAACTCGCCATTCTTATGTTCCGCTCCGGCCGTGCCGTCTGCACCGGTGGAAAGGACGAGGACAACATCCACACTGGAATTGACCGCATGATCAAGGACTTGCGTGCTGCAGGCATCGAGACCTGGGACCTCAAGGACGTCACCATTGAAGTGCAAAACATGGTCGCCACCTACGCCCTTCATTACCCCGAAGATTACGACGGCGTGGACAAGTTCACCGGTGAGCCACAAGCTGGCGTTCCTCGCAAATTGAATTTGAACCACTTGACCTTCCACCTTCCTTTTGACAAGGTGGAGTACGAGCCAGAACAGTTCCCTGGATTGATTTATCGACTTGACGACCCAAAGGTCGTTTGCCTCATCTTCGGTTCCGGAAAGATGGTCATCACCGGTGCTCGACACAAGGACGAGATTCTTGAAGCCGTTGAAATCATCAAGGACGAACTGGCCGACCTGCTTTGAGCCCCTTCGGCGAAGTGTCGGAAGAGAAGCGTTGATGTTCTCTCGCGCCCGTGGCATAACCATGGGGGAGAACCTTGGACGCCATTCGCTTCCTTTGGCGCTGGCGCTTTTGCTCCTTCTCAATCTTGTTCCCGTTGAACACCACGAGGTCCTCAACCAGCGAACAGTCCACCAATCAACGGCAGGAGACCCCGGTGTTTCGGACGTGCCAACATGGCGAATCGGGGACCGCTGGATTTACGCTGGAACCTTTGACCCGACCATTTTAGTGACCGATACCGGTGTGGAAGCGACGGTTGGGGAAATTCAAGGCGATACAACCGTAGAGGTGACGGGCATTAGCACCCAGAACGTGGACAACATGTCGGTACTTGCCTATACCCTTCGCACCTCGGCGAACTTTGACAAATCGGGCGTTTCGCTCGAAGGCTTTGCGGGTAACGTCTACATTCAATTTACACAAACAGAATACCTCAGGGTAAGCGACCTTTCCCCCATACGCAGCGATTTGGACCTCTACATCCGGTTTGTACCCAGCGGCATATCCTTCCTCGAGCAAATTTTGGGAGACATCACCATCACCACCACCTATTCGCCGGTTAACGAAAACTATGATTTCCCCATTCGAATCGATGAGCGATGGACCACGACAACCACCTCCTACTCGCAATGGTCTGGACAAAGCGATTACATAACGCCGTTCCCACCTCCCGAAACCGACACCAACACTACAACCTGGGTGGTCTCCGACACCGGAAAACCGAGGAATAACATCGGGCAAACCATTGATTATGGAGGTTGCAATGAATCGTATGAAATGACATCCCTCAACAGCGATGGCATTTCAGAAGGCTACCGTTGGTATTGTCCTGAGGTACGCAATTATGCTTGGCTTCACACAGCCGATGACATCGGACTGACGATTGACTTCAAACTCAAGCGATACGACCCGGTGGGCGCCACAGGCGTTGAATCGTACACGAATCCAGGTGTTCGTTCAGAATGCCTCGAAGTTGTCCCCGAGCGAAGCATCACAGCCCTTGACACGCCGATGCAAGTTTGGGTGAATGCCTCATCCTCTTGCTTCTCGAACACTGCAGGTCTATCGCTTGAACTCCATCATGAAGTCGAGGGTTTTGTGACCGCCTTGACCACGGCTGCCAACGGCAGTGCGTGGACGACCATTGACATCGGTGATGCTTTGGATTCCTCAGCAACGCAACTGGATTATGCCAGCCATGGTTTGGTGGCCAAAGCAGGCAACAAAGTTGGAGCGACCACGGTAACCCTTGACCAATACCTCGTAGGGTTGGACGTGTTCGCGGATGAAGAATCTGCGGTGATCTTGCGAACACGATGCATTGGTGACGCTTGCACGATAATCGAACTCAACGCCATCTCGGGATTCAATGTCCTGCCGGGAGACGTCTTGGACATTGAAGTCGCCTTCAACAACCGAGGTATCACGACCTCCACCGCCACGGATGCTCGCCTCACCACGCCCGATGGTGTGGCGACCGACGTCGACCTACCGGCACTAGAAACCTACCAAGCGTACAAATTGTTTGAAATTTGGACTGTCCCAGAAGACGCCGCAATTGGTTCCTTGCAGATTCTGTGGGAAGCAGACCTTGGCGGCATTAACACGGCGGACGCTGACCTGCAAAACAACCTTGGAGCCATCGAACTTTTTGTTGGCCGGATGCCTACGCCAGTCGCAACAGAAGCCATTGGCCTTACCCGAGAAACCATTCTTCTGGACGCAAGTGAAAGCTTCGACGAAGACGGTGGAGAAGTGTCGTGCGAGTTCTACGTGCCGTTCGATGATGGGACACGGACCTGGGATTACGAACGAATCGCATCACCATCCTGTCTCCTGAACTACACGTGGATTGACGATGGCGTTTATCCCGTCGAAATCACCGTTGAGGACGAGGAGCGGGATGAAACCGTTTTGATTCTCAACGTGTCGGTGGAAAATCGCGCTCCGAAAATCGATGTCAGAAGTCAACGCACGGAGGCCAAAGTGGAATACCCAATCACGCTCTATGCTTACGCTAACGACTCAGATTCGGAGGAAGTTTGGCCCGGGGTGGTCGATATTTACTGGCCGGGGGCAAATTGCAAAGAAGGGTACTACACGCGTGTATGCACCACCACCGCCACCACCGAAGGGTGGAAGACCTTCACCGCCGTTGGCACCGATGACGACCGAGCTACGGCAACCGCAACCTTTGATGTCAAATTCACCAACATTCAACCACACAGCATCAACGTCCAGATGATTGACAACGATGGACCGATCGCTATGGACGCACAAGACACGTGGCACGTGGAGGAAGACCAAGCGGTGACCATCAAAGGTCAGGCTCAGGATTCCATTGACGACATCGATGCCCTCACGCACACCTGGTGGCCCGACGACGCCCAACCTTCCTTGATTCGAGTCTTTGACGGCCGCACTTCCGAATTTGGAATGGTCTGGCTTGAAGCAGGATTGCACAAAATGCGTCTTGAGGTGACCGACTCAGAAGGTGCATCAAGCGGTGTAGAAGAGCGATGGGTTAGCGTACAAAACGTCCCACCAATCATTGAACCCATTGCATCGGTGCTTCCTGTAGCCGAAGGCCAAACAGTCAGCGTTTCAGGAACGTCCACGGACACGCCTTCCGACCTTGAAACCCTTGTCCGGTGTTGGGACATCGACCCGAGCATGGACTCCGACGACCTTGGAAGTGCCGACGATGACTGCGACGTTATAGGAGACAACCTGACCGTTTCATGGAACAGGAGCGGCACGCACAAGCTCGTGTACCATGTCACCGATAACGACGGCGCCCACACCAGTGAGGTGTTGGAAGTAATGGTGTTGAACACGCCTCCAATCGTTCAGACGGTTCCAATTGCATGCGTGGCCTACGAAACCTGCATCCTCGACGCCAGCAGCACATCCGATGCCCTCAACGATATCCAAGACCTCACCGTGGCATGGGACATTGATGTAACGGTCGACAGTAACGAAGACGGTATACCCGACAACGACGCCGATCTCATCGGTAAAACCGTCACATGGACCTTCAAGCGAGATGGATTGCAATCGGTCAAAGTGATGGCTTGGGACGAGAATCCGGAACGACCGGGGACCAAGGTGATCACGTTCGCTGTGCTGCCGGCCGACCGAACGCCGTTGGAAAACCTCGGTTCTGCCCTGGTGGGTGAAGAGGCCAACCCGGTCGCTCAACTGAGCCTCCTCGCCGTGATGCTGCTTGTGGTGATGCTCTTCTCGAGACGACGTCGTCGTGAAACATCCTCGGATACGTGGGATGAGGTATCCGAATCCCTCACGGGCGATCTCTTCGCCGACCGTGAGGAAAAAATAAATCAAAAACGCCCTGAAGGCCCTCCACCTCAATACCTGTTCCAAGAGGCACTCCACCAAGCTCCAAATGGCGCAAATACCCACAACGGCCCCCCCTTGCCCCCGAACGGTCTGCCCGAAGGCTGGACCATGGAACAATGGGAACATTATGGACAACAATGGCTTGAATCCCAAGACTGAATTCTAAGTCAAATGGGACATTCTCTTTTGTATCAGAACTTCCACCTCGTTTTATGTTCGGACGAACATGCCAAGCCGCCTTCCTCGTCGCCCTCTTTCTCACCTCGCTGGGTATGGGAGTGGTAGAATCCTTGATTCACCTTGATGAAACGCCAACTCAACAACGTTCCGGGGGCGCAAATGGTGCGGTGGATGTTCCCAACTGGAGAATCGGCGACGAATGGGTCTATGAAACACAATTCGATGTTGCTCAACTGATTGCACAAGCGAACATTTCAGCAAGCCTGAACACACTTACTGGTGATACTGTTTACGAAGTTGAAGATATCTTTTTCACCACAGTGGATGGAATTCAAACCTTGGCATACAAGATGAAGATAGAAGGAGAGTTCACATCGGGCAATAACGGAGCGACCCTCGATGTTCCTGGTTTCGGGCTGGTATCAGGCCGACTCAACATTGAATACTCAGGAGAAGACATCTTCCGAGCACGTGACCTTGCAGTCATCAACTCAGAATTTACGCTTGATGTGAAATTCCGGCCATACAATTTCGGGTTTCTTGAACAAGACCTTGCATTAATCACCTTTGACACCTACTATAACCCTCCAAAAGAAAAGCATGATTTTCCAGTACGAACAGGTGACCAATGGTACATGCCGTTCATGTCTGGAACAAGCGTGGAAGGAAGTTCTGATTATTTTGATCCAAGTGAATTCGACACCAACGGTGCTGAAAACACTTCGTGGCAAGTCACCAAAGACGGTATTCCAACCGAGGATGGCGTCAACATCAACTACGGAGGATGCAACGATTCATACAAAATCAACGAGTGGAACGCAACCGGTGTAAGTGCAGGATTCAACTGGTATTGTCCAGCGGTTCGATTTAATTCGTGGATTCGAATCTCAAATTCGGCTGGTTTCACCATTGATTGGCTTTTGAAAACCTACACTCCGGTGGATTCCAACAGCGTCGTCCCTGGCTCATCTCCCGGAGGACGCAACACACAGATTCAGGTGAGCACCGCCACCACGGCGACCTTGCCCGATGCCATTGAACAGATTTCCATTGAATACAGTGTAGCCGGTTCACCAAGCATACCCATCAAGAACACCAACCTTCAACTCCGTTACGAAATAGCGGACACCATCACCAATCCTACAACCGATAACAACGGTCAGGCGCAAGTGGCTCTGAACGTCTCCGATGAGGTCGATGATACGACGGCGAGTGATGACTACACCAGCAATGGTGTCGTGGTCTACGACCCTGTTGGTCGCGTGATTGGAGCCACAACGGTGGTCCAAGATTTGAACGTCGTTGGCGTAGATCTTGTTGCTCAAGGAAGTTCTGTTATTGTTGAACGGACACGGGGCGGAGCGACCACGACACTCAGTGCATCGATTGGTTACAACGCCCTTCCTGGCGACGTTCTCAGTTTTTCGCTCCCTGCACAAAACCGTGGTGTGCTCACAGCTCCTTCCACCTTCATGGAGATTGAAACACCGGAAGGTGTAATCTCGCGGAGTGCTTTGACAACCATTGCGCCGTACGCCGAAGAGCGTGTCTTGGTGGACTGGTCAGTTCCGGCAGACATGCCCATCGGTACTGCTGTGATGTCCTTCACCGTCGACCCGGACCAGAACGTGACCGCCGACGCTAATCGAAGCAACAACGACGCTTCCTTGTCCATCTTCATCGGCCGTGCACCCACGGCTGACTTGCAAGTTGATGAAGGGAAATACACCTTCGAGAACGTCACCTTGAACGCTACAGAAAGCTTTGACATCGACGGCGGCGATGTTGATTGCCGCTTTGAAATCGAATCTCGAGCAGGCCTCATTGATGTTATTGAGGCACCCGACTGTTGGACCCAATGGAATTGGTCCAATAGCGGAAGTTGGAGCGTGAAGGTCCTCGTGGTGGACGAAGAACTCGATGTCGATGAAATACAGGTCGACGTGGTGGTTTTGAACCGTGCCCCGAACTTTGAGTTATCCTACCCCGAATCCGTGGCTGTGGAATCTCCAGTCGCCATTGAAGTGCTCAACATGACCGACGTCGACACGGTAGCACCTGTGGGCCAAATCGTGAAGGTCTACTGGCCGGATTGGACCGGTTGTGGCGTGGTGAACGACGCCGACGCCTCAAACAAAAGATGCACCTTTACACCAACTGATGAAGGCATGATTTCCATCACGGCCCAAGGCATTGACGACGATGGCGACATCAAGAACGTAACAGCTGAAATCATGGTGCTGAACATCCCACCAACCATTTCCGCCCCGACACTACTCAAAGGTGGGGTAGAAGTACAGCCCGACGAAAACGGGACTTGGCACCTCAACGAAGACGAAGTGGCCCTTCTACGCGCTACAGCCAGTGATTCTGCGAACGATGAAGGCACGGTGATCATCGAATGGCACCCCTCATTGAACGACGAGAACTGGACCGTTTCGAGCATCGGCGTTTCTTCCTCAGAAGCTGTTTCATGGAACACCTCAGGAGAGCACATCATTCAGGTTCGGGCCATTGACGCTGACGGAGCCACATCCGACCTTCGGCAAGCCATGGTGATGATTCACAACGTCGCGCCCAGCGTGACGGGCCTGCCCGGAAACACCCCTGTTTTTGAAGGCGATATGCTCAACTTGAGTGTCGTAGCTTCAGATACCCTTTCGGACGTGGAAAGTCTCGAAGTGTGTTGGGATTTAGATGCCAACCTTGACGGGGACAACGATGGAATAGCCGACAACGATTGCGAATTGACGGGAACAACCATCACCCCGATGTGGACGACCAAGGGCGTTCGAATGATCACCGTGACGGCGACAGACGACGACGGTGCAACCGCACAACAAAGCATGAATGTGAGCGTGTTAAACCTTCCACCTCGAGAGTTGGTCAACAGCCTAACGGCGTTCACAAATTTGACCGAAGGCGACAACCTCACATTGGTGGGAAGCGACTTTATCACCGATTCAGACAACGACATCGAAAACCTCGCTTACCAGTGGGACAGCTCCCACCTTGACACCGACTTGGACGGCAGCAAAACCGGGGACGTCGATTTCACTGGAACCACATGGACGATGGACAATCTCCCACCCGGTTCATGGACCGTGGTATTGACCGTAACCGACGATGATGGTGAAAGCATTACCAGGGAGTTGACCGTTGTCGTGGCGGAACTCCCCGCCGATGGCTTCTTCGAGAGCATATCCAACACAGTGGGCACCACAACGACGGTGGTCATCGGTCTCCTTGCCATCATCATTGTAGGATTGGTCGTGTTTTTGTTGTTCACTCGCCAAGGCTCCGGGCAAGCCGAAGATTTCGGGATGTTCGAACAAAGTCAATTCGCCTCTGCTCCAAAAACGGTTGAAGCGATTCCAGCCACCCAACCAGCCCAGACGGAGCCCATGGCCACACAAGCCGCTCCCCAACCTGCTACGGCCGCCACTTACGCAGCTCCAATGGAACAACCAGGAGCCGTCAACACGGGACCGCCCATACCGGCCACTGGACTTCCTGCAGGGTGGACGATGGAACAGTGGAACTACTACGGCGAGCAGTGGCTTGCCGCCAATCAGCCTGCTCCTGCACCGGTTCAACCCATAGTTTCACAAACTCCACCAACCCCTGCCTCCTCAGAGTTGCAGTCGTTACTCGACGACTTGGACTTTTGAGGAATCTACATGGGAAGTTTGTGGCAATTTTTTGGCCTTCCAGACCCCGAAGGTGGCTCCACCAACGAACGACCACCTCCTGCGCAAGCACCCCAGGAACCCGTCTCGCTCTCGAGCAACGAAACGACCGCAACACTCGACCAAGCACCATCCCCACCCGTCGCGGAAACTCCTGTGCTGAATCCGGTTGACGTTGCCTCCCTTCGCACACCACCGTTGGGATGGAATGGACCAATCACGCCCGATGGTGAACCTTTTCATGACCTGGGCATGGTGGTTCAGCGCCTTCCATCTCCACCGAACAAAGCCCTTCGCTACATTGCACCCGACGTGATGAAACGCATTCCAACCTCGGCGATGTTGCAACGCGTGATGCAAGGTGATACCGCCATCGTTGACCTCCGCTCCCTCGTTCACATGGAAAGCCATCAGATGGCGTGTCGGCGGGAGATCAAACACATGGCTGACCAAGCCCGTGTCAACGTCTTTTCTCTTGACGCTGAAGACAAGTTGCTCATGATCCCTGGACAAAACGTCGTGGTTGACATGGAAAAGCACGAATTGGGGCTAACCCCCCTGTTGTGAACCTCACTGAATTGAAGCCAAGGCTTCGAGGAATTCAATGGCCTCGCCAGCCAAACCCAGCACGGTGCTTTCGGCGCCTTCGACCAAACGGGCATACGCCCCCATGCGACCTGCTAAATCGTACCCACCCGCTTTGCCTTGCCATGAGTTCGAGGTAAGAAGGTCCTGAAGTTGCTCGGTGGTTAACTCTGGAATTGAGACTATGGCCGATTCACACCAGTGATGCCAGGACCCATTCCATCGTACCGAAGTCGCCGTCCAGACTTGGTGGAATCGCCCCGACAAGCGATGAAGCATGGTGGCTGCATGGGTGACATCACGAGGTTTACCAATGCTGAGAGAATGATCATCAGGGTCGCTCAACATGGTATCGGCGACGATGATGAGCGAATGCTCGCTGGGTGGAACCGCTGCTACTTTGCGCTGGCAGATGGCGTAAACTTGGCGTTCCACCGTTCCGGAAGGAGGCGTTTCATCAACGCCTTCCAGACCTTCGTGGTGCATTGTTGGAAAAAGAGGCAACAACAGCGCATGTCGGCGGCTTGAATTGGAGGCCAACCACGCGTCCATGTACCGAACACCATGGCGCAGGCCTTGGTGATTACCCATCAAATACGTGGGTGATATTGAAGAATCCCAAGTGCAACCCACCAAGTGAGCCGCATGTCCGAGATTGAACGTATCCCAACCCACATTGAAGGACTTGATGAGAAAATGCAGGGCGGTATCCCTCAAGGCCACATCAGCATTGTCGCTGGTTCGTCGGGTGCAATGAAATCAAGCCTGACCTTTTCCATGCTCTACAATGCCGTCCTATATGGGGAGACCAGTGGGATATACGTCACGCTCGAACAGGGCAAAGACTCACTCCGCTCACACATGGCGAACATGGGTATGAACGTGGATGACCCGCGTGTTCGAAACCGTATCGCCATTATTGACCTGGCCGACCTTCGAGTTCAGCTTGACGAACAAGGAATGAGCAACCGTGTTGATTGGATGGGACAACTCATCAAACAACTGACCTCATACCGCCAATCCATCGGTTTTGAACTGCTGGTCTTCGACTCGCTTGGTGCCTTTTTCACCTTGACAAAGATGGAGAACCCTCGGGATGAAATTTTCCGTCTGTTTGAAGCCGTTCGACGCCTTGAGTTGACCTCGTTCTTCATCTGTGAAATGACCGGAGAAGACCACAAGCAATTCGGTGAATACGGCGTAGAAGACTACCTTTCAGACGGCGTGATGCACCTGGTGATGGAGCGGCATGGCGATGATGTAGCCCGTAAGCTGGGCATTGTGAAAATGCGCCACACCAATCACCTTCTCGGCTACAAGCCCTTCAACTGGAAGGAAAGCGAGCAGCGCTTTACCATTCTTTGAGATCACTCAACCGTAACCGACTTCGCAAGGTTGCGAGGGCGATCAACATCTCGGCCAAGTCGCAGTGCGGTTTCGTACGCCATCAATTGAAGGGGTAAGACGGTGAGCAAAGGGGTTAGCCAAGGGTGGATGGAAGGAACACCGATAGAGACATCACCTTCTGAAGCGATGGAGTCTCCTTTCTCGTGAATAAGAATC
>Ga0181422_1000219_pt1 | contig 18165 bp, 34 predicted proteins | sample 45SPOviralmetaG_FD_130147 | JGI IMG/M metagenome (GOLD analysis project Ga0181422, IMG submission 130147) | Marine viral communities from the oligotrophic San Pedro Time Series (SPOT) site, San Pedro Channel, CA, USA - 45 SPOT_SRF_2013-07-18 | ecosystem: Environmental > Aquatic > Marine > Strait...
CTGCGGGCTTTCTTTTGGTTGGCATTTTATTGGCAATCCTGTTGCCCTTTTTTTTGTAGCCTTAACGGGAACAGAGATCCCGCCTTTGCCAGAGTTTGACATGGGAACGCTTTTGACTGTTCTTGGCGGTATGCTAGGCATTGGCGGTCTTAGGACATATGAAAAGCAGAAAGGCTTAACCAAATGAGAGAGATAAACGAGATTATAATTCACTGCACGGCAACAAATCCAAGTTGGTATGCTGATCGGTCTGTTGAAGATGTAGTCGCAGAGATTAAGCGCTGGCACGTTGAGGAGCGCGGGTGGCGAAATGTGGGCTATCACGCAATCATTCACCGCGATGGCTCAGTGGGCTATGGTAGGCCCGTAGAGCAATCAGGGGCGCACTGTAGAGGCCGAAACAAGTCATCCATAGGGGTAAGCCTAGTAGGTGGCCGTGGTGGCTGCGCTGATGATGATTTTCTGGATAACTTCACACCAGAGCAAGAAGAAGCTTTGCGTGAATTAATTGTGGAATACAGCGCCAAGTTTCCTAGCATCAAAGAAATATCTGGGCATAATTCGTATGCAAGAAAAGCTTGCCCTTGCTTTGCCGTTAAGGATTGGTCATAAAGATAAGTCGGGGCTGGCTAACAGGAAACTGTAACAGGGTTGTGATGAACTTGCTGGCCCCACGAAAAACCCCGCCACCACGGAGGAGATTAGCAGTGACGGGGGAGAAGGTATTACCCTTCATCTATGCCGCTTGGGAGGGGGCGGCATCTTGTTCCGCAATCCGCATTCTTCTGTAGCGATTAACGATATTACGGGTGCAGCCTAATTCTGCCACAATATCGTCCACAGACATACCTTTTTCTAAGCGTTCATATATTTTTACTTTGTAACCATTTGGTCTGCCCTTATGACCGCCCCTTCTTTGCTTTTGCAGGAATTGCCTAGTTTTACCAAAATTTGGATCGTTACCGAATGATCCGCTGGCTTTGACACGCTTCATATCTTCTTTTGCCATTTCCATCATCTTGGCGGCTAATAGGCTTTCATCCATGAATATTCTTTCCTTCTTTCTGGAGTGTTTTGATAAATGATTTTAATTCTGATCTGGCACGTTGCAAATCTTGTTTGACGTTAGGATGCGGATCAAGTCGGAAGCTTTCATCTTGTAGACGATCTACTTGAACCCGCAGAAACCGCAAATGTCCTTGATCGACTGATGTAAGGCTCTGCATCAATGTATCCTTCTTTTTTGCTGCGTTTGAAATTTATCTTCCAATAATGGCAAAATCTGACAAGGCTTCTTGCATCCCATTCCAAAATTCTTGCAGCCTGTGCATAAGTGTAATGATCAGATAGGGATTTTACCAAAGCAATTTTTTCTTGCTGGTGACGGTTGCGGATTTCTGCCCAAGTTTCCATTTATCTCCCCCTTTTCGGCCCGTTTTTAATTTGACTTTGAAGATCCTCTAAAAAGATTTCTCCGCTCTTTTTTCTTTCTATTCTCTGATTGACGCCAAGATTAAGAATTATCTCTTGTACAAATTCGTCAATCACATCTACCGAAACAAACTTATCCCTTTTATTGGTAAGCTTATTAATTACTGGCCCATGCTCTACTGAATTTCTCATCATGGCTTCTAATCTGTCGCAAACGTAATGCATAAATTTATCCATTTTGCTCTCCTTGTTCTGGCCGTGGCCGTGGCTTGATGTTTGGTATAGGGCGGCGGTAATCTGCTTCACCGCCCATCTCTACGCACTGAGGCTGAAAAAGGCGCTCAAGATTATAATACTCAGAAAACGCTTTGCATTCATCTGGTGATGAGAAGATGACAAACGCCATGAAAACGGGTTCAGCTAAGGTCATTTTAGTCATTGATCACTCCATAACTGCGCCATAGCTGGTTGCGCGTTGGAGTGTGCTTGATACCCTGCACAATCTCTATGATTTCATCTAACGTGCCGTAAAGAGATGCAGATTTAAGCTGTGCGTTCAGCATATCAACTTCAGCATCGGTTGGCCCTGTGTTGCATCCACAAGCTTCTGTGATCGTTACGCGGTCATCAAACCAGTTGTGCTGATGGGAATAGCTGATCATGCCGGTATCGCGGCATTCTTTGCAATTATAGCTCATTGGAATACTCCAACAAAAAATAGGCCAATGAACAGCATCCCAAAGATGCAGAGGCCACCAATTATATCACCCCAAATGCCAAGGCTGTTTTCCATATCGCGCAGCATGGCGCGGAGTTTATTGAGGTGGGTCATGCTACCACCTCTGCAATTCTGGCTTCTGCTTCTTGCAGAGTATTGGCAACTTCAATGATGCCGCTGTCATCGCTTATAGCGATAAATGTGCCTCCTAAGCGTGATGGGCGCTCGATCAAGCGAATCGAGTTGGTTTTAATCGCTAATGCGATTGCGAGGGTAGTAGAGTTAGCCATGTGAACCTCCGTTTGGCTTGCGCTGCGTGGCGAGATTGCCGCGCTTTGGCGCTATGTCTTATTCAATATAAGTACTTTAATATATAAATTTGATAACTGCAATAGCTAATTTGGGGTATTTTGACATAATATAAATAATTGATATGGTCACGCCATGTATAAGGTAGAAATTGAAGTATCAGGACAGCCGCAGGGAAAGGCCAGACCACGCTTCACCAAGTTTGGCAGGGCATATACCCCAGCGAAAACTAAGCTGTATGAGCAGCGCATACAAGCAGCGGCATGGTCTGTTATGAAGCAATATGACCTAGAGCCAACTGACAGGCCCGTTCATGTGGACATCATAGCCTTTATGGATATTCCTAAAAGCTGGTCAAAGACCAAGAAGCTAGAGGCCGAATACAATGCCCTGCGTCATACCAGCAAACCAGATTTGGATAACATTATTAAAGCGGGATTAGATGGCATAGTGGGAGCCGTAATAAGTGATGACAAACAGGTTCACAGCATCAAAGCCAGAAAAGTGTATTGTCATCCTGATCGAGGGCCAGTTCTCTATATTTCGGTTGCATGGGAATAGCTGTAATCTGGCCCATATGTTTCACGCCACAACTTCGGCTCACGATGGAGCGCGATTTTGGATGTGTCAAAAAGACCCTGATGATGCCCTTCACATAACGGGATACAGCTTAGATCTGAACGCTTGCTAGTTCCAAATCTATCGTGAATGGGATGATGGGCTTGCGTGGGGCTGCGCTGCACCTCACCAAACGCCTCACAGATGCAGCAATTTTGCTGGCGTATCCATGCAAGGAACTTGATGCTTTTCTTATCCTTTGGAGCCTTGAGGCCCAGCGGTGGCTTATTTGCTAAGTTGGTCATATGTCGGATCGTATCCTATTGCTTCTGATAGCTTGCTCATAGCAGCCTCAAAGAAATCCATAAATTCTTTCTGATCCATCTTATCAAATGCAATGGAGTCTGGAATATAATAAATCTGGCCGGTCACGCCGTTTATAACGCTCTTGTAATAGCCGCAAAGCATTTTCAGATCGTTGTGCAAGTGATCCTTTGTTGCCCACTTCCCTGTGGCCTTTACAACGCCTGTGAGCGTAGCCCAATAGAAAGCGTGATGCGGATTGGAGCGATTGGCAACTGGCCTCAAATCGAATAGCTGCCCTTCGCTGTAATCTTCCATCATATACGCAACGTGCTTCGTAACAGGTTCTAAAGCTCCGCTGCGCATAGTGACTTGCAGATGGGGATGATCACCACGGAATTTCATCGTCTATATCGCGTTGGGGTGCATCGTGTTCTTGATGCTGCACTTCTTCTCTGGCTTTACCGCCAAGCAATGTCACAGCAGATGCACGAATATCCAGATAAGGCTTGTCGTTATAGATCCGCATGGAAAACTCACCAGAGACAGAAATCTTGATGCCCTTCTTAACATAACTCACAATGGCTTGCGCTGCCTTTCCCCAATAGGCGCAGTCAAAATATAGAACGCTTTTATTTGCGCCATATCCATCTTGAACGGCCACAGAGAACTTTAATACGGGTGTGCCTTTATGCTCACGCAATTCTGCGTCTTTGGTGACATTGCCGGCGATTACTATATTCTTCATTTCATTAACTCCGCTTTGCGATTGTTGTGAGCATCAAATAGTGCATCATATTGATCTGATGTTAAGCCTTGACTATTGATTAGCTTTTTAAATCTAGCCTCATTGGCCGCGAACTTCTCAGCATCACAATTCTTATAGAACTGAATGGCGGCATCAATTCTAGCATCTAAATCAAGTTCCATAGACGGAGCTTTTTTATTTGCCACGGCTGCATTGCCATCATCATCTTCTGGCGCAATCCCTGCTAATCCCAGCAGTCCATAACGTCTTGCGTATGTAATCGCAGAGCCAAGACCCTGCATATCATTCTTGCCCAGCACCAAATAAACCTTGCTGTTGAAATCTAAGCCAGATGAATGGAGAAGCTTGGTTTCCACAAAATGCCCCTCCTCGTCCTTATCGTTGCGCTGTAATACCGCAAAGCCATTAGCATGAAATGCACCCATTGTGGCATTTACCACCGCTTCAAGATCAGCATATTTGTTTTTGAAGTGCGGGTTTTTGCTGTTCTTTACGGCTACGCCCATTTCGCTTTGTGCTTTTAATAAAGCTTTAATTGCATCAGACATTGGAAACCTCCTTTAATAGATCATGCTGCTGATTGGCTTTTTTAATACCCGCCTCAAGCGCATTGATCATTTGCGTGGTTATTAAAGGCGATATATTGTTGTCGGTTGCAGCCTTGATAATCTCAAACAAAACATGGTTCTTTATACTTAATGGTGTTGGATGCTTATGCATTATTTTCTCCTCAATTTGTAAATCTTGTTTACACTCGCCAATTTGTAATGTAAAGCATAATTATCAATTTTGCCACAAGGAATGAATGGTATGGAAAACCGCAGTATTTTATCATTAAATCGAATGCGTGAAATGTTAGAGGATCGGAACATTTCATCAGTATCCAGAAACACTGGGATCAATCGGGTTACGTTGTCGCAAATAATCAACGGCACAACAGACCCAAAATATTCAACGATGGAAAAACTATCTAATTATTTGGAGGATAAAGATGGATAGCCAAACCAAACAATTATTGCAGCATTTGCGGGATCATAAATGCATTCAGCCAATGACAGCATTGCGCCATCTTGGGATATACCGGCTGGCCGCAAGGATTAAAGACTTGCGCGATGAGGGCCATGAAATAATCACTGATAGAGTCGGCCAAAAGCGGATTGCGGAATATACTTTGATCAAAGAAAAAACCCCCAGCGTGAACTGAGGGCTTTAGTCAAGCAGGTAAATGCGTTAATATTATCAGGCAAAAACAAAACGCAGGGTCATAATACTTGGCCCTGCCCTAACAAACAAGGGTAAAATATGTCTCACTTTATGACGGCTTTAGCAATGAAGCAAAAAGGACTCAAACCATCTACTAAAATCGTGCTTTATTGGATTGCGGAACATCACAATGGCGAAAGCGGCGATTGCTTTCCAAGCCATAAACGCCTCGCAGAATTATCTGAATTGACTGATAGAGATGTTAGAAGGCAAATTAGCAAGTTAGTTGATGTTGGATTAATACAAATTGAAAGCAGAACAAGACCTAATGGGTCACAAACATCTAACAACTATATATTGTGTTTGCATGAAGAGGATGGCCGGACAAATAGTCCTGCCCCCACGGACAAATTGTCCAGCCCCCCTGTATCAAATTGTCCTACCCTTAACCTTGGAATAAATAACCTTGTAAATGAACCTAATATATTGATCGAAAGATTTGATGAGTTCTATGCAGCTTATCCAATCAAGAAGGGAAAAGGCGCAGCAAAAAAGGCTTGGGAAAAGGCGGTTAAGAAAGCAGATCCCGATCACATCATTTCAAACGCAGCATTGTATGCTTCCAGCGTTCAGAACAAAGATCCTAAATTCATAGCGCATCCAGCAACTTGGCTTAATGCTGAGAGATGGGATGACGATATTAGCAAAGAACTATTGCAAGCATCCATAGATCCGCAAAATATGATGCTCGATGTTTTGAAATCAATGGGGCTAAAATACAATGCGTGAACAACAGATAAACACAATGACCACGAAGCTTCTGGCGCGGTTAAACCCGCCAAGAGCAATATCATCCAATGCAGAAGGCATAAAAGCAGAGGCAGAGCTTCTATGCAAAACAATTAGCAAGATGGCACCCAGCCGTGAATATCAGCAATGGTTTGATCTATTTGAAGAAGCGGTTTTAAGCAATTTAGAAACTCGCACATGGCCGACTATCAAAGAGCTTAAAAGAGCCGCAAAGGAAATAGCACCAAAGCGGCCAGAGTTTCGTGATCTAACCAATGAACCAGCTTGGCATCCAGATCCTTATAAGATCAATGCCCAGCGCATTAAGAATATGGAGCCTGTGGGAGAGGAATGGATCAGCGGAAAGCAATCAGAGCAGCTTATCAGCAGGGGCTTGATTGAGGAAAGAGAGCTTAATCCTTATCGTAGTTCTTTAGCCCACAGCGCACGTTATTGAAAAAGCATTTTAACCCTGCCTTGATTGGTGGGGTTATTTTGTTATAGTAAACAAAACCGACAACAGGACACATCAATGCAAGAATGGCCCGCTGATAAAGTAACGCGCCGCAAGGTGGCTTCACTTATTCCATATGCAAGAAACAGCCGCACTCATAGTGATGAACAAGTCGCTCAAATAGCTGCCAGCATCAAAGAATGGGGATTTACCAATCCGATCTTAGTAGACATCGATGGCGAAATTATAGCTGGTCATGGCAGATTATTGGCAGCGCAAAAGCTCAATATTGATGAAGTTCCAACCATGACAGCCGTGGGGTGGAGTGAAGCCCAAAAGCGCGCATATGTCATAGCAGACAATAAACTCGCTTTAAACGCTGGCTGGGATAATGAAATGCTAAAGGTCGAATTGGATGGCCTCAAGGATTTAGATTTTGATATAGATTTAACCGGCTTTAATGCAGATGAATTAGCTGACTTGTTTCCAGAGCCAGAAAAGGCTGGACTTACTGATGAGGATGATGTTCCAGAAGCCCCTGACAAACCCGTAACAGTTGAGGGCGATATTTGGGTGCTTGGCAATCATAGGCTAATGTGTGGCGATAGTACAAGCATTGATGCCTTGGAAAAGCTCTGCGAAGGGCAGCTAGTCGATATGTGGTTAACCGATCCTCCTTATAATGTTGCTCTTGGTTACGACGAAACTCCAGAGGAGGCAAAAAAAAGAAATAGACGAACAGACGGATTAACAGTTTCAAATGATAAAATGACTGATAAAGAGTTTCGTCAATTTTTGACTGACTGTTACACTTCTGCGGATGCAGTAATGAAGTCTGGTGCAGTTTTTTATATATGGCATGCAGATAGTGAAGGTTATAATTTTAGAGGTGCGGCTTTTGATACTGGTTGGCAAATACGCCAGTGCCTGATTTGGAAAAAGCAATCAATGGTTATGGGAAGGCAAGACTATCATTGGATGCATGAGCCTTGCCTGTATGGCTGGAAAGATGGCGCTGCGCACCTATGGTCAACGGATCGAAAGCAAACCACAATCCTAGAGTTTGATCGTCCTAACCGAAACGCAGAACATCCAACAATGAAGCCTGTTGAGTTATTTGCATATCAAATGCAAAACAATACTAAAGGCGATGATTTGGTGCTGGATAGTTTTGCAGGATCAGGAACGACAGCAATAGCCTGTGAGAAGTTTAATCGACGCGCAAGGCTGATGGAGTTAGACCCAAAATATTGCGATGTCATCATAAAACGCTGGCAAGACTTCACTGGCAAGCAAGCAGTACACGAAGCCACGGGCAAAACTTATGCAGAAACAAACCAAGTTAATGAGCATGGTTGAGGCCAGTACGAACGTCCTGTTAGGATATATTATCGCAACCGCAGCAACTTATGTTATATTACCATTACACGGTTATCAAATAACCACACAAAAGGCGCTATCGATTTCACTAGCCTTCACAGCTATATCGTTAGCACGTTCTTATATTCTCAGGAGGCTGTTTAACAGGTTTTGATATGGCAAACGGTGAAGCTGGCAGACCAATGATTGAACTGAGTGACGATCAAATTAGGGAAGTTGAAACCCTTGCGGCTGTGCTATCAACAGATGATATTGCTGATTATTTTGGCGTAGGTCGCACAACTTTTTATGCACTAATGGATAGAAACCCAGATATTTCTGAACGCTATAAAAGGGGAAGGGCTAAAGCAAAGGCATCAATATCAGGTGGATTGATTAAAAAAGCACGGGCTGGTGATACTACTTCGCAGATATTTTATCTGAAAACGCAATGCGGCTGGCGTGAGACTCAACACATTGATCACAGCAGCACAGACGGTTCTATGACACCGCAAACAATAGAGCGCATTATCATTGACGAAGCTGCAGATCCAGACGCCTAGATGGGCATTGCCTTTGCTTCAAGGGCAAGACGGTCATCCAAGATATAGAGGCGCAAAGGGTGGCCGCGCATCAGGCAAATCACATTTTTTTGCAGAAGCAGTAATTGAACGTCAGCTTATGAACCCAGATACTAGGGTAGTTTGCATTCGTGAGGTGCAGCGATCTTTGAAGTTCTCAGCAAAGCAACTGCTGGAAGATAAAATTAATGCGCTGGGCGTTGAGCATTTGTTTGAAATACAAAACACCGAAATTAATAATCTGCGCGGCAATGGAATTATTATCTTTCAAGGTATGCAAGACCACACAGCCGACAGCATAAAATCGCTAGAAGGTTTTGATATAGCTTGGTGCGAGGAAGCGCAGAGTTTATCAAAGCGATCCATTGAATTATTAGATCCCACCATGCGTAAAGATGGCGCGGAGCTATGGTTCAGTTGGAACCCCAGAAGCCCCAGCGATGCCGTGGAGCAAGTATTTCAAGACAACGATAATAAATCCTTAGTTCACGTTAATTACAGCGATAATCCGTTTGCGCCGCAATCAATGATTGATCTTGCTAAAACGGCCAAAGAGCGTGATTTTGACCGCTATGCTCATGTTTGGTTGGGCGAATATGAAACCGTAAATGAAGCTCAAGTATTTCATGGCAAGTGGAAGGTAGAGGACTTTGAGCCTGTTCAAGGATGGGATGGCCCTTATCTTGGCGTTGATTTTGGTTTTCGTCCTGATCCCTTGGTCGCAATAAAGTGTTGGGTTTATGACGAAACGCTGTATATAGAAAAAGAAGCTTACGGGGTTGGGATCGAAATAGATGATACGCACAACTTTATTTGCAAGCATATACCGGAATTTGACCGCTATACTTGCCGCGCTGATAGCGCAGAGCCAAAGACTATATCATACCTGCAAAGGCATGGTTTCCCGCGCATGGAAGGCGTTAAAAAGTGGCCTAACAGCATCCAAGAAGGAATAAGGTTTATTCGCGGCTTCAAATCTGTCATAATAGCGCCAAATTGCAAAGGTGCCATCGATGACTTTAGGCTTTACAGTCACAAGGTCGATAAATTATCGGGTGATATATTGCCAGACGTTATTGATGCAAATAACCATGCGCCTGATGCAATACGTTACGCAATCGCGCCTTTGATTAAGGTTCAAGCCTCTGGAAGAATGGTGATCAGAATATGAGTAATTCAGTCGCAAAAGTCAGTAACGAAATCCAATATATGCTAGATCAATCTGCGCCTGTGCGCGATTTGGTTGAAGGTGGTCAGCATATGCGTGATATGGGTCAAAAATATTTACCAAAATTCCCGCAAGAAACCGATGACGATTATGAGGCCAGAAAAGCTGGCACTTGGTTATTTGATGGCGTTGGTAAAACGATTGAAGATCTGACCGGCAAAGTATTTGATCAGCCGGTATTCTTACAAGAAACTGGAACCGATCTTGATGTGTGGTCTTTTAATGTAGACTTGGAAGGTCGGGATTTATCGCAATTTGCACATGATGTTTTTAACGATGCCCAACGATCTGGCATATCATTTATATTGGTTGATGCGCCGCCACGGCCAGCAGATTTGACTAAAATACAAGCCGATCAAGGAAACTTTCGCCCGTATTTCCAGCATATAAAGCTCGAAGAAGTTTATGGATATAAATGGCAGCTAATCAATAACGCTCCAACTATTACGCAGATCCGCATTGGTGAAAAGATCACGCAAGAAAACGGCGATGAATATGATCCAGATGAGGTGCAGCAGATCCGTGTTTTGACCATGCCTGTTGAAAACGATCAGATCGTTGGAAATATGTTTGTGCGTTTATATAGGCAAAATGAACGCGATGATTGGGTGCTTTATGACGAATATCAAACGGCGCTTAATAAAATCATGCTTGCTCCATTGGATATTGGAAGAACCAGCTTCCTGATGGCAGAGCCACCACATTCGCGGTTGGCAGAAATTAATTTAGCGCATTGGCGGTCGCAATCCGATCAGGCCAATATCATGCATCATGCCCGTGCCCCGATGAAATACTTTCACGGCTATAGCAGGGAAGATTTAGAGGACTTCGCTGAAGGCGTTGGATATGCTTTTTATTCAGCCAATGAAAACGCTAAGATCGGCGTTGTTGAACATTCTGGCGCGGCCATCGATGCAGGGCGCACTGAACTAAAGGATATGGAGTTTCAGATGCAAGCAATGGGCTTGCAGTTAATTGTATCACGAACGGGCACATCTACGGCCACAGGCGATATGATTGATGAAAACAAGGTTAATAGCCGCTTGGGAATGTGGGCTGATAACCTTAAAGACACGCTTGAAGCTGCTTATGCATACATGGCAGAGCTTGCTAATATTTCCACCGATATAACTGTAATCGTAAATAAAGACTTTGCGGCAAGTGCGCTATCACATTTGGATATGGATGCTTTGAGCAAAATGTATCTTGCTGGCGTTATTTCAAAGGTTACTTATATCAATGAAGCTAAACGGCGCGGCATCTTAGCTGAAGAAGTAGAGCCAGAAGATGAAGCCGAAATGATAGCCGATCAGCCTATGGACGAGCCTGATGGCAATATCGGATGATTTCGCAGACGCTACGATTAGACATCAAGTTTATTTGCAGCGTTACAAATCAGGTGTAGTCAATAAGATATTAGCTTTGCTGAAGGGCGTTGAGTCTGACATTGTTCAACAGGTGGCAAAGCGTGATTTACAATCTTTAACAAGGCGGCAAGTTGATCAGCTATTAGCAAACCTCAAGCGCAAGATTAACCAAGGTTATGAGCCGGTCATTGATTTATTAAATGATCAGGTAAAGCAACTGGCTGGCTATGAAAAGCGCTGGCAAATGGATATGTTTAGCAAAACTGTTCCCATAGATTTAGATTTCATTGCGCCTTCCGATGAGCAGATTATTGCGTCCGTAATAGCCAGACCGTTTCAAGGATTGCAATTAAAGGATTGGTATAAGGGCTTACCCGATGGTCAGTTTCGCAGACTGCGCGAAGCAATTAGGCAGGGTTACGTTGATGGCGATACCACGCAGCAAATAGTTCAAGCCATTCGCGGCACAAAAACCACATCAGGAATATTAAGTATTTCTCGCAGGGCGGCAGAAACCACGGCCAGAACTGCTTTATCGCATACCGCGAACGTGGCAAGAAATCAGGTTTATAGGCGCAATCGTAAATTAATTAAATCTGTTGAATGGGTGGCTACGCTGGACAGCAGAACGTCTGCAATATGTAGAGCAAGGGATGGTAAGGTTTATCCAACTGACAGCGGGCCAAGACCGCCAGCACATCCCGCTTGCAGATCAACAACTATTCCTGTTCTTAAATCTTTGCGTGAATTAGGTATTAAAGCGGATGAGGTGCCTGTTAAATCAACAAGAGCATCGATGAATGGACAGGTTTCATCAGAATTAAATTATGGGGCATGGCTACGAAAGCAGCCGGTTTCATTCCAGAATGAAGTGTTGGGTATTAAAAAAGCCCAGCTTTTCAGAAGGGGTGATTTAGCAATGGATCGTTTCGTTGATAGAAAAGGTAACGAGCTAACGCTAGATCAACTCAGAGAGCGCGAAAGCGCAGCGTGGGCCAAAGCTGGCCTTTAAAACCGATGGGGAAGTAAAATGGCAAATGAAGCTGAAGCAGTAGATCAAACAGAAGCGGCTGATGACCGTGATCAATTAATTAATGAGCTTAAATCGCAGCTAAAGGAAACCAATCAGAAGCTGGTGGACTCTAACGAGGAAGCGATGCGGCGCAGAAAGACCGTTGAGAAGTGGAAAGAGCTTGGTGAAAGCCCTGATGCTGTGCGGGAAATGCTCAATAATAAACCGGCAGATGCTAATAACGAAGAAATCGTAAATCAGATTAAGCAGCAATATGAAAGCAAGCTGTCTGAAAGCCAGCAAAGGCTGCAAACCTATCAGCAAAAGAACGCAATGGCTGAATTAAAATCTGCTTTGGCTGGCGAAAATATTATTCCAGAAGGCTTAGATCCCATCACTTTGATGGCGCAGCAGCGTATAGCCTTTGACGAAACTGGAAATTCGCGTATAATGAACGCAGATGGAACTAAACCCCTCGCTGGTTCGGGGGCTGATGGCTACGCAACCGTGGCAGATTTGGCAAAAGAACTAGCAGCGTCAAAGATGGGTCAATTATTCGTAAGGGATAACGGCTTATCAGGTGGAGGAAAACCACCAGCGTCCCAGCAAGGGAACCCCCAATCTAAAACCGTAACTCGTTCTCAATGGGATACAATGACCCAGCGCGATAGAGCTACATTTGTAAAAGACGGCGGCAAGGTCAGAGACTAACCGCTAACCAAGGAGAAAAAGAATGGCAAACGTTCTTACTGATTTGGCGGCAGACATTTATGTGGCCGCTGACGTTGTTGGCCGCGAGTTAGTCGGCTTTATCCCAGCATCAACAATTAACGCAGATGGTTCTGAAACTGCTGCTGTTGGTCAAACTGTGCGCTCATTCGCAACACGCGAAGCATCAGCCGTTGATATTACGCCTTCTATGACCATCCCAGAAGGAACAGATCAAACTGTTGATAACAAAACGCTGACTATGTCAAAGCAGCGTGGCGTTCAGATCCCATACACAGGCGAAGATGTACGCTTGCTTAATGGTGGCGCTGGTTATGAAACTGTTTATGGTGATCAAATCGCACAAGCGATGCGTACACTTGTCAACGAAATGGAAGCTGACCTAGCGACAGAAGCATATACAAACGCTTCACGCGCTGTTGGTACTGCTGGCACAACGCCATTTGCTTCAAACTTTGATCTGGTTGCAGAAGCCCGTCAAGTTTTGGCAGATAACGGAATGCCAATGAACGATGGCCGTATTTCACTCGTTATGAATACCGCCGCGTCAACAAAGCTTCGCAACTTGGCATCACTTTCATCAGTAAACCAAGCTGGCAATGACACTTTATTGCGTCAAGGCACATTGCTTGATTTGCAGGGCGTTATGATCAAGGAAAGCGCACAGGTTCAATCGCATACTAAAGGCGGCGCAACAGGTGCTTTGATTAATAACGGATCAGGTGAAGCTGTAGGTCAAACCACACTAACGCTTGATACAATCACAGTTAACACAACTGGTATTGTAGCAGGTGATGTTGTTACTTTTGCTGCTGACACAACAAACAAATATGTTGTGAATACTGGCTTGGTTGCAACTTCTGGTGATATTGTTATTGGCGATCCGGGCTTGTTAATTGCCGCGCCAAACAACAATGCGATGACCATTGGCAACTCATTCACTGCAAACGTGATGATGCACCAGAAAGGCATGGAGCTTGCAATGCGGGCACCAGCAAAGCCAATCGGTGGTGATGCAGCAGTTGATGTGATGATTGTTCAAGATCCGACTTCTGGTTTGGTCTTTGAAGTGTCTGTTTACAAAGGCTTCAGCAAAGCAATGATCCAAGTGGGTGTTGTTTACGGCTATAAAGCTTGGAACAGCAAGGCAATCGCCACAGTCATGGGCTAATAGATCGGGGGCTTCGGCCCCCTTTCTCACTATAGGAGATTAATATGCCGCGCCCTTATTTGAAGAAAAAAGGTCTGGTCGTTAAGAAGAAAAAGGCCAAGAAGAAGAAAAAGTAAATGGCTGCTAGACGCTCAAGAAAACGCAAATCAACTGTTAACTCTGCTGGCAATTATACAAAGCCAAAAATGAGAAAGCGGTTGTTTTATGCCATCAAGAGTGGATCTAAGGGTGGTCGTGCTGGTCAGTGGAGTGCAAGAAAAGCGCAAATGCTGGCAAGGCGATATAAAGCTGCTGGCGGGGGTTATAGATAATGGCCCTCAAAAAGAACCAGCAATCATTAAAAAAATGGACGCGCCAAAAATGGGGCTACACCGGCAAGAAAGGCAAAAGCCGATATTTGCCCAAAGCCGTAAGAGATAGCTTAACACCAGCACAGAAAGCGGCTGGTTCCAGAGCAAAGAATAAAGCAACGAAAGCTGGTAAGCAAAGCGCCAGATATACGAAATCAGAGCGCAGGGCATTGCGGAGACTAAGATGAGAAAACGTGATCCGCGCATAAAAAGATTGGGGGTTGCTGGTTTTAACAAGCCAAAGAAAACGCCTAGTCATCCTAAAAAATCCCACGTTGTTCTGGCGAAGGTTGGAGACAAGGTTAAAACAATTCGCTTCGGGCAGCAGGGCGTAAAGGGCGCGGGCAAAAACCCAAGGACAATGGCGCAGAAAGCAAGGCGTAAATCGTTCTTAGCGCGTCATCAAAAGAATATTGCAAAAGGGCGCATGAGCGCAGCATATTGGGCCGCAAAGGTTAAATGGTGATTGAATGGCTTTAGATACAACAATCGGTGGAACCAGCACAAATAGCTATATCACTTTGGCTGAGTGGCAAGCATACTGGTCAGAGCGTAATATTGATGTTTCGCAGCATGGTCACGATGCAGCCCATGAAGCTAATCTTGTGCAAGCGGCTCAATGGATAAACCAGACTTATAATTTTGTCGGTGATAAGCAATATCAATATCAAGCGATGGCATGGCCTAGATTGACTATGCATCTGGTTGAAGGTTGGCCGATTGATCCTGATACCATCCCGCAAGATATAAAGGATGCACAGGCTGAAATGGCCTATTTGATACACGAAGGCGCTACGCCTTTTGCAAGCGTATCAGGCGGCGCTGTGGTGCGTACTAAAAGCAAGGCTGGGCCAGTTGAAACAGAAACCGAATATACAAACTTCAGAGAGATACCGCGTTTCGTGGCGATTGAAGGATTGGTTTCAAGATATACTGTTTTCGGCGGCTCACAGATTAAAATGGTGCGAGCATGACAACGATCACGGCCATTGCTGATGCAGCATTTGATGCGGTGGCTTTAGCCATCACAGATGCCATTGATGATGCCACAATAAGCTATGATACAAATGGCACTTACAATCCAAGCACCGGCGCTTATCCAGTAACCACAACCACAATTAGCGGCAGGGCTTTGTTTGATACAGAGATCCCTGCAAATGATATTTTCCCTGATACAGTTATTGGCCCACAGGATCAGCTTGTATTGCTGGAGGGTTTTTCTGCGGTTGTGAAAGAAGGTTATAAGCTAACGGTCAACAGCGTTAATTATGAAGTAAAACGGGCGCAAGCCATTGTTGGTTCTGTTTCGCTACAGTATGCGGTGGTGCTAGAAAAATGACCGCCAAGCAATTCACCTTGCAGCTAAACAAAGAAATAGCTGATACAGAAGAAAAGATTGAGGATGCGATTGCATTAATTGCGTTGGATAGCTTACGCGGGGTTGTGAGAAAATCCCCTGTTGATACGGGTCGCTTTCGTGGAAATTGGATAGTTTCCAAAAACGCTCCCAACGCAAAATCAAGCGAAGTGACTGATAAAAATGGCGGCCAAACAATCACTAAAGGATCAGGCGTTATTGATACGTTCAAGATGGATACTGATAGCAGAATAATAATTCAGAATAATTTGCCTTATGCAAACCGTCTGGAAAATGGTTGGTCTAAGCAAGCCCCAAATGGAATGGTGGCTTTGACGGTCGCTGAAATGCAGCGCAAATATAGGAATGTTCTGATATGAGCTATGCAACAGAGCGCCGCGCAATCGAAACTTATTTAAACACGCAATGGTCGGGCGCAACGCCTATTGGATTTGATGGGCATGAATTTGAACCCACAGCCAACAGCATTCGTGTAACAATTCAGAACGGTCAGGTTTTGCAGGGATCTATTGGCGCTGCGGCCAATCGGATTGATCACATTGGATTGGTAAGCATTCAGATCTTTACCGAAAGCGGCAAAGGAACGCAGACTTGGCGCGGATATGCTGAAACTTTAGATGGCATTTTCTTTGATAAACGAATAACAGATGCGGGTGCAGTAGCGACTACCAACGAGTTCATCAGATTTTCACCAGAGCAACAGCACCCATATATTTCTGGCGAAGTTTCTGATATACCTTTTAACATTGCAACTTTTGTCGCACCATTCGTGCGCTACGAGTATAAATAGGAGGCCACAACATGACTGGCATTGCATCAAATCAGCTTCGATCAGCTTTTGTGGCTGAAGCTACGGCTGGAACTACACCATCAAGCCCAGCGTTCACTAACAGTGACGTTCCCATTAATATGACTGCTGCACCTAATATGATTGAGCATCGATCATTAGCAGCTAAAGGCGAAGCGGTACAAACCGCAATCGGCGGCATTGACGTCACGGGAAATATGTCTGGCACATTGGTTTATGGTGCTTATGATGATTTCTTTGAAAGCCTGTTCCAAGGCACTTGGTCAAGTAACGTTTTAAAGAACGCTAAAACCACGCAATCATTGACGGTTGAAAATGCAATAGCAGCGGGTGAAGGCGGCACAAATACGATGATGCGCTATCAAGGCGTTGAAGCAACTGGTGGATCAATCACGCTAACATCAAACGCAGATATTACTTTTGCCTTTGATTTGATCGGTATGGGTTCATCAGATACAGCAACCAGTGCAATCGGAAGCTCAACATATACAGATCAGACTGAGCGCACACCGCTTTCATCTGGAGTAGATGTTGGAACGATTGCCTTTAGCGGTTACACGTTGGATGCATTTGAAAGTGCAACGATTAACTTTAACTATGATGGCCGTGAAGCTCAAAATATTCTTGGTAATAGCTTCACAAAAGGTGGTATTACAAAAGGCGCGGCATTAGCTGAAATTACTGCGCGGGTCTATGTAGACGCTAACTTTGCCGCTATGTATAATGCAGCGCGTGACACTGATCATAGCTTGTTTAGCGTTACCTTCCCTCTCGGTTCTGTATCTAGCAAGAAATACACATTGGTTTTCCCTAAGTGTAAATTCACATCTGCAAACCTTGATTTCAGTGCTACCAATTCAATGCAGGATATAACCATCAGAGCGCTTTATGACGAAGCGTCAGAAGATGCATCAATGAAACTAACAAGGGCTGTTTCATAATGGCTATGATTGCGTTGGTTAAATTTACCGCTGATATTGATGGTAAGCCTGTTGTTTTCAAAGCTGGTGATAAAATATCAGATGCCGTTGTTAAAAAATTGGGCCTTGCGGATAAACCTAATCTCGCTGGGCCTAGTACTTCTAAACCGACAAAAACCGAATAAGTGCTGCACTTAGGGGGCTGGTTTGTCGGTATTCCAGCCCCCATTAAAACCGACGAGGAAACCGAAATGCTTAAATTAAAGAAACCCAAAATGTCCGATATGACCTATCGGAAGGAATTTTCTGACGAATTAACCTTTTTGTCTGAAGAAGATAAAACGTGGATAGAAATAAAATGTCGCGCTGGTGGCTGGGCAAATCCTGATCTGGTCAGATTGCGTGATGACATACAAACATATCGCCAAGCCAAATCTATCGAAAGCGCAAAGCTAATCAAAGATACTTCTAAATATGCAGAAATGAGCGCTGCAACTGATAAGGAAGTTGGCCGCAAGTTATTTGAAGCGATCTTTGACGCTTGTGTGATTTCATGGGATACGAATATTAAAAACGATGGCAAAGCGATGCAATGTGATAAGGATCATTTCCTTGCGCTTGCTGATATTCGCATAAATGAAATATCTGAATATTTTATGGAATTTGCTAAATACGTTGATGAATTATCGAACTTTCGTGCTGAAGCGGATGGAGAAACGGAAAAAAAC
>Ga0181422_1000221_pt1 | contig 18132 bp, 34 predicted proteins | sample 45SPOviralmetaG_FD_130147 | JGI IMG/M metagenome (GOLD analysis project Ga0181422, IMG submission 130147) | Marine viral communities from the oligotrophic San Pedro Time Series (SPOT) site, San Pedro Channel, CA, USA - 45 SPOT_SRF_2013-07-18 | ecosystem: Environmental > Aquatic > Marine > Strait...
AGTTTCTTCACACCATTGAAAGCAGCCGTCGCAGCACTAATTGCCGTGATCGGATCTATCATTTCATTCCTCCATATTAACGATATTTATAAGTTATTGTTTTTAAATAAAAACAAAATGCGGTTGGGCCGCAATTAACTGTGTACAAACGATTTGGAACAGTGTAGTATGGTTATATCATAAGGAGATAATGACATGATTTTTACAGTTTGGCAAATTCAATACTCTGACACAGATATCGAAGCTATCAACGCTGGCGAAACTAATGCTAAGCGCGAAGCTAAAACTGAGATGAACTTTGATTTCAGCGGTAATAACATTTCTGGTATTGCTGATCAAGCTCTCACAGATGGCCTTTATACTCATGTTTCTGATATTCGTGCTGAAACTCCTGAGCATTGCTTTGAAATCGGGAACATTGGCCCTGAGTCAGCGATTACACGTTTCTCACGTATGTCTTCACTTTCAGTCGGTGATATCATCGTTGATGTAGAAGGTAATGTAATGGTTGTAGCTAACTATGGTTTTGTTGCAATCGGATTTAAGCCTGAAATGTCAGCAGCTAATTTAATTTACAAAATGGAGGAAGTAGCGTAATGATTATGGTAAATGATATTCAAGATGCAATAATGATGAGAAAGAAATTGATGAGCATCGTTCGTCGTTCTCATAATTTTGGTCATAGCCGTGCCACTGTTTTAATTGAACTGCTTGACATTGTAGATGATCTTCAGCAAAATATTGAGCGTATAGAAGCTGATATGGAAGTTGAACACGATATTTGGATGACTGAAATTAAAATGGAGGAATCCGCTAATGCTGCATAAAGGTAAATCATATAGAGTATTAGGTTTATAAATATCCAATGTCAAGAGCAGTCAATATAGCAAGTGGATTATTAACCATGTCAGGACTAGCAGCAGTAGCAGTAACTCTGACTATGATGCACCCCGAGATAGATGCTAAAAGCCATGAATGCTTGGCTATGAACATTTATCACGAGGCTCGGGGTGAAGTCGTAGAAGGCCAGATCGCAGTTGCGCATGTTACACTAAATCGCGTGGAACACGCACAATGGCCGAATAATATTTGTGACGTCGTATATCAGCCTAAGCAATTTAGCTGGACGTTTATGATTAAAGATCAAACTCCTTCTGAAAAAAAAGCATGGGGTCAGGCTAAAGTCATTGCGCGCGACGTGATGATAGGAAACGTAGATGATCCTTCTGAAGGTGCTACTTTTTATCACGCAACGTATGTAAATCCGTCTTGGGCTGATCAGATGGAAGTAAGCAAGGTAATTGATAAACACGTATTTTATACATGGGATGGAGTTTGGGACGAATAAATGATTAATTATAAATTTAATGAAGGTGAATTGATAGCAGAATTTAAAAATTATATTGATGCTACATATGATGGGCATTATGCAACTAATAAGTTCCAATCAACAGAAGTAATTATTGCAAGAGGCCATGGTACAGGCTTTTGTATGGGAAATGTTGATAAGTATTCGAATCGTTATGGTAAAAAAGGCACTCGGGCTGATGCTCGAAAGGATTTAATGAAAGTTCTCCACTATGCCCTCATCCAACTCTACATTCACGATAGCGAAGAAGAAATATAAATGGATTGCATACGATCCGGATGGCTATGTGCTAATTATATCACACTCAAGAAAGATTGTGATGGAGCATGTACAGTATTTAAAACACATGTTAATATATAAGTTGTAAGCGTTAATAACGGATGTATGGACCGCGGGGCAGTACCGCGCTGCTCCACCACAAGTACATAAGATGTATTTCTGATGGGGCAGAAATTTAGGATCGACATGTATTCTAGTTTACAAAACACAAATGCAAACGATAATTTTGCACCATCTGGTTACGCACTAGCTGCATAACACAGGGGGTTGGCCACTTACCTAGCAACAGAAAACGTGGCAGCTTATCATGATAATTTTAAAAGGGAACTAAAAAAAATGAAATTTGCAGCAATCGCAGCGGCCGCTCTTGTAACGGCAACATCAGTCTCAGCAAACGAGATTGGAGCAACGGGTATTACTTGGGGTGTAGAAACAGAAGCAGCGTACACAATCAATGACGCGACCGGCGCCGACGTAGAAGATTTTGGCGTAAAGGTAACGCCTGAAGTCGGATACACAATGTTTGGTGTAGGTCTCACTGCAGACATGGATTTGCCGGTATATAACAACGAAGAGTTTAAATTAGATAAAGCATTTGATAATCCAAAGATCAATCTTGGTGCAACATATGAGTTGTTTGGCGGGCTTGAGTTGTTTGGTGAAACAACCTGGGATATCGATGCAGAAGACGCAATAAGCTCAAAAGTAGGTGCTACTTTTAACTTCTGATAAATACCTACAAGGGTCACTACTTAATAAGTGCGCAGGGGGCCATGGTTAGCCCCTTTTTTTTATTAAGAAGGGATATACTATGAAAAAATTATTATTAGCCTTAGGGCTAGTTACTAGTACATCTGCGCATGCAGACATGTTACAGATAAATGTACCGTGCGATCCGGCTCCTGAAGTAATGAGAATAATGCTGCAATATAAGAATGCATTACTTCTCCAAGGTACCGGAACGATTGCTTCTAAAGATGGAAGAACCTTTACGTCAGCCGCTCAAATATTTTTAAACCAAGACACTGGCACGCTAGCCTTTGTTTTATCTTTTCCAAATGAAGACAAACCTCCAATGTCATGCCTGATTATTGCTGGTGCTGAGTGGGTACCTTATGCGGGCCGTCAACCATGGGATGAAAAGAAAGAAGACTTGTAATGTGGATATTATTGTTTGTTTATATGTATGACACACATCCTTATGTAGAAAAGCACAGTGTACATAAAGACATGGTAGAATGTTTTAAAGCCAGAGAAAATCTTGGGGCTGAATTAAGCGGTGTGTCTGGTCATTTTCTTAACGGTCAACAAGCAATTTGCGTAAAAACTTAATTATTATAAATACAGCTGATTCACATTATGGGGTATAGTATGTACAAAAAAATAGTGGAACTGCTTGTAGCGGCAATAGTTGTCATATTTATTGGCACTATGTCTTTTTCTGAAGATGCTGACTGTCCTGATGGATATGTGTGCACAAAAAATGAAACCGATAGCACAGTATCTAGTCAATCTAATTCTACCACAAAAGTAGAATCACCGCCCCCTTCTGCAATTGCGCCATCAATAAATTCTTCTAACTCAGATTTATGTACAGTAGGAGTATCTGGCGCAGTTCAAACTCAAATTCTTGGCATGTCAGCTGGTAAAACGGTTCGTGATATGAATTGTGAAAAATTAAAGAACGCAAAAGTTCTCTACGATATGGGAATGAAAGTTGCTGCAGTATCAGTCATGTGTCAAGACGAAAGAGTATTTGACGCAATGATGGATGCCGGCACACCCTGTCCTTATGATGGAATGATTGGCCCTGAGGCAAAAGCCGCATGGTTGGCAAATGAAGAGAAACAGCCAGATGAAGATACTGGATCTTTCAACCCACTAAAGGATATGGATGACGATGAGAAATCAACTACCATTGGCGGCGCTGCTGTCGGTGGCCTTCTCCTCTTGCTGTTACTCTGATACTACCTATGGAGTGACACCGAATGCGGCTATAGCTGGATTGACCTGGAGCATGGGACCCGTGCTACCAGACGCTACTTCTTCATATATTACAGTACAGGTAAACGGTCTAAACTATAGATATACCATGATTAAAGATCCTGAAACGGATGCAGTGGTCTATGTAAGAAACGTTAATCCTGATGGGGGATATGTATTTGAAGAGAAAGATGATTGGTCTGGAATTCCTGGTGGAAATATAACAAAGTTTTTTAGATTTCCGTACACTGATTCTACTAAATGGGGAAATGGATCAATTGACGTAGAAGGCGATGGCCAAGTAGTTAATCAGTCGGTTACATATAATTACAAGATGGATATTGATGAGCAGCTAATGCTATGCGCGGCATCTCCTCTCGCTGACCCTTCTTGTCCGGGGTTTAAAGAAGCACTGGCAAAGTATCTTGCAAGTCTTAGTGATCTTTTACCAGGCGATCCATTTTATGATGAATGGATTCAGGCGAACTTATCTATTAACGATGAGGCTGAGCAGGCTGAGCAGGAAGAACAAGCAGAAGAGCCAGAAGAGAATCTTTCAAATTTTGAGAAAGATCTTGGAGGAGAAAATAGTATAGGTGATCTTGTTGATGTAGAAGCGCAGACAAGAATGCTAGCTGCACTAGCACAAACACCGAAAATAGAGAATTATTATATAATAGATATACCAGGTGGTGAATATAAAGATGCATTAAAACTTGAAGATACAACTTTACCTGATAACCCTAGAGCGATGAGAAATCTAGCATCTGACGCTAACCATAGAAAAATGGTACGCTCGCAATACGACAGAGAACAGTAGGAGAAGTTAATGTTCAAATCAATCTTTACCTTGGGTGCTATAGGTTTGATGTCGACAGCGGCCTTTGCCAATGAGACACCTATTACCGGTAATATATCATCCAAGTGTTCAATTTTTACGGATACGCCAGGTGTTTATGGTAACCCTACACCAGACGAATTAAGTACAAAGGCGGCTGATGGTGGCGTGGATCCTATCGTCCGCTATGATGTTACGGTCGCAGACAAATACAAAGCAAAGATTTCATGGCCGAATTCATTTACGTCATCACCTAGTCTTTCGGATGCAGTAAATTGGGATGGGGAGACAACAGTGGCTAGCCATTCTGTATCAGGAATGTCAGCTTACGAAGCGGCTAAGGTTGAGTATGAAAACCATACAGAATTTGGTTTAACACTTGCAGGATCAACCTGGTTTAAAATTGAGTCAGAAGCTAAGTATGGGTCAGCTAAAGCACTGCCTGGCGGTGAGTACAAAGCTAGTGTTGTAGCGGAGTGTGTCGCAAAATAATGAAATATATATATTATGCAATTGCAGTAGCATTGATTTATACAAATGCTACTGCTCACGAATTAACGCCAACTTATCCAAAGATGAGACCTTCGTATATAGAAGACGTCTCTGTGACTCAAATGAAGATGTGGAATAGAAGAGAGGATGTATTATATTATGAAATCGGAGTATTTGATGAAGAATGGAAACCAGTAGCTTTTGCGTCTGAAAATAAAATATTACAAATAGCATACTTGGGTAGAACAACATTCGATCTTTACGTCAGAGATAGTGATTTGAATAGAATAAAATATATATGTACCACATCTAAACAATTAAAACAAGATGTACAGTCAACAGGTATTAAATCAAGGATCTGTTCGAAGGTAAAGTGAGATGAACTATGAGATTTCTACCACTAATGTTAACGGTAATATGTGGCACGGCTTTTGCTGAGTCTACTTCATTAAATCTTGCCTTGCCTAGTGTTCCTGGTAATTACCAGTCTGATAAGTTTCGTACAGGCGATTTAGATTGTTCTAATGCCATTGGCTCTGCTACTAATTTAGAGTTTGGTGTAACAGGATTAATAGACAAGGGTGAGTACGATCCGGTTTATGACTATAATACTGATACAGAAACAGATGTAGGTGTTTATGCAAGAATAACTATTCCGCTAGGCAAAAGAGTCAAATCACGCATTGATTGTAATAGATTATACGAGTTAGAATTAAGAAAGAAGCAACTAGAAGTTCGCAAGCTAGAAAAAGAATTGCAGCAGCTTAGGGAATTACAGTTTGAGGATTAAAAATGGCTGAAGTAGAATTTGGTGGATTAAAATTTTCTGGCGGTAAGATGGTCGCGCTTCTTACTGCACTGTCGACATTAGGCGGCGCAGCTTGGGGTGGGTTTGAAATCTATAAAGACTATATGGATATGAAAGAGATTATTCAGAACATCGATACTGATGCAATCGCTGCCCGTAATGATGTGATTGAGACTAAGCTAGATGAAGCTATTGAATATACAAGAGATATTAAATCGGGATTAAAAGATGATATCTTTAAGCTCGAAGAAAATATTGAAAGAATGGAAGATAAGGTTGATGATGCTGAGAATAGAATGAAAGATACTCAGGCATCTATCGAATCAACGCTTGCCGGAGTGCGTAAAGATTTAAATGAACAAAGTAAAGATGTAACGTCTTCTATTCGAGAAGTTGAAGCTACTGTAAGAGCATCTGAGAAAGATGTTCGTAATGTAATGAAAGAGACGATCAAAGACCTTGACGCTAAAATGGATAAACTAGACGACGACATAAGAGAGACGTTACAAGAAGCTCTCGATAATCCTTTAAACAACTAGGAGACAACAATGGCCGAAGAAGAAAAAGTTAAAGTTAAAGCACCTCATGCAATTAGAGACGAAGATACGCCAGAAGGTAAAATGGAATTGCAATTTCGTGTTTTAGGAAATGAAATGATTGGCATCAAAATGATTGTCGATGATATGAAAATGAAATGGGTAGCTATCGGGCTTGTAGGTATTTTAGTTATGACATGGGCAGCGGCTGAATTTAGCTCAGTAATTACTCAAAGCGGTACTGATACCACCTATGTTATAGAAGAATAAATTTCAGCTTCTCGCCTTTTATAGGCTGCCTCAAATCCAATTAGTCCGTACTCGTTTCTTTCGGTGTTGTTCCATAATCTTTCTATGTAGCTATTATAAATCCTTTCGACTGTCTTATCACTTTCATTTATATTAATAAGATGACCTTTTATTAGCCAGTTTAAACGATTAGCTTCTTTTCGCACGAAAGGTGAACACATGTAGCAGACTCCTATGTTGAATAAACCTATGTATAAAATGTTAGTGCTAACAAAATGAAAAAAAGGAAATATAATGAATAAAATTTGGAATGTGCCTATTGTAGATACTGGTGACGGCGAACTAGGGTTTGAGATCCCAGATGAAATTATGGATAAATTAGATTTATCTGTGGGCGATACAATTATCTGGGAAGAAACTGAAATAGGCGGATGGAAATTAACTAAAAAAAGTTAGCTAAATGCTAAATTAACTGTGTACAAACCGCTTGTAATATGTTAGTATATACATATCAAATGGTGAAATGAAGGAATTATATTATGGCACACGAAGTAGAAATGATTAACGGTCAAGCTCAACTCGCGTATGTTGGCGATGTACCTTGGCACGGTCTTGGCGTAGAAGTACGCAATGACATGACTCCCGAACAGATGATGCAAAAAGCTGGTCTTGATTGGGAAGTCGAAAAAGAAGAAGTACAAACAGTATCAGGTGTAAAAATTCCTGGTAAAAAAGCTTTGGTTCGTTCTTCTGACGGTTCAGTTTTAGATATGGTCGGTGACGACTGGAATCCAGTACAAAATACACAAGCTTTCGAATTCTTTTCAGATTTCGTAATGGCCGGTGATATGGAAATGAATGTAGCAGGATCTTTAAAGGATGGAAAAAATGTATTCGCTCTCGCAAAAGTCAAAGAGTCTTTCACTATTCTCGGCGAAGACCAAGTTGACTCCTATTTACTGTTTAGCAATCCTCACCAATATGGTAAAGCTGTTGATATTCGCTTTACTCCCATTCGTGTTGTATGCAATAACACGCTCACATTTTCTCTAAACTCAAAGTCTAAAAACTTTGTAAAAGTTGGCCATCGCTCTACATTCGATGCTGATATGGTTAAAGAGCAAATGGGCCTTGCTTCTGAAAAGTTTGCTCAGTACAAAGAGATGGCAGAATTCTTGTCAACTCGTCGCTTTAATACTGAATCTTTAATGCAGTATTACAATGAAGTATTCCCACACCGTGAGCAGCGTACTGTGTCGGCGTTTGAGGACCTCTCACGCACAGCTCAACTAGCAGCTTCTAATCTTGAGACTCAGCCTGGTGCAGAGTTCGGTCAAGGAACTTGGTGGCAGGCATTTAACTCTGTAACATATATGACTGACCACATTCAAGGTCGTAGCTCAGAGAGTCGGTTGAATAACCAGTGGTTTGGTTACAATCAAGGGCGTAAGATTAACGCCGCTAACAAGGCGGTAGAGTTTGCAACAGCAGCATGAAAATTATAAATGATGAAAAGAACCCCTCATTGTTGGGGGTTCTTGAACCTGGTGATCGTGTTGATGAATATGAAAAGTGGGTAAGCAATCTTAATCAAGATCTTATAGACTCTGGTTATAACCAATATGAGTATAAAGTTGTAAAAAAGAAGGATAAGTTGTACATAGATCGCATGTAATTTAATTAAAGAGGCTTAGGCCTCTTTTTTTATTGTATAAATAGTACCAAAATAATAGGAGCTACTATGCGGCGCTTTAAAAATTATTATACATTACAGGAGATGTCTATGGTTAGTGTAGCAGATTTAGATACTGATTTTTTAAAACGCGCTCAGAAGATAACATCGTTTAATTTAACACCTAATGATTTTACTAATTTAAAGCATAAGGCTGAAATACAATATTTGTTTCGCATGCATTTCTTTCCTAAGTTTGACTTGGATAAAACCTTAAAGGGTACACCTACCATTAGCAAGCTAAACAATGTTATAGGCATGCTAAAAAAAGAAAATTTAAATAAGTTTAAAATTCTTCACAGCTATAATCTAAAGGGCGTTGGTCCAGGAGAGGCTACACTATATTTTATATTAGACGACGCGCATCTAGGTGGTGGGGCATCTGCCGGCGCGGATATCGTGATTGGTAATAAACCTTACGAAGTAAAGGCTGGTGATATAAGTCAAGGATTTTTTAAGAACTTTAAATTAGGCGGTACTGTTCCTATCGATAAAATGGTTTCCGCTGGTCTTAGATTACGCGACATGAAACCTGAAATTAAAAAGCTGGCAACTGAAAAGGCCGGGGTGTCAGGTAGCCAGATAAAAGCTATTTTAAGCGACAATGAGCTGGCACCTATGTGGAAAAAAGACGTAGAAGCACCTTATGTAAAAGCAGCACATGGCTATCTTGCTAAAAACCCTCTTATCTTAATGGTCAATAAAACACCGGCTTCTCAAATAGGAGAAGTAGTAATGGTCGGTAAACCAAAATTAAGTGATGTCCACTTAGATGTTATTACTCAAGGGACAATTAAACCTAAAATAAAAATTGGTTAAAAATAATGGAAAACTTTACATCATATATAAAAGAAAGTAAAAATACTCATATGACGCACATAGAGGATAAAGTTATCTATGGCGGCGTTAAGGGTACAAGGCAGGCTATTCTAGCTTTGCGTGAATTGAGAGATATGTTAAGAGGAGTGCATGATGGATCTGTCAGTGTTAAGTGGGACGGAGCACCTGCCATCTTTGCTGGCACTGATCCCCGCGATGGTAATTTCTTTGTTGCTAAGAAAGGAATTTTCAATAAAAATCCTAAGGTATATAAGTCTAATGCTGACGTGGACGCTGACACTTCTGGTGATCTTGCAGTTAAACTTAAGCTGGCTCTTAAGCACCTTCCAGCCTTAGGGATTAAAGGTGTAATACAAGGAGACTTTTTATTTGGCCCTGGAGATGTCAAGACGAAAAAGATAAAAAGTGAATCTTATGTAACATTTCATCCGAATACTATTGTTTATGCATTGCCAAGTAAATCGGCTGGAGCTGAAGCAGTTAAATCTGCAAAAATTGGTATTGTCTGGCATACAACCTATAAGGGTAATACTTTTGAATCTATGAAAGCTTCTTATGGTGTTGATGTTTCAAAACTAAAATCAGTTAAAAGTGTATGGTCTCAAGATGCAATGCTAAGAGACTTAACTAATGTTACTATGAGCAAAAAGGATACCGAAATTGTTAGCGACTATCTTTCGCAAGCTGGGTTTATATTCAATAAAATCGCCGGATCAACTCTACGACAACTGGAATCCAATACAGAGCTTGCCAGGCTTGTGGAGCAATTCAATAACTCCTATGTCAGACAAGGGCAAATCATTGGAGATACCAACAGACATGTCACCGCACTTATCAAGTGGATTAGTCAGAAGTATCAGAAAGAAATAGATAAACGTAAAAGTGAAAAGGGTAAGTCGGCACAACAGAAAAAACTAAATGAAATACTTAGTTTTTTCTCACAAGGTAATAAAGATAGCCTAAAGTATATGTTTGATTTACAAAAGGTTATAGTTTTAGCAAAATTAAAACTTATAAATAACCTTAATAAATTGAGTAAAATCAATACTTTCGTTAAAACTCGTAACGGTTATAAAGTAACCGGTGAAGAAGGTTATGTAGCAATTGATAAACTTGGTGGTGATGCGGTAAAAATTATTGATCGTATGGAATTTTCATACAATAATTTTTCACCAGATATATTAAAGGGATGGGATAAGCCAACGAGGAACTAAATGGCAAAGAATTTAAATTTTAAAGACTTTATGGCTGTTGATTACATGCCAGGTGAAGATGACCTGATTAAGCAAGCAGCTAAAAAACGTAAACAATATTCGCCTACCGGAAATACCGGTGAATCAGTAGAACCTACTGATGAGGCTCTTACTATGACCCAGAGAAGAGCTAAAGCAAGATCAATGAAAAAGTATCAGGCTAGGTTAGCAGTTGGCCGTAAAAAGGCAGCAGCTAAAGTTGCTAACCCTAAGGTTCTTGCTAAAAGATCTCGTAAGGCTGCTCGTAATGCGATAGCTAAAAAGCTTACTAAGGGTATTTCAAAGGCAGATCTTACTCCGGCCCGGAAACAAGAGATTGAAAAGCGTTTAGATAAAATGGCCCCTAGAATAACTAGATTGGCCAAAAAAATGCTTCCTAAAATACGTCAAACAGAATTAGGTAGAAAACGCGGGTAATATGATAAATCGTTTTAGTCAGTTTCTTGTTGAAGAAGAAAATGTAGTTTATTTTACCTTTGGTAGAATGAATCCACCTACTATTGGTCATGGTAAGTTACTAGATACTTTATCTAAAAAAGCACGGAGATTTCCATATAGAATATTCTTGTCACAATCTAATGACAAGAAAAAAAATCCGTTGCAATATAAAGATAAAGTAAAACATATTAGAAAAATGTTTCCGAAGCACGCACGGTCTATTATTTTAAATAATAAAATTAAAACACCTTTTCATGCTTTATCATTTTTATATGATCAAGGTTATAAGAAGGTAGTTATGGTTGCAGGATCAGATCGCGTTACTCAATATGATGTGCGTTTAAATAAATATAATGGAAAAAAAGGTGATCATGGATTTTATAATTTTGAAGGCGGCATAAAAATTATATCTGCAGGTGAAAGAGACCCCGATGCTGATGGAGCAGAAGGCGCATCCGGAACTAAACAGAGGGAATATGCCGTAGCCAATGATTTTACTGGGTTTGCCAGAAGCCTTCCATCCAATATGTCAAATTCAAACGCAAAACGATTATTTAATGATGTAAGGTCTGGGCTAGGGCTAAAAGAAGAAAAACAATTTAAAAATCATATTCAATTAGAGCCCGTCTCTGACCTGCGTGAGGCTTATCTTAAAGATAATATTTTTGAAGAAGGTGAAAAAGTTGTACTAACTAAAAAGGGTATTGTAGGCAATATAAAATACCTTGGCACAAACTATCTTATAGTAGAGTCAAAAAATGAAACGTGGAGATGCTGGCTTGATGATGTGTCTAAGATAGATTCAGATATTACTAATGAAGCATCAATGTATGCGGATAAACCTGATTGGGGTACGCCCGAATCAACTAGAAAAGCTAAGAAAATAACTCCAGGTGAAACAACAGAAGCACAAGATAGTGACATTAAAGATAGGCCAGGTTCTCAGCCGGCTAATTATCATAGAGGCCTAAAGAAAGCACAGAAAATTGCAAGAGATAGGCAGTTTAAAAAACAGGCAAAAATGTCTGATAGTGATCCAAAGGCATATAAGCCTGCGCCTGGTGATGCAAAAGCAAAAACAAGATTATCTAAACACACCATAAAATATAGAAAGATGTATGGCGATGATTAATTTTAAAGCATATATTGCAGAAGATGCGACAGCTTCTTTAAAAAAGAAAGCAGAAAAAACTGGCATGCCATTAGGCGTTCTTCGTCAGGTTTATAATAGGGGTGTAGCCGCATGGAAAACCGGTCATCGGCCGGGTACTACTCCATCACAATGGGGACATGCAAGAGTAAATTCATTTGTTACCAAATCATCTGGTACATGGGGAAAAGCAGACAAAGATCTGGCAGCGAAAGTAAGAGGCTAAAATGACAAAATCAGCAGACAGAAAACCTGAAAAATATGTAGGACCTGATGGAAAACCTAAAATTCGTATGGTTCCTGTAGATAAAGAAGTAGTTAAGAGTGAAGGCGGTATGAAGCGCATTGCAACTACTCAGGCTAATAAAGCTGACAGAATGGCTGCTGGTAGTAAAAAAGGTCTTGAAACCTTTAAGAAAAAAACAGATGAAGCTTGTTGGGATAGCCATAAGCAAGTTGGAATGAAGAAAAAGGGAAACAAAATGGTACCTAATTGTGTTCCAAAGAATGAATCTTATTCTATGAAAGAAAAAGTGTGTAAATCATGCGGTGATACGTATGGTAAGCCCACAAACGAAAGCTGCATGTACGACGCTTATGACATGGCCGGAGAAAATTGGTGCAGCAGAAAAGAATATATTGCGGCTCAAAAGAAAAATGAAGCTAATACTTATGCCGGGCAGCGTGACAAAATGAAAATCATCAATAGTAAGCCTCACCCAGATGGTGGTCATATTGTAACTATGCAAACAAAAGCTGGTAAAACTATTAAGCGCCATTTAAAGAATGGTAAAGTTAAAGATATGAAAGAAGAAGTTAACGAAATTTCTAAAAAAACCGCCCAATCTTATTTAGATAAAACAAAGGGTGATGATGCTTTCAGCGGTACAAGAAAAGCAAATAACCGTTTAAAGGGTGCTATACACGCTGTAGGAATAAAAAGAAAAAAAGAATCAGTTGATGAAGTATTAGATACTCCAGGAGCAATGGATAGGTATCATAATAAAGCTAAAGCACAAAGTGATCGTGCGCGTAACTCTGCAACTGCAAAGATTGTAAGAGGCAATAAAGACATCTCAAAAGAAAAAGATGTTATTCGCCGGCGCGAAAAAGGTATGGACATGGCTACAAACGTGAGAGCCAAGCAGTTTCGCAAAGCAGTTACTAAAAAACCTTATGGTGAGGCAGTTGAAGAAGACATGAATCCTTATCTTAAACATCCGGAAAATAAATTAAAAGATAAGCATGCTAGTTTTAGCAGACAAATCGGTGATCTTCAAACTAAAAAATTAAAAGGTGCAAAAAATCCGTCTATTGACCAAGAGATTGCTAAGTATCAACAAAAACTGCGGCATGTAAAAAATGCTATGAAATCAGAAGCTACAACTAAAGTAGCAAAGGTATCAGATAGCAATAAAGAGAAGCTTCTTAAGCTGCGTAAAATGCTGAATAAAGAGAAAACAAATGATTAGTTTTAAGCAGTTTATGGTAGAAAAAAAGTCTGAGTCCTGGGAGGCCGGATACAAACGTCGTGTTGTTAAAACTACTAGTGCTGATCATAAAGAAAAAGGCCATAACTGGAGAATCAAAGGTAAAGAACGCCCTGAGATTTCTATTAAACTATATAAATCTAAGCCATCACAATCTGAATTTAACAAGCAAATGCGTAGGGTAGCGGGGCACGAGTTCGGTGGATAAGTTTAAAACATTTTTAGAAAAAGATTCTAAAGGACACTTTCGTTCAGCCGACAAGGGTGCTGGTATGACTCAGAAAGGCGTCGATGCATTTAAACGGGCGAATCCAGGTAGTAAACTACAAACTGCAGTTACAACTAAACCCAGTAAACTAAAAAAAGGATCTAAGGCGGCTGGTCGTAGGAAATCGTTTTGTGCAAGATCAAAAAGTTGGACTGGTGAAAGAGGTAAAGCAGCACGTAGGCGCTGGAATTGTTAGGTGTCAGTAAATAATTTATATTATAAATAACACTAATAAATTAAATGGAAACTATTGATGGTAGAAGTTAACTGGGAAGCCCGACTCGACCGGATCGAAGATAAGATGGACAAAATGGCAGACGCATTAGTCACACTTGCAAGATTTGAAGAGAAGATGGATTCATACAATAAGTATAGGGATGACTCCTGGACTAGAATGAACAAGTTTTCAGAAAAACTTGATATCATTGAAAAAAAATGTGATGAAAACGCCCATACCGTTAACGTCATCAATAAATTATTCTGGATTGCCATTGCTGTTGGCGCCAGTGCAATCGCAGCCCAAATTTGGATGTAAGGAAATAAAATGAATCAAGAATCAATTAGTAAAATGGCGGCCGCACTGCAACAGGTCGCAGAAAATAAACTCAACGAATTTGAGATCCCAGAAACTATTCAAGCAGCAGAGCGCACCGCGTTCCACGGCGCAGCGGCTGGAGCACATAAAGCTGGTAAATCACACTTTAATTTTGCAGGTAAAAAATATCCTGTTACTATGAAAAAAGATACGGCTAAGGCAATTGCTGATGACGTAAAAGAAGCAAGTTTGGATGAAATTTCTCGCAGCATGAGACCTATGAGTAAAAGTTTTGGCAAAACTGTTGATCCTAAAAAGTTTGATGCATATAAAAAGCATATGAAAACTCATAACTTAGATGAACCTACTGTTCGTATGGCTCACGATGATCCAGATCACGGTGAATCAAAACGTATGATGAAGAATCCAAAGTACGCAAAGGCATTGGATCTATATAAAAAATCTATGAAAGAAGAAGTTGAAGAGAGTAAAAACATGGCACTAGCTAAAAAGTTAGCAAAGGCTTCAGCCTCGTCAGAAAAGGGTAAGAAAGCCGTTACTTTGAAGAAAGCTCCTTTTGATATTCCTAAGGCGTCTAAGAACGAAGAGGACGAAGTAGTAGTTAATCCTAAAAAAGAAACCAAGAAAGCTAAAATGGGTGATAACGAGGTTTCTGCAGTTGAATCAACTGTATGGCCAGTATATACGCGGATCATGGAAAAGCGCGGAGAGCATTACAAAAGTGCTGCAGCCGCACAAGAACCTAATGATGCATCTAAATCATCTAAAGGTGCTCAGGATATGTTGAATACTCCAAAGGATGTTAAAGATAATCCTGAAGCTTCAGGTGATGATGTTAAAAAGGCAGCTAATGCTGGACCCAGTAAAAAAGCTAGAACCAACGACAATAAGGCAGGCGACAGTAAAGTTATTCCATCAGCAACAAAGGCATAATATTATGGCAATTAAACCACCGGCGTGGTGTGCACACGCAGTTCCAGATAAAAATAAAGGTTGGGTAGATCCTAAGTCTGGGGAATTATATAAGTCTTCTAGATTTACTCAAGCAGAAGTCGATGCATTTCATGGCAACGTGACTCCTGCGGCGGCTCCTATAGTGCAAGAAGCAACACAAGAAGATGTACAAGATATGATTACTGAAGGCAAGATTCAGTCTGCTATGATGGACATGGAACTAGAAGACATGTCTAAAGTTGAACTTGAAGAGCTCGGGCGTGAAAATGGCGTTGAGCTTGACCGTAGAAAGTCTAAAAAGTCTTTAGTACAAGCAATGAAAACAGTACTTAGTAAATAGTTTATATATAATTTAGTATATAAAAACTAATTAGGTGTGTTATGAAATTATTTGATAAGTTGTCAGAAGATAACTTTATGCTTTATGCAATGCAGCAATACTATAAGCCTAATTGCATAGATGCTGAAGAATTTTATAATGACATGAAAAGATTTATGTATCTTAAACGTTTATTTTTTCGTTATGCTAATAATGGTAGTGTGCCTGAAAGATTAATACTTAATCATCTTATAGTATTGTTTAACGTATTTGATGTACAACCGACATTGAGAATGCTAGAGTATCAAATAGAAGATAGATATTGGTCAGCTTTAAAACCGTTTCTTATCTTCTTAAATTATATTAAAAATGATCAGTATACTGATATAACAATGGATCAGAATGTAGTAGACAAATTAAGGAAAATATAATGGGATTGGTCAAACGAGCTGGTGATCTTGTCTATACGTTTAGATTCTTAAGGCTTCTTACTACAAGTTTTGAAGATACCGAAGCCTACAAAAAAGGTATCATCGATAAAGACGGTAAAAAATTAAAAACATTTGATCTTAATACTATGGATAATAGGGATACGTATAAAAATTATTATACCCCTTTTCATAGGCTGGTATTTAATATCAAAAAAATTATGGCAAAGGTGCCTGGTGGTGGGTCTAGAATAGCTTCTTACGCTGCAGCGCTATTCTTACTAAAAGAAAAGTTTGGTGTCAGCGATAAAGAAATAAAAAAATCACTTAATATTGATCCGCTTGATTTTATGTCTGAACAAACAGAATGGTTTGTATTAGAAAATAATAAATTATCTCCAGGATCATATAAGGTATTAAGTGAAAAACTTATTAATGACACATTCGACGAGGTTGTTAAACCAAGAGATAAAGTTATAGTTTCAGAAGATTGTTATCCAATCGGTGAAATATTTGGATTAAACATTTATGAAGTAACCCATAGCAAAACAAATAAAAATATTTACGTTGCAATAAGCGAGCTGTCTAGATGATACCTAGATGGAAAAAAGCTGGCCCTAGTGGCGAGTTAGAAATTAAGTTTCCTACTGGCCGACGTTTTAAGATTGAGAAGCAGCTAGATGAATACGAGCGGCACAAAAACAGTGAGTGGAAAGTTTTAGAATGGGATCCACGATATAAAGATTGGGAATGGGGTGATACTTACAGCCCTAAAGCTTATGCTAAACAACAGGCCATGGATGCTGGTCAATATGATAAGAGAGGTAAGAAAGTGGCAGATTATTCTAAAACATTTCAGTTTGAATCACTAGAAGAAGTGACTACTACTGCTGACGCCGGAATTCCTCAAGATACTGCTAACATGGGCCCAAGAGCTAAAGAAATACATGTAACAGACCGTAGACGTAAAAAAAATAAACTGCCTGTTTTGCTAAAAAGATTTAGAAGGCATATGGAAGATAATGGCTAAATTATATTTAATATTAATCGTAGTAAGCTTACTCAGTGGAGTGGGGTATGGCGGATACCAGTATTATATCTGGTCTGAAGCTACTATAAATACTCTTAGAGAAAATAACGTAAAGCTTAAAACTACAGCCGAAACTTTACAGGCTACTATTGAACAGATTCAAGCTGATCAAAAAAAGAATGAACAGCTGAATAAAGATTTAACAAAAAGATTGCAACAATCACAGCAACACCTTGACAAGCTTAGAGGTGTATTTGCTAAGATAGATTTGACTATGGAGGCATTAACAAATGCACAAGGACTTGAAGATAGGGTTGACAACGCCGTTGGCAAATTACTCCAAAAAATTGAAGCCGAAACTACTCCTCCCAGTGATGAGCCTGCTTCTACTGACAGCGTGTCTGGGCAATAGAGCGCCCGAAACAGAAGTAGTTGTTTCAACCGAATACGCTAAACAAAATGTTCCTCTTCAAGAGAGACCTAAGGCAGTACAATTTCCTCCTGTCGATTGGTATGTAGTAACTGAAGAAAATCTAGATGAAAAGATTGCAGAACTCGAAGCTAAAACTGGTAACGTAGTATTCTTTGCAATTACTCCAAAAGGATATGAAAATCTAGCGTTAGGTATTGCTGAGATGCGTAGGTACATAAAAGATACACAGGCTATCATAGGATATTATGAAGAAGCTTTAACTCCTACAGATGTATCACCTCCCTCAGAATAGCTCTTCTTATTATACATCGATATTTAATATTTGTAAACCCCTAAAAACAAAATATTATTTTTAAAACAGCGCATTTAACTGTTTTCAATTTCGTGTATTTGATATATAATAGCACCAACTAAACAATCACAACAACCTAAAATCTAGTCTCTAAATAATCCGATTTAGAGCTATGCCTTTTATACGCATATGGAGTAATGCATGCTATTCGAAGAACAAATCTCACGTAAACCCGATTTATACCCATGGACAAAACAGTTTGTCGACGCCATTTGGCAAGGCTTCTGGACGCCTGATGAATTTAATTTTAGATCAGACTATTCGCAGTTTAAAAGCGATTTAACAGAAGAGGAACAAGAAGTAGTTGTCCGTGCACTTTCGGCTATTGGCCAAAT
>Ga0181422_1000223_pt1 | contig 18015 bp, 10 predicted proteins | sample 45SPOviralmetaG_FD_130147 | JGI IMG/M metagenome (GOLD analysis project Ga0181422, IMG submission 130147) | Marine viral communities from the oligotrophic San Pedro Time Series (SPOT) site, San Pedro Channel, CA, USA - 45 SPOT_SRF_2013-07-18 | ecosystem: Environmental > Aquatic > Marine > Strait...
CCGCTTGGGTCGACCCAAAGCACTGGTCGACATCAATGGAAAAGAACTCGTTCGATGGATTCACGAACGGCTTGATTCGGTGGGGTGCAGACCCGTGGTGGTGGTGGTGAATGCTGAGATCGAATCTGACGTGAAAAACCTCCTTCCGGAAGCCCATCTTGTGGTCAATCCCAATCCAGATGCCGGAAGAACAGGTTCGCTTCAACTGGGCATTGGGGCTTTGGCGGCGGTGATGGACAGCGACCCGGAGCGGTTGGTAATGGCGCCGGTTGACCGTCCGGGCTGGAACATCGAGGTTCTGCAGGCTCTGCTCGGAAACAAAGGAGATTCAGCCCCCTTCCACGGTGGCCGTAAGGGGCATCCAGTTCTGCTCAGTTCTCCGGCCATCCAGGCCGTTCGAAAGGCTGAATCTCACCTCTCACTCCGTGATTTGGTGTTGTTCAAACCTGTTGCGGTTGCGGCACCATGGCTCCATCTCAACATCGATACCGAAAAGGATGTGTCACTTTTGGAATCAAATGACGCTGCGCTTTTGGCTTGTTTTTCACAAGGCGAAGGGATATGAGGGCCGTCTGCTGAGGCACCACCATGACCGCTCATGTCCTTCAGTGGGTACTGAGTGAGTTGGGACAACAACGAACGGTTGTTTTAGCGACCGTTCTCAATACATCAGGGAGCGTTCCGGGTAAGACAGGCGCTCGATTAGCCATGTCCTCCAAAGAGCATTCCTGGGTGGGAACGGTTGGCGGAGCTGGACTTGAGCATCGGGTCTTACAGCGGTGCCGGAACCTGTTGGCTGAACAACACCAACCGTTTGCTGAAGTGCTCACTTACGGCTTAAACAAAGGGGCGAAGGGCTATGAGGTGACGCCGCTTGATTCCCTGTGCGGCGGTCGGGTGACGATCGCCATTGAGGTGATGATTCCCATGCCCCACGTTTACATCATGGGTGGCGGACATTGTGGTCAAGCCTTGGCCACATCGCTTCACAGCCTTGGGTGGTCCTATTCAGTTCATGACACACGTGAAGATTACGTTTCTATAGAAAAATACCCTCATGCTCTTGAGCGCTCATCAGCCCCTGTTTCGGATTTACTTGAGCGCGAATCCGCCTCCACATTGGGCCGATTTTCCGATGTGTTGCTTTTGGGCCATGATTGGGCTGAGGACCAGGATAGGCTGCTCGGATTGCTTACCTCGCTCAACGTTCCTGGGGTGAGCCTTGACGGACGAGAACATCCACGCATCGGCGTGATTGGAAGCCGCTCTAAATGGCAGGCTTTTGAGCAAACTTGCCTCGAAACAGGTCTTCCTCAACCCCTTCTTGACCAAGTCATCTGCCCCATTGGCCTCAACATCGGAGCGCAATCGCCAGAAGAAATCGCGGTTGCCGTGATCGCACAAATCATGGCCATGCACAAAGGCGTTGACCCAAACCGTTCGACTTGGCGTCAAGGTTGACCAACAAACACGTTCTCTCTGAAATATTTGAGTTCCTCAATGGACTCGAGTATGTCATCAAGAGCGAGGTGGGCCCCTTTCTTTGGATAGCGTGGGACGTCGCTGTACCATCGGCGGCTCAGTTCCTTCACCGTTGAGACATCCACCATGCGGTAGTGGAGGAAGTCGAGGAGTTCTGGCATTTCTTTCGCCATGAACTGGCGGTCGTTCCATACACTGTTTCCACAAAGAGGTGCTGTGTTTTCATCGACCCATTCTCGCAAAAAGGAAAGCGTTGCTTGTTCCGCTTCGTTGACGCTTACGCCTTCGCTGCGAATTCGGTCGACCAAACCGCTCCTGTGGTGGTGGCGAGTGTTCCATTCGTCCATGCCTTGAATCAGTGAATCGGGTACGGTAATGGCTAAGTTTGGTCCTGTGGCGAGCACATTCAATTGCCCATCCGTGACCACCGTAGCGATTTCGATGATGGATTCTCGGGTGAGGTCAAGCCCTGTCATTTCAAGGTCAATCCATACCATGCGATGGTGGCGCTGGTCCATGGACCCTCTGGGTGGTTGGAGGGTCTTGATTCTTCGTTCACCCTCGGAAGGCTTCACGCACTCTTGTCAGCCGTCTCAAAGGTGAGCATGATCTGACCAGAGGGGCCAAAAGCCACGACTGGAACATAACCATCGTGTGGGGTCGCATCTAGGGAGGCAATGATGTTGTCCACAGCCTCCTTGGGAAGCCGCAACGAGAACCCTTCTCCGGTGTCCAAAAGGCCATTGTGCCTCACCGGTGGAGCGACGACGGGCTCTTCTGAAACCTCCTCCTCAACCGGTTCTTCGTCAAGTGCTAACAACTCCTTTTCGAGTTCGTCATCGAGTTCAGGTTCATCTTCCTCCTCAACCGGTTCTTCGTCAATTGTCAACAACTCCTTTTCGAGTTCGTCATCGAGTTCAATGATTGTTTCCTCTTGAGTTGGTTTGTCTTCACGTTGCGTTTCTTCCACGGATGCCGACACTCGAGCACCTCCTGATACAGCAGGTGGGGCGCCGGTTGCGAGGGCCTCTTCGTAAATGCCGTCATCCTCGTTCATTCGCTGCATGAAGAGGAATCCAAATCCAAGGGCCACCATGCCGCTTAGCACGGTGGCGATGGCGCTGAACAATTCACTGTCAAGTGAATTAGCAAAGAGGAAAGCGGTCAAAATTGAACCGTATCCACCAACACCTCGTCGCCATCGTGCATCGGCATCATCACTAAAGCCTTGGATACCAACCACAACGAGATAGACTGTGGTCAAGAGGTAGGCCATCGAATCGAGATTGAGGCTGTCAAAGGTGATGAACAGGCCGATGATGGAATAGAGGACGCCGCTGATGCCCAGTCGGTCCATGAAGGCGAAGAAGGCCTCATCGGATTCCCAGTTGATGGTCTCGTAATCGTAGACCACGTCGTCCTTGGCTGAAAGGAGTGTCAAGATGATTCCTTGAACAGCTAGCGTCAATCCAGTGATGCTTTGCCGTTGTTCATCGGATCCTACCTCGGCTTGTGCCATCAAGTTGACAATGCTGAACGTGAGGAGAATTGGCATCGCAATCATGCTGTTTGGACGTCCGTCTTGTATGGCAGAACGAGCCAAGAGCACCAATCCGATAACCGGGCCAATTCCGAAGAGCACGGAATAACCTGCCACAAAGCCCAGTGCCCCGATTTGGGTTGCAAGAGCAGCCGTGGCGTCGGCCGATGCGGTTTCCTCATCCGTGGTAGGCGGTGTGCGGAAAAAGACGCCTTGTGCATGCATGATCGCCATCGTTGTGCCCGCCAGTCCGGTTATGAGACCGCTCCAGCCCCACTCGTCTGCATCGCTGAGGGGTTGGAAGGTGTCGCTGAGGGAGAATCCGATGTACAGCGATACAAAGAGCGCCCCAAGCATGTAGGGAAGCACCTTGCTGTTGTTGGTGTACCAGAAGTAAGGAATGAGGGCCATGCACCCAACCGCTGGGGCCCAGTATCCGTCCGGAATCGATGAAAACAATCCAAAGATGAGCCAAAGGCCCATGCCGAAGAGCACCAATGTGGTTTCAGTATCATCGTCGCGGTTGGTAAGTGTGCCTGACAAGCCAAGCATCATCTGGAGGGAGACAATCAGTCCAATGAAGGCAGGGAATGGACCACTGTGTTGGTCAACAAGGTACGATGAAATGCTGTCGGGGAGTCCGGCCAGGACCGTTCCGAAAACGCCGTGTGTGAACCAACCACTTCCGAGGAAAATAAACACAAACGGTATGCCTGACAGAAGCCAATAGTATCGATATTGCAGTGTCCTCCAGGTCACCAGCCCAAACAACGGGATGAGCAACAATCCGCCCGAGGTGTCAAGCATGGCGAGGAAAATCAGCATGACATACGTGACACCGTCGCTCGTCCGGTTCAATCCTCCAACATCCAAACCTCGTCTGCTGATGACAGCGTTGACGATGAGTGGAGCACTGACCAGGATGGCATCCAACAGGAAGGTGGCTTGGTTGATGCCCTCTCCACTTCCCCATACGTTAGGTCCAAGCGCCAACGAAAGTGGGGCTGCGATAAACACAAGCAAGGTGACAGCGGTTGCTCGCGTTGCTGAACTGATGGTCTCCATGGCGACGACTTCACGAATCAGCATGCCCACCGGGAGCAGCATGAGCAACACAAGAGCGGGTGAACTGTCCCAGGTTGCCGTGGTCACGTTACTGACGGTAAAGGTAAACAAGACCAGAGAAGTGAGGAGACTAATTCGGGCGAGTGGTGTGAGGACTGCGTCTAAAATCCGTTGTTCCCTTTGCGTTTTTGTTTCTTGATTGACCTCCCAAGTATTGGTGGTCTGATTGAAAATCATCTCGCCTTCGCTGCCTTGGCCGAACCAAGCATAAAGAGAACCGGCGTCCAACTCGAGCTTTGCTCCCCGGGCGGCGAGGGTGTACATGGCAATGCTCAACAGCAAAAATTGTGGCCGAAGGCCCATGTCAACAATGCTGTCAAAGGCACCGTTTGGAGGAAGCTTGAGATTGTCCAAAATAGCCAGGAGGAGGATGGTCGCCGAGGTGAAGATCAAGGCGAGGGTCAAATCCTTGCGTTCTTTGAGAGACGGAGATTTGCTCTGCACCATCATGCTGTAGTTCATGATGCACATATAGGCGATAAGCAACCACGGTAGGAACCATTCCGGGTCGAGGACGGCCCGAGAAAGAATGACGGCTCCGAGCATGGCCAGGCTGGTGCTCGTCTCGAGCTTTTGCTGACGACGTCCGAGTTCGGAAACCGCCACGAGGAAGATGGGGATGACGACATGAAGCCATGTCCCGCCATAGGTGGCTTGGGCCGTAAGGCCTTCTTCGATACCAATCCAATCGCTAAGGAGGTAAGAGGCACTAAAGGCGAGCAGGGTGACGTTGATGACCCAGGCACGAGCGACTTTCGAAATGAACACCATGTATGGAATGACGAGCATGCTGAGGAGCCAAGGCAAGGTGGAGGCTTCCTGTGGGAGGGCGACCAGAGCCACCGCTAATCCGATGGGCATCCAGGGTACACGCTGCTGAAGAACGGCCGGGAAGTAGGAGAGCAGAACGGCCACCCACAAGGCCACAGGGATGTTGATGTAGGCGGCGAGTTCAGGATAATCCATGGCTCTAAACGGACCGATGATGAGGTTGAATTCAGGGGCTGTTCGGGCCAAGCCAATGGCGACCACGACCAGGCCGATAAGGACCACAGAGGCTCGCTCCATGACCTCTTTTCGAAGGTCGGGTCGGGCGGCATAGTAACCCGTCATTCCAATGATGAACACCATCAATGAAAGGGCGCCTCCAGCACCGTCAACCGGTGCATTTTCGTTGAGCGCCTCGTAAATGATTGGAACGATTCCAGCCGCAACGGCGACCACTACGAAATTCAAGGCACGATTTGAGCGGAGTGCCATCTCCATAGAGACGAAACTGATCAATATAATGGCCATGCCTAATTCCCAGCTGACGACGTTTTCAGACCATCGAATCCAAGGACCAACACCTGCGATGAGCACCGCCATGGGTGCATAAGTGGCCACGCCCCATCCGAAGCTCGTATCACCGCTGTAGCGGTTGAGGAGTCGATAATGGCCATAGGTCAGCGTGAGGCAGGTGACGACTTGAGCGTAAATTCCGTTGGCGTTTGGCGACCAATCCACTTCTGTGTAGGCGTCGGGCTTTCCAAACCAATCGAGTTCCATCGTTCCCGTCATGAATCCCATCATGAAACGGGTACCCCACAGCACGCCAACGGTGGAAAAGAAGAAGGCGATGCCCAAGAAATAATTTTGAATGTCGTGCAAGCGATACCCGTTCTTTTTGCTCTGGAGTTCAATCAGGCCGATGGAAACTACGAACGAGGCCAAGCCACCAACGAAGAGCACGAGGAAGTTTTGATTGGTCGCATCTTCGTCAAAGGCAACGCTGAAAACACCCCCCCATATGGAAAGAAAACCAATCCCCATCATGACGATTTGAGAGAGTTTCATCAAGAACAAGTCGTCTGAATTCATGTTTTGATTCGGCCGGACCATGGTCACGGCACTGGTTTCTTGGGCCACTCCAGCCATTACCCCGCCAGTAAGGGGTGAGGCGCTGATAACGGGCTTGTTTTGTGGTCGAACAGGCGCAGATTTTCTCCTTGGTGCTGCCATAGCAATCAATTTCGTGTACCCGAACATTCACTTAATGTTTGACCCGACGGAGCGCGTTATAATTGGAATTGAAGAATGAACAAGTGGGGGCGGAGGCTCCAACAAGGGTCCAATGAGTTGAAATCCTTCGGGCCGGTGGGGTGTCACGAGAGATTCACATGCGCCGTCCTCTTCTCAGTGTTTTTTGCTTTTTTTTGATGCTCACACCAGCCTTGGCCATGGCCGTCCCTGTGCAATCACCGACCGACCAGCCCTCCGATGTTGAGGAAGTTGAATGGTGGCACACGACCATCATGGACCGTAATCACAACAAAATCGCCGACATGGTTGAGAAGTACCACGACCACGAACTTTTCCTCGACGAAGCCAACACCTTGCCCCTCATTGTTGACTTTGACCACGAGCCCACAGCAGAAGACGTGGCCATGCTCGAACGCGAGGTTGGCTATGTGCATGAGTGGGACCTCCCCCTCATCCACGCTGTTGCAGGTCGTATCGCTCACGACATGATCCTTGAAACGACCACCCTTCCAGGCGTGGTGATGTTGGAACTTGACGGCATTCTCCAAGTCCAAAACGGCGATGCCGCCGTGGTCCACGAGGTGGACCTTGCGCAGCAACAGACCGGCTACGACGGGTCAGGTGTCACCGTTGCAGTCATCGATACGGGCATTGACAGTCTGCACGTCGGGTTGGATGACTTGGACGACGACAACAGCACACATGACCCGAAGGTGATTGCGTTTTACGATCCCGTGAACAACCCTGACAAGACCAACGGCACAGAAATACAGGCCTACGATGACCAAGGCCACGGCACACATTGTGCAGGGACCGTTGCTGGAACCGGCGCGCCCACCTACGAACACGCTGGCATGGCTCCACAGGCCAACCTCGTCGGTGTCAAGGTTCTTGACTCAGGGGGCTCAGGTAGCTTCTCCGTGGTCATGGCAGGAATGCAATGGACCGTTGAAAACCGATACAAATTCAACATTCGTGCTGCCTCAATGAGCCTCGGAGGGCCAGGCCCCATCGAGTGGACTTCGGCCGAGGAAGACAGCGTCAACCGCTACGCCAACGAAATGGTTCGTGCGGGCATCAGCATGCTCATCGCCGCTGGAAACTCAGCAGCCACCGCCACCATTGGAACGCCTGGAGGCGCCGAAGACGTAATCACGGTTGGGGCGCTCAACAAAAACACCGCCATCGCAGAATACAGCAGCCAAGGCCCGACCGAAGAAGGACGAGTGAAACCCAACATCGCCTTCGTCGGTTCGGATGTCATGTCAACTCAACATAACTCCGGGGACGGTTATGTGGCGTTCAGCGGCACGAGCATGGCAACGCCCGGTGTTGCGGGTACGGTCGCCTTGATGTTGCAGGCCAATCCCGACCTTTCGCCCTTTGATGTTCGGAACATCCTCCAAGAAACGGCTACGTATCGCGAGTGTCACTATATGTTGGCCAATGAACCGTGTTTAGAAGATGGAATCCCGAAGAACCGTCAAAACAACGTCTATGGTCATGGACACGTTGAGGCGCTCGCAGCGGTCATGGAAGCGGCACAGCGCGATTATGAGCTTGACACTTCGATCATCATATCCATCAACACCGAGGTTGGTATTGACGACCGCATTCACTTGATGCCGGGCGATGCCCTCGAAGTTGACCTGAGTGGGTCCCTTGACACTCTCCAGTGGCGAAGTAACCATCTACGAGACGATTGGGCTAGCCTCCATTCCTTTAGCGAAGGAGATGAGCAAGCGGAACTTGATATCTCCACCATCGTCCATCAACTCGAGCATCTCCCTGGCATTGAGGTCGAAGGAAACCACACCCTCTCTTTGCGAGGTTTGGTGGCCAATGAAAGTGGCGGTCACTCATCCACGTCCCTCGTGTCCGTCAATGTAATGTTGATGGATACGGCCAATGCCAAAACCGTGCCAGATTCCAATCAAGACGGACTCTTTGGAGATTTGCCCGGCTGGATTGCTCCAACGGTGCTCCTCCTTCTTCTCTTCTTGGTCATCATGGGCATGATCGTCCTCAACAAGGCCGAGGATTCTGTCATTGTGGAATCCATCGACTGGACCAAGAGCGATTCAGATATTGAAGCCGTGGTTGACGAAGCAGCGCTTCTTGATTGAACTTCTCTTTCAATGCTGTACAAGACTGCTCCATTCGCATCATTGGGTTGTGTTTCCGACGAAGCGTTGTCAATTGTGAATGGACGTTCATTCGTTCTGTTTTTGAACAGAATAAGAGGCCACAGAGCCCCAATCATCAAGAAGTCCTTAGCCTACGGCGGTATGGGTGAGGGCGATGGTTGGCGAAGAGCACGTACCAATGATTCCTGCTCCAGCAGGAAAGCGATGGGCCGCGACAGTGAATGGCCGCCCGTTCGAGGTCCTCGCGCCAAGCAATGCCGTGTTGCTTGATGTGCTTCGAGACAAGGTTGGTACGCTTGGCGTGAAGCGCGGATGCGACCTAGGCACCTGTGGGTGCTGCACGGTCATGATTAACGGCGTTCCAAAACTCTCGTGTTTGACCCTTGCAGGTCAAGTTCAAGGCGCTGACATCATCACGGTGGAGGGCCTCTCCGATGGAGCTCATCTTGCTCCGATTCAAACGTGTTTTGCCACTCACGGTGGCTCTCAATGCGGCTTCTGTACGCCTGGTTTCCTCGTTGCCTCTCAGGCTTTACTCAACGAAAACCAAAATCCAAGCCGGCAGGAAATTGCCTGTGCCATCGATGGCAATCTTTGCCGCTGCACGGGATACCAGCAGATCATCGATTCAATTGAGGCCGCTGCCGCCATTCATCGTGGCGAATCCGAAGCCCTCGCCCCAGCGAGTGAACCTCATCCAGATCCTCACCCCTCGGGTCCCGAGGAACCGACCATGCCACCCGGACACGCGAAGTGATCACCATGGGAAGTTATCGTCAACAGCCGGGGGCCTCGCCATCCGAGGTTCGTAAGGACGGTAAGCGCGTCGCTGGAAAACAGAAGTTTCCACCACCAGGTTCGGGTGGTAGCGAGCCAAAAATGCGGCCTCGCGACCTTGATTACATTCCAGAAACGGTCGGTGGAAAAGAACCCAAGCCCGCCGGCGACCACATTCACGACCGGGACCGTACAGGAACCATCGTAGGAAAAGCCATTCCACTGGTTGATTCCAACGCTAAAGTCACGGGACAGGCGTGGTACGGTGACGACGTTCGTCTGCCGGGAGAACTCATTGGAAAGATCCTACGTTCCCCACACCACTATGCTCGAATCAAATCCATTGACACGTCTCGGGTTGAAGCTCTCCCCGGTGTCATTGCAGTTTCTACCGGGCAAGACGCACCGAACCGCTTCGGCGTTTTGCCGGTCACCAAGGACGAGCATGCCATGGCGGTCGACAAGGTCCGGCACGTTGGGGATTTGGTGGCCTGTGTGGCAGCGGTTGACGAAGCAACGGCCATCGAGGCGTTGTCATTGTTCGACATCGAATGGGAGGTACTTGAACCGGTTTTTGACCCCAAAAAGGGCCTTGAAGACCACGATGAACCAATCCACTGGAGGGGCAAATACCACCTCGCACGAACCAACGTGCAAAAGCGGGTCTTCCAAGAGTTTGGAGACCGGTCCTTGGTGAAAACGCCCCATGCCTCCTCGCATGGTTCTTGGACCATGCTGGGCGTGCACCACGGCTTCACTGAACCTCACGCCGTAGTAGCTCATTGGGACCCAAACGGTCGGTTGCAACTTTACACCCCTCAACAAGTCCCTCACTACACGCATCGAGCCCTCTCGACCGTGCTGGATGTTCCAATGCATCAAATCAATGTCGTTCGAACCTTTGTTGGCGGTGGTTTTGGAGGCAAATCCGACCCGTTCCCACACGAGATGTGCGCCGCTCTTTTGGCACGAAAATCCGGAGCGCCCGTTCGCATCACGTTTGACCGAGAAGAGGTGTATTGGATCAACCGAGGGCGACATCCGAGCCACATTGACGTGAAGATGACGGCCGATACGGAAGGTCGAATTTCGGGCTTTGACATTGACGCCCTCATCGACGGAGGCGGTTTTGCCTCGTTTGGACACGTCACCTCTTACTACAACGGCGTCCTCGCCACCGCTCCCTACGAACTGGGTTCCTTCCACTACACGGGCGCTCGCGTCTGGACCAACAAACCGGCCTCGGGTGCGATGCGGGGCCACGGGGCCGTCAACACGCGATGTGCGGTTGAGGTCGGCCTCGACGAAATGGCCGAACAAATGAATGTCGATCCCATCGACCTCCGTCTCGCTAACCTTTTGCCTCCTCACAGCCGCACCATCAGTGGTTTTCGTATCACTTCCAACGGCATGCGAGAAGCGCTTGAGCGTGTACGAGAGGGTTCCTCTTGGGACAGCAAGTTCCGCCAACTCCCTCTGGGCAAAGGCATCGGCATCGGCTGCGGTTTCTTCATCTCCGGTTCTGGCCTTCCCATTCATTGGGATCCGAAGAATTTCCCACACGCTACAGTCCACATCCAGGTCGACATGGACGGGGGCGTTACCGTTCACACCGGGGCAGCCGACATTGGGCAAGGGTCCACTACGGCCGTGGCACAAGTGGTGGCGGAGGTGCTTGCCTTACCCATTGAGATGATACATGTTCGTAGCCATGAGAGCGACACCAGCCCGGTAGACCTCGGTTCTTATTCGAGTCGAGTGACGTTCATGAATGCAAACGCTGCCATTCGAGCCGCCATTGGTATTCGGGACCAACTGTTGAAAGCCGCTTGGGAGATGCTTGGCTACCATCCAAACGTCTTGGTCCTCAACGACCGACGAATCTACTACAAACACGATCCTGCCGTCGGAGTCTCATACCTCGAAGCCCTCCACAAGGCCCAGGCAGACACTGGTGCTCTTATCGCACGGGGTGCCTACCGGTCTCCACCGATGGGTGGAGTCCACAAAGGAGCCGCTGCAGGGTTGGCCCCGGCTTACTCCTTCTCTGCATACGTCGCCGAGGTGGATGTTGACGTTGAAACTGGCCTGATTTCATGCACCAATGTGTGGGCTGCTCACGATTGTGGAAAAGCCCTCAATCCTTTGGCCGTGAAAGGTCAAATCATCGGTTCTTGCCACATGGGGCTTGGCCAAGTCTTGACCGAGAAAATGGTGTATGGGCGCACGGGCCACCTTCAGAACGCTAATCTCCTCGAATACAAGATTCCCTCCGTTCACGAAATGCCGCACGTTGAAGCCATCATTGTGGAATCCAGCGACCCAGAGGGCCCATTCGGAGCAAAAGAGGCCGGAGAAGGACCGCTACTCCCCATTCTTCCCGCCGTGGTGAATGCCGTCTACGATGCCATTGGTGTTCGTTTGAGGGACCTTCCGTTGACCCCCGATGTCGTTTATTCTGGCATCCAGAAGCACTTGAAGAAAAACGGTCTAGAAGAGCCCGAAGACATAGAGTCGCCTCGTTTGACCCATGGTCCTCTGCAAGAGGCCTTGGTGGCACGAAGTGATGAGCACCGGGAACGAGACCGTTTGCGTCAACGAAGCGAAGACACCTCTGCCTACGTGAACGGTGTCTTGTTTGGCTTTGACCCAGACCGCCCCCTCTCGGAGCAGGTTGAAGGCTGGCGAGACGCGGATGAACCGCTCCCCGAACAATTAGCTGAACTTGGCTTTGCAGGTCGAGCATGGCTCAAGAAAGAGCAACGCCACATGGAGGATGATGCTTGATGTTGATGCCTCCATTCGAACTCCACCACCCTGCCAGCGTCGAGGAAGCGGTTGAACTCGCCGCCTCCCTCATGGACAAAGGCGAGGCCTTTGATTGGGTCGCAGGTGGTACAGATGTGCTTCCAAATTACAAATGGCGCATCAATCCGAAGCCTCACGTTATTTCACTCGCAGGCATCGACGAAGCTCGCGCTCTTTCGGCCACAGAAATCGGATGCATGGTCCCCCTTTCCTCCCTCACTGAGGAGAACGGTGTGCATGCTTTGCTGGCAGAGGCGGCTGCTAAAGTGGCCTCCTCACTGATCCGAAAAAGTGCGACCGTAGGCGGCAATCTTTGCCTTGATACTCGATGTTTCTGGTACAACCAAAGCGAAGACTGGCGGCGCTCCATTGATTGGTGTCACAAAGCAGATTGTGGAACCGGAGCGGATTGTCGGGTAATTCCCAATCAAAACACCCTTTGTGTAGCAACCTACCAAGGGGACCTCGCACCGAATTTCATGGTCTTGAATGCGAGTGTTGTACTCATCGGTCCTCAGGGCGAGCGAACCATGCCTTTATCCGAATTCTATGAGTTGGACGGCATGAAGAAAAACGTGCTTCAAACGGGAGAGTTCTTGCTCAAAGTACAACTCCCAGAGGAATCCATGAAGCGAAAGGGATGCTATCAGAAGCTCCGAGTCCGAGATTCATGGGATTTCCCCGAAGCAGGTATTGCCGCCTCGTGGTTGCCCGGAGACGCTTCGACCCTTCGGGTGGCGAGCACGGCCCTCGAATCCATTCCTCGACTTCACACCGAGCAGATTGAGAAACACCTTGCGGCGGGGGACCTCGACCCCGTCGGGTTAGCAAAGATGGTCCAAAAATCTGTCAAGCCCGTCAACAACACAGCGCTTCCTCCCCGGTACCGTCGGTCAATGGTGAAGACGCTTACCAAACGAGCTTTACAGGGCATTATAGAATGAGGTGGAGCCATGAAAAAAGTCGGTATTCTTCTCGCCACGATGTTGCTTCTCTGTTCACTTCCTGCTGTTCAAGGGCAAGGCATGGAAGGCCCGTCATGGGAAATCGGTTGGGTCACGGACGTTGACCCGAAATACACCGTTGACCTTGAGGAAGATTGGGATTTGACTGGCGAACTTGTCATCTATGTTTCCAACGAAGGGCCTGCGGCTCTGACCCTCGATTTGACCTATGACTACGACGAGGACGGTCCGTTTTCATTTGACGGGCCAGAAAACATCGAAGTGGCCGGGAATACAAACGACACGTTCACCGTATCCATCACAGGGGCTGAGGCCGAGGTCGTTCGGGCCTTTTCTCCTTCGTCAAGCATTGAGTTGACGGTGGTTGGAGAAGAAAAAGTGGGAGATTCCACCCTGCGAACTCAGGAACTTGAAGCCGACATCACCGTGCCTCGAATGTACAGGTTGGTGCCAGAAACCATCCAGCCGACCGAGGAATTGTTTGCTGGATCCTGGGTTGAGTTCACGCTGGAAGTGAGCAACCTTGGCAACACCCAAGACGCTATTACAACGGGCGAGACCACGATTCGAAGTTGCCCACACCTCAGCGTGTCGGGCTTGGAGCAACTTGACAACACGGTGGTCCAGGTCACGAACGACAAGGGCGATAACAAGGCGGTTTTCACACTTCGACTTGAAGCCAGTTCAAGCCATCAAGAGCGGACATGTGAGGTCACGCTTTCCGTGCAATCGGAGGGCGACAACACTCAACGGTCTAGTGCGTTCAACGTGGCTGTTTCCGCCCCGTCTACCGAGGAAGCGGAGACTCCGGAAGAAGGGGGCGATGACGATTCTCCAATCGTGTCGGATTCCTCCTCTCTACCATGGCTTTCGATGACCGAGGTGCTTGTGGTCTTCCTCGTGGCCGTGATGGCGTCACGCAGAAATTCATGGTGAGGGTCAACTTCTCGCTGTGGAAGTGTAATTTTCGGGAAATTTCACGGTATTCATCATCTATGAAACCGGTGCGCTGTAGAAGGAAAGCGCCGAATTTCCTTGCCCATCCTTGAGCAACTATTATGTGGGGAATGTGTCTCCGAAGGATGTAAATCTATGGTTTCCACCATAGGAAAATGAGGTGAACGGATGGCTGAGGCGGAAAAGAGCGGTCTGAGCCTTGAAGCATGGCTCATGATTGGCCTTGTGGTCTCCGTAGGCCTCTCCACGGTGGTTATCGCTGTTGTATCGGCTGGGAAGACCACGGTGTTCTCTCCCTACGAAAACGGGGATGAGTACGAAGAACTCCAGCTGACCCTCATGCGAGACAGTCTCGACGACTTTTCTGTGGCCAACACCATGTCCACGCCCATGCTGGTCAATGATTGGCAAAACCCACACCGCACCTTGCTGGTGATCGCCGCACCAGAGAAGCCCTTCGATGCTGCTGAAGCCGCTGCCATCCATGACTTCGTCACCGAGCGTGCGGGCAAGGTCATCCTCGCTTCCAACTCCACCAACGCCCAACTCGTCGCTGAGGAGTTTGGTGTCAAGTACTTCGACGACCCAGTGCGAGACGACATCAACACTGGGCGGTATTACGAAGTCACCAATGAAAACGACGAGCGAATCTCTCCGGATACCAAGAAACTCTGGTCTGTAGCAAGCGTGACTCGAGACATTAGTACCATGGGCGACGAAAAGGCAACGCCGTGCTCGGAGGACGATGTTCTCCAAGAAAACGTCGCCAACTGCCGCATGCCTGTTCTCTTCCACCGCCCAACGGCGATTCAGGTGCTCGACGACCAAGCTGACGAAGGTCGAGATGTCCATGTGCTTGCTGCAGCCTCAACCTCTGCCGAAATTGACGCGGGCAAGGGCGAATCAAACCCAACTCTGGGTGAGGGTGAAACCGGGTTGATCATCCGTATCAACTACCCCGATCAAACCGTACTTGACCAACGCTCCCTTGATTTGGGCGGCGATATCGGTGAAATCAGCGCCACGGGAAGCATTGTATTCGTTTCTGACCACTCTGTACTCGCCAACCACCTCTGGGACCAAGACTATGCCCAAGAAACGGGCAAACAACAGTGTGACTCGGAACTTTATGTTCAGTTTGGGCACATGTGCTGGGACACGGATTCTGAGGGATTGAACAAAGGTCTCGGCGACACAACATGGCGTGGAAATGAAGCCTTTTTCAGCGCCCTCATCAACGACATGATGGAGTTTGACAACGATGAACTTTCAGCGACCATCGCTCGAAACACCGCCTCCTTCAACGTCGTCTTTGACGAGAGTCGCCACGTCTCAAGTACCCTTTCCATGCCGTTCACTGAAGCCATGGGCGCCATTGTCCTGCTCACCAGCGACGGTGTCCTCAAGTGGCTCATCATCCTCAACCTCTTTGCACTTCTAGCGATCGCCATCATGGTGGTTCCAGAGAAAGAAAACTGGCGTCATGTCTTCGACTTGACCCGATTCAGGGAGCGTCCAACCAAGTTGGATCCAACCCAATACCAACGGCGAACCCGAGAGGCCTTCCTCTCCAAGGTTCGCAACTTCAACGACCTGACGCGCGACGAATTTGCGCGCAAGTCCCCCGCGGAAATCATGCAGATGGTCCGCGAACCCCGATTGGTCGAACTGGTAAGTTCGAACCGTGACTACTCCAGCGAAGAATTGAGGGAACTGATCCCGCAAATCCGTCGTTGGGGAAATTGAAACAAGGAGGATAAGACATGCAACCACCAGCCCCACCAGCAGCCCCGCCCGCGCCTGTTCCTGCAGCGCCCGCAGCACCTGTGGCTCCTGCTGCCCCTGCCGTACCAATGGCACCAGCAGCACCAGCCGCGCCCGTTGCGCCTGCAGCACCGGCCGCTCCGGCTCAGCCGAAGCACCAGAGTACCCCTGAAGTCCGAGAACGCCTAAAGGCCGTCGGCGCGATTGCCAATGCAATCTCCGCTGAAGTCCAAAAGGTCATCATCGGTAAGGCACACGTCATCGACAATGTGTTGATCAACATCCTGTCCAACGGGAACCTTCTCTTCGAAGATTATCCTGGATTGGCCAAGACGTTGATGACCAACACCTTTGCCGATGCTCTTGGTTGCGACTTCAAGCGTGTTCAATTCACGCCTGACTTGCTTCCTGCTGACATCACAGGTACCAACATCTACGACGCTAAGAAGGGAGAATTTACCTTTAAGCCCGGTCCACTGTTCTGTAATCTCCTCCTCGCTGACGAGATTAACCGTGCTCCTCCCAAGACCCAAGCTGCTTTGCTTGAGGCCATGCAAGAGAAGCAAGTGACCATCGGTACGGTTACGCACAAGTTGCCTGCCCCGTTCATCGTTATGGCCACGCAGAACCCTGTTGAACAGGAAGGTACCTACCCACTCCCTGAAGCACAACTTGACCGTTTCATGTTCAAGATGTCCGTCGGCTACCCCGACCGTGCTGATGAGGACGAAATCCTTTCCCGTCGTATCGCACGTGGAAAAGACGCTGTTGACGTTGACGTCATCACCGACCCTGCCCGTGTGATCGCCATGCAACAAGCCTGTGAAGACGTCTACGTCGACCCTGCTCTGCGCATGTACATGGTCGAGGTCGTTTCCCGCACCCGTGAGGACCCACGTGTTCTCGTCGGCGCTTCCCCTCGTGGTTCGCAAGCCTTGCTCAAGACCTCCCGTGCAGCCGCTGCACTCCGAGGTCGTGATTTCGTCACTCCTGACGATGTGAAGGCTATTGCTGAACTCGCCATCGCCCACCGTATCATCTTGAAGCCTGAGCACCAAATCAAGGGCCTTGAATCCGGAGAAGTCATCCAGGCTATCCTCCGCGAGGTCCCAGTGCCTACGGTTTGAAGTTGAAACTTTACACAACGAGGTGAATCAAACATGTGGAGTCGTAAGTCAGCGATGCTTGGCAGCCTAGCTGTTGCCATGTACCTGCTTGGCTTGACGCTCCGTAACACTCAACTCGTCACGATTGCCGTGGTTATCTTCGTGTTCCTTACTTGGGCTGCACTCCTTGGGAACCATGCGGATGTTGCATCGAGCGGTCGTCGGGCTGAAGAGTGGAGTGGAGAGGAAGGCGTTGCCTTGGGCAACGTCGTCGCCATGCGAAAGCTGTCCAGTGCTCGCATGTTTGAGGATGGAGAATTGAGCGTAACGCTGCGAATGCAGAATACATCGTCGCTTCCGAAGATTTTGGAAGTTCGTGATCGTGTTCCTGAAGTGATGCGCATCAAAGAAGGTGCCAACTACATTTTGATGGAACTTGGACCTCGCCGTGAGACTTTCATTGAGTACACCGTCGAATGCCCGCTTCGGGGCTTCTACAGCCTCGGGCCTGTCACGGTTCGAATTCAAGACGCCTTTGGGTTGTTCCACAAGGAAAAGGAATTGCATGTCTACAATGATTTCCTTGTGTTCCCCAAGATGGAAGATTTGAAAGAGACCTTCGTGAAATCTCGTGTTCCAAAGATTTTCACCGGTGCGGTGAACATCCGACAACCCGGTCCTGGTTCGGAGTTTTACTCGCTTCGAGAGTACTTTGAAGGGGATTCCTTCCGAGCCATCAACTGGTCTGCATACGCACGGTCTGGCAAACTCATGGTTAACGAGCGTGAACGAGATGCGGTCTCCGATATCATCATCATCGTTGACTCCAGAGCCGTGGCTGAAACTGGTCCGGTATCCCGCAATGCATTGGTGTATTCCACCCGCGCAGCGGCCTCTTTGGCGAAGTATTTCCTCGGCCGTCGAGACTCTGTTGGCGTGATTGTGTACGGCGATGAAGTGGTCAGTGTTGACCGAGACACCGGCAAGAAGCAACTTTACGTGATTCTCACCAAGTTGGCCGGCGCCGTTGCACGTGGAAACATCCCGCTTCAAGTGGTGGTGAACCGTATTCTTCCACACATCAACAAGGGAAGTCCGATCATCTTCCTGTCGAATTTGGAAGACGACCCAACCATCGTGAACGCTTTGAGAGACTTCCGAGCTCGCGACTTTGACGTGACCGTTCTTTCACCATCATCCCTCGAATTTGAATTTGATGCCAAGCGTATTGACCGAACCGGATACGAGGTCATGAAGACCGAACGGGACGTCGTGATTGGTGAACTTCGTGGACTTGGTGTGAACATCATGGACTGGGAGCC
>Ga0181422_1000226_pt1 | contig 17934 bp, 21 predicted proteins | sample 45SPOviralmetaG_FD_130147 | JGI IMG/M metagenome (GOLD analysis project Ga0181422, IMG submission 130147) | Marine viral communities from the oligotrophic San Pedro Time Series (SPOT) site, San Pedro Channel, CA, USA - 45 SPOT_SRF_2013-07-18 | ecosystem: Environmental > Aquatic > Marine > Strait...
AATAGTATATCTTTAACTTCATCAATTGTGGCATTATACATATCATCATAAGACATTTCTTTTTTGACATCACTGTCGCCAATACCATAATATTGATTATCTGATGTAAATTGTCTATCAGTTTCTTTTGCTTCTGTATTAGTTGTTCTATAAGCATCTGCACCTTGAACATTACCAATATTACCATCTCTATCATTATCTTCTGTAGTTTCTTTCATAGTTGTCTTTGCAACATCATCAGGATCATATGTTATTATTCTTTTATTGCCAGTTAAATTATTAATAGTTGTATCATGAATTGTTGTTTCTTTTATAGTTGTTCTAGCAACATCATTAGGATCATAAATAGTTAATTTTGGTGGAGCAGTACTTTGTAGATTTCCTTGTGGTCTTCCATGCATTACAGTATATTCTTTTTTATTAATTTTCATAATATCAAGTAAAGGTGCAGTAAGTGACTTAACCATAGATGTAACATTACCTTCTTCTGTTTTCAACCCTGTTGTTGCTCTATTAGTTACTTTCATATCAACACATGGACGCTGTGTTGCTTTATCATTTGCAGAATTACCAGCCTTAAGATACATATCTTCGGTTTGTTCATAAAATGTATCAACTCTATTTTTACAAACCTCACCAATATCAGCAGGTAAATTACCTTTCATACCGTCTACAGTTCTACCTTCATATGTTTCTTTAGGATTACACTTAACTCTTAATTCATCTACGGTTTTAGGTAGTTCAAATTCTCTCTTGTTAATCTGCTGTAAACCACCTGAAGGTTTAGATGTATAACCTTGATTTAGACCAGGACCAACAGTTTCTTGTTCAAATGGTAAATAGTTAGTTACATATTTAGATTCAACTTCTCTACTTTGTAAAAAATCACTATCATTTTGATTACCATATATATTATCTTTAGTAATATTAGCAAAATTTTCTACTTCTTGTTTTGGTTTCCAGAAATTACCAGTTCCTGTAAATGTATCTAATTTTTCTTGTGTTCTATTACTATCTACATTTTGAGTTAATTTACCTCCAAAAAAAGGAACCATATTATTATGTTTAAATTCATTATTATCCATAGGTATATCTGCTAGTCTACTATATACAGTTCTATCAGTTTCTACTTGTTTTTTATTAATAGGAATGACATTAGTATTATCTGAGTGTAAGCTTTTTTTGTATAATTTATTATTTTTTTTCATATCATCTTGTAATGTTTCAGTAACATAATTGCTAGAATATAAATTATTCATAGATGGTTTCTCATTTTTACTAATAGTATTTTTAATATTATCTTGTTTATTATTTTTATTGTTTAAACTTAACATATAACCAGTTACTCCAAGTAAAGTTAATACATATGCTTCCATTATTTATTTATTAATAGAAATAATAAAAAAAAATAATATTAAACATTAAAATAATATTAAACATTTAATTAAATTTTATAAAATTACTACATTATATCTTTCATATCAGCAGATTTTACAATAACAGATGTTTTGAATACTATTTCATTACCATTAATTGTAACAGTTGTATTTTTAGTTTCCTTAGTTGCTGTATAAGGTAATTCTTTTCCAGTTTTTTTATTTTTAATAGCGTACATTATTGTTTTTTTATTTTTAGGTACATTTCTAAAAATAGCAGTTGCTGCTTTTTTTGCTGCAGAATAACTATCTTTATTATGAAATATCTTTTCTTCTAATGCTTTTTTCCCTTTAATACCTTTTTCTGTTTTAGAAATAACAAATTTTTTCTTATCACTCATTTTAATTATTTAATATATTTTTTTAATAAGTTAAATAAATTAGTAATTAAATTAGTAATTAAATTAGTAATTTGAGATGTCATTGCATTTTCTCCATGATTGACTAGAAAATGGCTCATGTTTTTTTACATTCCCACTTTGTAATTGTTCATTATACATTACTACATCTGGGTTATTATGTGTTGTATGTGGTAATGAAGCAGAAGGATTTAATGGATGTGGTATGCATGGTCTATGATTATCTTTAGTTACTAATCTAGAATCAATTTCAATTTCAAATGGAACAAGTGCTTTATCTTGTGGATTTTGACATAACCATTCCCATCTATTCCAACCAGTACCTCTTAATGTACAAGGTGGATTACTCAATCTAGTATTCTCACCAGTAAATACAGGACAATCTTGGTAATGTTCTAAATCACAAAAGTTTTTATTAGATGGTAAGTATTTTCTCTCAGGACACTTAGTATTTTTAACATTTAATCCCATTAACTCACTATCAGTATCTATTAAATTAGGACATTCACTATCACCTCTTTGAACATTTACTAATACAGGTGCAAAGCATTCTCCACAACCTTTTCTTGGATTATTTACTTCATAATTTCCTGGTCCAATAGATGCTTGTATATCTCTCATATATTCATTAACATCATATTTATTTCTAGTAAAACTCATTTTATTTATTATAATATATAAAATAATATATAAAATAATTTATTTTTTAATTAAATATTATTAATATTATTGAATTATTAATATTATTGACATTCATCTAATACTAATGGAGGTTCTTTTGGTATTTCTTGATAATTAAAGAAATTACATGCTTTAAGATGTTTTTTCTTTAAATTTAATTCTGGATTTTTAACAGGTTTAATATAATTAATAGGTTTTTGAATATTACCTTCTTGTGGAATATATTTGTATTCAGGACATCTACTAGCAGTTCTAGTTAAACCATATAAATCATTTTCTAAATCTACTAAATTACTTTGAACTTGACTCACATTATTTCCACCAACTAATCCAAATTCAACTCTACACTGATTTTCATTATAATATCTAGAAGGGTCTAACATATAATCATTAATTTCAGTGCTTTGTATTGTATCTAAATCATTAAATAAATTCTTGTGTTCAGTCATTTATTTAATAAAAATAAAATATTTTAAAATTTTGATTTTAATAAAATATTTAAAAAATAATTATAAATTATATTAAAAATGTCAAATTTATTATTTGAGATTAAAACAATCCAATCATCATCTATTAAAATATTAGTAGAGGCATTAAAAGAAATACTAAATGATACAGTAATTGATATTAATAAAGATGGCATTAAGATTGTTACAATGGATACTTCCCATATTATATTAGTTCATCTAAAATTAAATGCAGATAAATTTGAAATGTATAATTGTGAAAATCCTACATCTATTGGTATCAATATGTTAAATCTTTATAAGATCATTAAGACAATTAATAATAGTGATATATTAACACTATTTATGTATGAGAATGACTTAAATCATCTAGGAATTAAAATTGAAAATGTTGAAAAAAATACTAAAACAACATATAAAATTAATTTACTTGATTTACATAATAATCACTTTGAAATTCCTGAAGTTGTATTTAATTCAGTAATTACATTACCTTCAAATGATTTCCAAAAAATTACAAGGGATATGAATAATCTAGCAGATTTTGTTGAAATCAAAAATCTTAATAATAAATTTATTTTAACTTGTAAAGGTGACTTTTGCACACAAGAAACAGTATTAAGTGATAATGAAAATATTCAAATTAATAGTGATGATGCTAGTGAAATTATACAAGGTAATTTTAATCTCAAATATTTAGTATTATTTACAAAATGTACAAATCTATCTAATAATATAGAATTGTATCTAAAAAATGACTATCCATTAATTATTAAATATACTGTTGCTAGTTTAGGTGAAATTAAATTATGTCTAAGTCCACAATATGATGAAATAAAAGAATAATTAATAAATAATTAAATGATAAATTAGCTCATACTATGTTTTTTAAATATAATATCACCATTATATTTATCTGGAACATTAAAATAATCTAATATATTATTTTCATTCAATATATTATTTTCTTTTAACCAAATTTTAATTATACAAAAATTTTTCTTTGGACTTATTGATATACCATTTAGATAATTAATAATTAAATTATTATCTTTTTTTATGAAATTTTCAGATAATAATAAAGAACATATTTGATTCCAATAATTAACAACTTCTGTTTTTAATATTTTAAATGAAAATGAACCTCCATTTATATTATCTTTTGAATCCCATAAAGGAAAAATGTTTTCTTTCATTAAAAAAAACATTCCTAAATTAATTTTGCTTTCTATTAATGAATTAATTGCCCAAAATTCTTCTATAAATGCTATTTGACATAATAATAAATAGGAATCTTCTTTCCAATTATAAGAATTTGGATCATGGAAATATAATTTATAATTACTATTTAATTTATTAAATAATGAATTATCATTTATATTCAAAACATTATTCATTTATAGAATAATTAAATATATTTATTATTTCTTTATATTGTTTATTATTTAATATTTATTATTTCATAAATTAATATAGTCTAATAATTTATATTCTTTTTCATCTAAATAAATATCTGTAATAATAAATTTAGAATCTTTATTAAATTCAATAAAATAATCTACATTTAATAATTTAATAAACTCAAATACTGTTAAATTATTATCTTTTAATGAATTGCTAAAAAACTCTACTACATCTGTTATATCTTTATCATCTAAAGCAACATGTACAATTTTATTAGTATTTATATTTCCTTTAATAAAATCTAGAATTATATTACTAATTAATAATTGATTATTATTAATTATATATTTTTTATCTTTGAATAAATTTAAATTTATTATTATTGTTTTATTATGATTATTTTCATAATATTTAATAAATAGAAATCCATCATTTCCATATATTATATTTTCTAATTTATATAATATATTATCAAAGTTCAAACTAATTTCATTATTATTATTATTATTAAAAAATATAACTCTAAATAATTCATATGGATTAATTAATAAATTATAAACATTAGTTATATTATATTCATCATTATTAAAATTATCAATATATTGTATCTTATAAATTGTATTATTTAAATAAATACTAATTAGAAATTCTCTTATTGATTTTAATAAATTACAAATAATATCATATACATCTACAAAGAATGAAAAAACATTTGCCATTACTAAATAGAAATTCATTTGATTAAATCTCATGTTACTAGATTTATTATTATTCATTTAAAAATTATATGATAATATTTTTATTTTATATTTAAATAAATTAATTTTAATTAAATCAAACCGAAAAAAAATTTGAAATTATAATATAATTATTATTTTATATAAATATGCCGGAAGCACCTGAAGTTGCTACTATTGAAAAAAATATAAATAAATTATATTTAGGGAATACTTTAACTTCATATGTTTTCTTAAAAGGTAAGCATTATGATAAAGATCCCTCTTTATTTAAAAAATTCAAACAGAGCTTGCCAATTAAACTTATTGAAGTTACTAGGAAAGGTAAAATATTAATATTGCATTTTAAATCTGATGATGATGAAGGTAATGAATGGTGGGTATGTAATAGTTTTGGTCTTGATGGTAGTTACCGTAAAGATGATAATAAATCATTAGTTTCAAATTATGATTTAAAGAAAAAGCAAAAATTTGCTAGATTAGAATTTAAAGACGAAGAAATGTTATTCTTTTATGACAATGCAGGTTTTGGAACATTCTTTTATTTCTTTAATAATATAGATAAATTTACAAACTATTTGAATAAATTTTCAATTGATGTTTATGATAAGGATTTTACATTTGCTAAATTTAAAGAAAATTGGGATATTGTATCAAATAAGAATCTTACAAGAAAAGAAATATGTGCTATTCTAATTAAACAAAATTATCTTTGTTCGGGAATAGGTAATTATTTAAAATCAGAAATTTTATATAATGCTAAGATAAATCCACATAAAACAATTGATAAATTTAGCGATAAAGAAATTAAAGATTTATATAATTCAATAATCAAAATATGTAATATAATGCTAAAAAATGAAGGTAGAGATTTGAAAACATTACAAGTTTATGAAAAAAAAAAAGATAAAAATGGTTATGATGTTAAATATGAAAAAACACCAGATAGGAAATATACCTATTGGGTACCAGAAATACAAAAATAATAAAATATAAATTATTTAAAATTTGAATTATTTAAAAATAATTTTTATTAATTACCTAATAATGAATTATTTAAATTCAAGAAAACCAATTGAACATAAATTATCTTCACTTCAATCTAATATTCAAGGACATATCAAAATAAAATTTAATAATAATAAATATTATGATGTTAAAGAAAATGAATATGTAAAAATTGAATTTAAAAATGGTTTACAAATTGTTAAATCAAATCAATATAAAGAATATCAATTTATTGAAAATGGCGATTGGTATTTAATATACTCAAATTCAGAATTATTAAAATAGTATAAATTATTAAAATATTATTTAACTAGATTATTATTTAAAATTTTTATTAATATTTTTATTAAAATGGAAATAGATAATTATATTAATAAAAAAAATGAATTTAATAAAAGAACTGGATTACAAAATATAGGTGCAACATGTTATATTAATACTATCATACAATGTTTATTATCATGTGAACCATTTAGAAACTTTATTTTATCAAATGATTATATGGATAGATTAAAATCTGCAGATAGTTTAGATAATTTAGATAATAAAAATAATTATTATTTAGTTAAAGAATTAGAATCAATATTTAGAAGTATGTGGGTAGATGGTAATTCATTAAATCCATTAAGATTTTTAAAAACTTTAAAAATTAAATTTGATTTTATTGATATAAATACACAAAATGACATACATGAAATATTATTATTAATATTGAATAAAATTAATGAAGAAATAAAAGTTGATAACTATACAGAATTATTAAAAAATAAACAAGATATTAATTTTAAATCAGAATATGATAAATTAAAATATGTTTGTAATGAAAAATGGATTGAACTAAATAAGAATGAATATTCTGAATTAAACGAATTATTATATAATCATTCAATATCACAAATAGTTTGTGGTAATTGTAATTATATACACCATAATCATGAATCGTCTTGTGTTATTGATTTAGAAATACCAAAAAATGAACTTGATTTGAAAACTTGTTTTATTAATTATTTGGGGAAAGATAAATTAAATATTGATGAGGAAAATAAATGGAGATGTGATGAATGTGGTGCTTCTAATGAAAGTGATAAAATTATTAAATATTGGGATTTACCACAAGTTTTAATTATATCACTTAAAAGATTTTTTTATGATAAAAATACTAATCGTATGAGTAAAAATAATTCTATAGTTAATATACCATTTAATTTAGATTTAACTGATTGTGTTATACAGGATAAAGAATATAATTATAAGCTACAATCTGTTGGGATTCATTTAGGAAATATATATGGAGGTCATTATGTTTCATTAGTAAGAAAGAATAATGAAGATAAAATATGGACTCTAATAGATGATTTGAGTATTAGAGATATTGAAGAGAAAGATTTTAATTTAAATAACGCATATATGTTATTCTATACTAAAATTTAATTATATTCAAATTTATAAAAACTTAAATTTAATAAATATTTATAAAAATTTGAAAATTATTCATAAATATTTTTATATATAATTGTTAAATTGTTAAATTGTAAAATTATAAAATTGATTAATTGATAAATTGTTAAATTATTAAATTATTTAAAATTATTTATATCATATATTATAATTAATTAAATTATGCAGAATATATTACTTATAAAATTTAATAATGAAGATGCACAATTACCAGTAAGAAGTACAAAGGAGTCTGCCGGATATGACTTACATACAATTGAAGATGGGAATATTGAACCAGGGCAAACAAAATTGTTTGATACTGGTTTATCCTTTACAGTTCCTGAAGGAACATATGGTAGAATTGCACCAAGAAGTGGGTTGTCTAAAAAAGGATTATTAGTGAATGCTGGTGTAATTGATAGGGATTATACTGGTCCAGTAAAAATAATGTTACATAATTTAACAAATGAAACTTATATTATTAGTAAAAAAGATAGAATTGCACAATTAATTTTAGAAAAAATAGAATTATCAGATATAAAAGTTGTTGATAATTTAGTTAATACAGATAGAGGTGAAGGAGGTTTTGGATCAACTGGTAAATAAATTATAAAAATGATAAAAATTAATAAATTATTATATTTTATTAATTTATAATAGATGTCAACAGTAACAGTTGAAGTAATTAATAATTTTGATAAGTATTCTTATTATAATAATACAAATAATACAAATAATACAAATAATTTAAAATTGTTAATTGAAAATAATTATATAAAAAATATTAAAAAATATCAAAATATTGATTATGAAATAGAATTAATAAATAATAAATATAATGAAGAAAATTATAAAAATAATTTAAATAAAATAATTTTTGGATAAATTATTTTATAATCTAAATTATTTAAAAATAAATAAATATTAGTTTTTAAACATATAAATATGTCTGACAATAATACTGTATTTAAAGAGCCATCTAAGGTAATCCCCAATACAAATCCTAATATTGAAAAACTTAATATTAATCCTATTCAAGAAGCATCAAAACCTGAACCAAAAATAATTATATTCTGTATTCCTGGTAATTTATTTCCAAGACGTTTCTTCCTCTGTTGGAGTGAACTAGTATTACAATGTATTATAAATGGATATAGACCTATTCTATGTCAAGAATATGATAAGAATATTTTTGTTAATCGTAATAAATGTTTAGGCGCTAACTTACTTTCTAATAATCCTAACCAAAAACCATTTCAAAGTCGTGTAAATTACCATAGTCTAATCTGGTTAGATCCTAATATTTCATTTACATTTGATGATATTAAAAAATTAATTAATTCTCCTTATGATGTTACTACTGGCGTTTATACTTATAAGGATACAAATGATACAACAAATCTTGTTAAAGATTTTAATTATGAATTCTATATTCAAAATGGTACAATGAACTTCTTGAAACAAAATGATTTAGAAGGTATTGAAAAAGTAAATGATAAATATTTCAAAACTGAATTTGCAGATATTGGTCTAATGTGTTTTAAAAAAGGAGTTGCTGAAAAAATTGAATATCCTTGGTTTGAACAATATACTGAAAAAGATGTAAACTTATTAACGGATTCTTTTTCATATTGTATGAAATTAAAAGATAATAATATTGACATAATGGTTGATACTGAAGTTAAAACTACATATATTGAATTATTTAATTAAAAAATTTTGATATAAAAAATATATAATATTAATATTTAGATACTCATTTTTTTTATAATGATTACATTGGATAATCAAGTATATGATTATATGATTAATAAATTATCATATAGATACCACTATTATTCATTGTATAATAATACAATATATAATGAAAATAAGTATAACTTTAGAATTCATAGAGATTGTATCTTAGATAATGAACAAGATATTAAATATAAATTAATGATATTACCAAATAATGTAAAATATGAAAACAATTATTTTATATTCACAGATTTTAATTCTGTTTTATTAAAATTACACACATTATATTATAATCTTTATCTTATGACACAAAATAAAATTTATTTAGGAAAATATCTCATATTTGTTAAATATAAAGGTTTTACTGATATTAAAAATATTGAATTAAAAGAATTTAATAAAAAAGAAAAATAATTAAATTTAATTAAATTAAAATGGATTACAATTTAGATTATTTTAAATTAAATAAAATTAAAATTCCAAATGATTTAATTAAAAATCTAGATAATATTTTTATTGATTTTAATAATTCAAAAATAGAAAATTTAGAAATTATTGATGAAGATATAAATAGTTCAATTGAAACAAATCATTTCCTAACAGATAAAATAAAACAAAATATAAAAAAATTAAAAAAATTAAAACAAATTACATTTGATATAAAAAATACAAAAGTTTTAAATACAAAAGTTTTATTAAATTTATATTTTAATAAAATTTCAAAAAAGAAAATTAATGATTTAATTAAAATTATTAATTTTAGTGTTACAACTTTTAGTAAATTAAATAATTACAGAAATAATGTACGACTAGATATTTATTATTGTAATTTAAAAAAGTTTATTAAAGTAAATAAAAAAAATCAATTAGTTCCAAATAATATTAATTCAGGTTTTACAACATTTTTTGCTGAAAAAGATGATGATTATAGTGTAATTTATAGACAAGAAGAATTACATAAAGTAATTATTCATGAATTAATACATTTATATAGATTTCATAATTTTAAAATAAAAAACCCTTTGATTAATGAATTTATTAAAACAAAAATGCAACTAGATATTTCGGAAGCATATACTGAAACTTTTGCAACAATTTTATATACATATTATTATTCAAAATTAAATAATCAAGATTTTAATAAATTAATGAATGAGCAATTTAATTTTTCATTATTACAATCTACAAAAATTTTATATAATCAAAATATTAATAAATTAGAATACCCTATTAATATTAATGAAACTACTAATACTGTATCTTATTTTATATTAAAATCAGCAATTTTTAATAACTTTAAACTTTTTGGAGAAATGTTTAATTTCAATTTAATAAATTTAGATAAAAATAATATTTATTTAAATGAAAAAAATAAGGTTTTAACATTTAATGAAAATTTAATTAAATCAATTAAAAATAAAAATTTTATAAAATATATAAATAACTATTTGATTTTATTAAAAAATAATAAAATTAATAGAAATTTATTAAATACTTTTAGAATGAATATTTTAGATTAATTATTTAAAAATAATTTTTTATAAATTTATAAATATGCATAAATATATTATAAATCTAAAAAGACGAAAAGACCGTCTTAAAAAATTTAAAAAAACTTCACCATTCAAATTTGAAGAAATACAAGTATTTAAAGGATTTGATGGATTGCATCCAAATAATAATGAATATGGTTTAGATGAATATAAAATATTATCAGAACATTCACAAATGAAAGAAGGAGAAAAAGGATGTTTTATAAGTCATTTAAATATTTGGAGAGATATGGTTAAAAATAATATAGAATATGCATTAATTATGGAAGATGACCCAATATTTTGTAAAGATTTTATGAATAAATTTAATAAAGTTTTAGAAAATGCGCCAGAGAAATATGATATTTTATATATTGGAGGAAGATTTTGGCCTGATTATTATATGAAAAATTGTATTAAAATAAATGATGTTATTGTAAAACATTTATATCCACCATGGATACCAATAGATCATGATAGAGGTGGATTTTCTTATATAATCAGTAAAAAATTAGCAAGTTTATTAATTGAATATTTTGAAAATCCACAGTTATGGAATAAAAATATACCAGCAGTTGATCACTTTATACCTAGTATTTTAATTAGACATAAATTTAATATATATAATTCTTATCCTTTACTAACACATGCTGTTAGAAACTCACCAGATTCTGATATTCAATTTACAGAACGTTTATAAATTCTAATATTATATCAGTACTATATCTTTCAATAAGAATTTAAATATAATACTTCATATTTTGTAATCAATGTTATTTGTTACGAATGATATTAGAATTTATAACTTAATTATCTCCTTGTATTATTTGGAGATGCTCCTCATCCACCTTTTAGTTTATTTTTGTTATTAGTTTTTTTAACTTTATTTTTATTATGATTCTTATTACCATTTTTATTAGTTGCTTTATTTTTGAGTTTGTTTTTATTTTGTGGCATTTATTTTTTAAAATATTATAATTTAAAATTTAAATTTAAAATAAATAAAAATAAAATTTATTTAATAAAATGAATAATTTTAAGAATAAACATACATTTGATAGAAGAGTTAAAGAATCTCAAAGAATATTGGAAAAATATCCTGATAGATTTCCAATCATTATAGAAAAACATAGAAAATGTGATTTTGATATAGATAAGAATAAATATTTAGTTCCAAAAGATTTAACAGTTGGACAATTAATATTTGTAATTAGAAGAAGAATTAAACTTAAACAAGAATCAGCAATATTCTTATTTTGTAATGATATTATGCCACCTACTAGCATGTTAATTAGTACATTATATGAAAATCAGAAAGACCCAGATGGTTTCTTGTATATACAATATTCTGGTGAAAACTCTTTTGGTTAGTTGTCTATTAGTTGTCTATTAGTTGTCTATTAGTTGTCTATTAGTAATCTATTATTTAGAATATTATAATTATTTTAATAATTATTTTAATAATTATAATTAATTAATATATGAAACACCAGCCATTCCTGACATAATTTTTAATATATTATAATTTACAGCATATATTGTACCTTCATTTGTAAGTTCTAAATCTGATAATAATTTTACTTCATCAATCCTAGTAAAATTACATACTCCTGTTGGTTGATGACTTTCAGGTTTAATTGAAAAGGAGTAAACTGCAATTGAATCAGGAATTGTAACTCCTCCATATCCTGTATGATGTTGCCATACTTGTGTTCTTGTAAAATATTTTGTTGGTCTTTTAATAAATCTATCTTTTCCATTAAAATTAAGTGTCCAATTAGTATCAGTAATATTATTTTCACCTTGTTTCCATATTAATTCTTTAACAGGATAATTAAAATTTAATATATTTTCGTTTTTTTTTTTAATTTCATTTCTTTGTAACTGCTCAATTAAGTATTGATGTGATGTTCTAGCAAATCTTCTTCTTTCATCTTTGTCAAGAAAAATATAATCAACCCACAGTGAAATATTTGTACCAGAATTTATATGACAAATATCTTGACCATTTAAAGTTAATAATAATTTTACTTCATGATTTTGTAATGCTATTAACGGTAATGCTAGACCAATATTTCTATTAAACCAGAATCTTAATGGAACAAATGTTTGATCTCTATTAAGATAACTAGAATTTTTAGTACCTCCCATTTTTGACATTTTTTGAAAAAGTGTGCCTGATGTAGGATATGAATCACTTACAAATTTTAATGTATTGAATAATGTTCTAATATTACCACTATAATTACTATTACCATTTTCTTCTGATGTAGTTATTTCGCCTGGTATATCATAATTACCATTATCACGACCTAATAGACTAAATAATTTTTGACCAAAAGTAAAAACAGTACCATTATTTTTTAATATTGCTGTATGAGAAGAACCACAAGAAACAGCAATAATATCAGTATGATTCCCAAATATTTCCATTGGAATTCTATTATTATCACCATTTACATAACGACCTAGTTGTTTATCTCCATTATAACCAAAAGTTAAAACAGTACCATTATTTTTTAATATTGCTGTATGATTAGCACCACAAGAAACAGCAATAATACCTGAAATATCATTTCCAGATATTTCCATTGGTATATCATAATTACCATTATTACGACCTAATTGACCAAATTCATTATTACCAAAAGTAAAAACAGTACCATTATTTTTTAATATTGCTGTATGTTCACTACCACAAGAAACTGCAATAATATCTGTATGATTCCCAGATATTTCCATTGGTGTAAGTGCATCACTAGTACTATTAATACCTAATTGACCTTTTACATTATCACCAAAAGTTAAAACAGTACCATTATTTTTTAATATTGCTGTATGTTTACCACCACAAGAAACTGCAATAATATCTGTATGATTTCCAGATATTTCTATTGGAGTAAGTATATTACTATTTATATCTCCTTGACCTAAACGACCCTCATTATATTTACCAAAAGTTAAAACAGTACCATTATTTTTTAATATTGCTGTATGTTCACTACCACAAGAAACTGCAATAATATCTATATGATTTCCAGATATTTCTATTGGTGTAGTAGTATTTCCTGATCCAGTATTTTGTCCAGTTCGTCCATTACTATTATCACCAAAAGTAAGAACAGTACCATCATTTTTTAATATTGCTGTATATTCACTACCACAAGAAACTGCTATAATATTATCATGATTACCAGATATTTCCATTGGAGTATGTAAATTACTATTACTATTAATACCTAATTGACCTTTAGAATTTTCACCAAAAGTTAAAACTTCACCATTATTATTTAATATTGCTGTATGATTAGCACCACAACTTATTGATTTTATGTCATTTTCTGGTATATTATTTGTTTTTTCACTTAAACTTGAACCAGTTGGATTTGGTTCAGTTAATTCTGCAAATATTTCTAACCATTCTCCATAGTGTTTATCAATTTGTTGATCTCCAATTTGAATTGAAACATCTTTAATCATTTTTGAACTCATATTATTTACTCCACTATTAAATCTATATGTGCTAGTAGATTGTTCTAAATTTAAGTTTCCACTAATATCATTATGATATTCTAAATACATTCTATGAATTAAATCACCTGTTCTTGATATTATAAAATTAGAACTATTTGTATTTTGTTGTGATGGTATTGTCGGGTTTCCATTAAATGTTTGTTTAATTGATTCTATAGCAAAATTTGTATGTCTTCTATGTACTGCTTTAAAATAAGTAATTTGTGGATTTCCTGTTATACACATATCTTGTGTTCCATTTAAAATAAGTTGTATTAAACCTCCACCCATATTATTAATATAAACTATTAAAATAATTTTAATAATATTTTTATATCATTTACTATTTTAATATTTTATTAAATATAGACTTATATTTATGAAGTTTAGTATCTGATGATGGATATAATATATTAAATTTAATAACTAAATCACCTATTGTATCTTCTTTCTTATAAATAGGAATTCCCATATTTTTATATGTTAATGTATCATTTGGATTAAAATATTTATCCATATTTATATTAATTTTACTTGAACCAAATTTAATTTCTTTACTAAAACCACATAATAGTTCTTTAAGTGTTATATTGATATTTAAAAATATATTACTGCCATGAATTTGTATATTTTTTTGCAAGTCATAAATACATTTTAATTTTATATGATTATATCTCTTTGTTATTTTATTAAATGAACCTTTATTTTTAATAATAAAAGTATGATTATTTGGTACTCCTTTTGGAATCATAATATTTATTTCATTATCTTTACTTAATATACCATCTGTACATTTACTACAATTTTTATTTATATTATAAATACCTTTACCTCCACATGAATAACAATTTTTATTAGTTCCATTACATGTTAAACATTTTATTATATTTTTAGGATTATTACAATCTGGGCATAAATCCATAACTTTATATTTAATTTGTTTTTTCTTTGAATTTATAATATCATTTAATTGAACTTTTATTTCAATATTATCAAATTCTTCTTTTGCATTATTTGGATTATTTGGATTATTTTGGAAAACTTTATCAAATGAAAAATTATCCAATAAGGAATTTATATTATTTAGTAAATCTATATTTGGATTATTAATATTTTTCAAGTTAGATGAAGATTGAGGCATTTGTTGAACATTTACAAAAATTTTTGGTTTAATATTACTGAAATCAGGGATATTCATAGGCATATTAAATTCATTCATCATATCATTAATATCATTATCTGTAAAATTAAACATATTATTAATAATATCATTCATATTATCCAAATTAGTATTATTAAAATCTGTATTACCAAATAAATCATAATCTTTTCTTTTTTTAGAATCAGATAATACAGCATATGCTTCTGTAATATCTTTAAATTTATTCTCATTTTCTTTAATATTATCCATATTTCTATCTGGATGATATTTGAATGCTAATTTTCTATATGCTGATTTTATTTCATCCTGTGTTGAATCTTTATTAACATTTAGGATTTTATAAAAATCCATATTAAATGTTAATATGTTATAATATTTAAATAAATATAAATTAAATATATTAAAAATGGACAATATAAACCCTTATGATATATTAGGAATTCATAAGAATTTTACTATTGAAGAATTAAAAGACAAATATAAAAGAGTGGCTAAGAAAACACATCCAGATAAAGGTGGAAGTGAAGAATTATTTACACTTGTTACATTATGTTATAAAAAGTTATATGAAGAATATAAATTAAAGCAAATTGATAAACAATTTTATGATTTAAAATCTGGTTTTAAAGAATTTACTGAAAAGCAAAATAATGAACAAAGACAAAATACTAAATTTACAAATATTAGAAATAATCAAGATCGTAGGCAATCCCATAATAGTAGGCAATCTCAGAATAGCAGGCAATCCCATAATAGTAGGCAATCCCATAATAGCAGACAATCCCATAATAGCAGACAATCTCAGAATAGCAGGCAAAATCAACAATATCAAAGACAGTACAACTCAAATAATAATTCACAAGATTATAGAGAGCAACATAAACATAGACATCAACAAAGTTATAATGGAGAATTTTCAGAGGTATTTAATCAAGTATTTGATGATCATAAAATTTCGGACCCTTATGATAGAGGTTATGGAAAACTTATGTTAGATCGTAATGATGCAAGAGAAGATATTGATATAAAAAAAAAAGTCAATAATATGAAAGGATTTAACACTGCTTTTGAGTCTAAACCAATTAATAAATATAATAAAAAAATGATTGTGTATAAAGAACCTGAAGCACTGCCATCATCCATTAAAACACTAAGATATACAGAATTAGGTGTTGATAAAGTAAAAGATTTTACGACATTTACAGATAATTTAGATGCGACAGATTATAAAATTGCACATACAACTGAAAAACTTATTGATCATAGTATGGTAAGACCAAGAGAGAATTATAATGATATAGGTTCTTTACAATCAAGTAGAAGTAGAATATCATATCAGATGTCAGAAGAAGATATGCTATTAGAAGCAAGAAGACAAAAGAAAGAAAAATATAAAGAACTTAAAAGAATAGAAACTCAAAAGAAATTAGATAGATTGACTGCAAAAAATTTTGATAATGTTAATAAATTATTACTAGGTTTTAGACAATAAAAACATTATTGTTAGTAAGTATAACTATGAATTAATAGATTATAAAGTAATAGATTTCGAAGTAATACATTTACTAGGTCTAACTTATTTAGTATACTTACTTATTTACAAAGTAAATCTTCAAATATTTACTTTAGTATACAAAATAAAATTTTGAAAGTATAGTAATCATAAATATTATATACAAGAAATCCATAGTGCGACACTATGAAGTTCGTTAGGTACATCGAACCAGCAGACTTCGATATTATGGTGAACGATATGGTGAAGATTTCAACTTTTTCTATGAATGCCTTCTGTCACAAAAGGGAAGAATACATAGGTGAGTCTACAGAGAGTTTTTGGTGCCAAGTTATGTCAATCAATGAAGATGACTCTACGATGCTAGTAATGGTAAGCAACAATTGTTTCAATAGTAGTCACGAACAAGACTCTCCAATTTGTTTCGGTCAGTATTTGACAATTGACGAATCATACATCAAGGAACATAAGAAAGGCTTGATAAATGCAACTGAACAAGATTTCAATGCTACGATGGTAAAAGCAATTGAAACATTAGGGCGTATGGATGTTGATCAAGAGAAGATTTCAAGAATTCAAGATATGAACAACGAAGAAATTCTTGAATTTTTGGATGAATTTGAAAAGTCAAACACAACACAAACTAACCCTCAAAACACACGACAAACTACGCAACAAAAAAAGAAGAAAAAGAAAAAAAATACAAAAAAGAAAACCACAAAAAATTAGCAGTAAAATTGCAAAAGAATAAAAAAGTAGAATGAAGAATAGAAAGATAAACTTTTTTATTGATTAATAAAAATTAATAAAAATATAAATACAACTAAATCTTTTTAATTTAATTAAACTTTAATTCTTTTATTTTTATTCCTAATTTCATTTTTTAATTTTCTTTTATTTATAATACTTTCAAGTTTAATATATATTTTTGAACAATATAAT
>Ga0181422_1000232_pt1 | contig 17832 bp, 25 predicted proteins | sample 45SPOviralmetaG_FD_130147 | JGI IMG/M metagenome (GOLD analysis project Ga0181422, IMG submission 130147) | Marine viral communities from the oligotrophic San Pedro Time Series (SPOT) site, San Pedro Channel, CA, USA - 45 SPOT_SRF_2013-07-18 | ecosystem: Environmental > Aquatic > Marine > Strait...
CTTCTTCGTAGGTCGACACGTTGTTGAATACAACCTTGACCTTCCCGAGCTCTGAAGAAATGTAAGACACGCTGTCCGTGGGGACCGCGAGTAGACTCAGGCCAATACCTGAGTCCGAGGCGGTTACGCTGAATGCACTCACCTCTTCCTTTCTAAACAGGAAGTACTTCTTCATTGCAATAAAGTTACCGCAAATATAGCAAAAAGAAAAAGGCTCCCGAAGGAGCCCTTTCTGTTGAGTCAAGATATCTTACAGTGCATCTTCTTTTGCTCCGAAAAGTCTAATCAAAATTTGACCACCAGTGTAATCTCCGTCTGGGGATGTGCCCGTATGGATCAAATGAAGGTACTTTCCGTTAAGGTCTTGATTTACATCAAAAGAAACAGACTTACCAGCAGTGTCTGCAGTAAGGGCAGTACCAACCGTAGTCAGACCTGATCCATCTCCCTCCCCCTTGGACTGACTGTCGTGTCTAGCCAACTCTATCACATCGTCTCCTCCAGTAAGCGGCTTGAGGCAAATCATTTCGCCTCGATAGATCACTCCGTTTTTGAGCTTGTTTACAATAGTGAGCTTGCAGTCTGATCCGTTCTCTTTTCCAATGACTTGGTCACCTGTAGCACTAGAGTGCAAAGGCCCATCTGTAAAGTCAACGAAAATCGTAGTCGCTACCTCAGAGTTGTAATTACCAATACGACCAGACGTTGTGATGTCGGCTCCTGAGGGATTGATGGTATCGGAAATGACAGTAACTCTTTTTGAGAAAACAATTTGAGAGTGAGCTGCAAATTCAACACCTGTCATCTGCTTGACGTCAGGGTGAATTGTTTCACCAGTAAAATCATCAGCGATTGTTATTACTGCATTGTTAGAGAAGTTAATCTCATTAACAATGTGCTCCATCAAATCTCTTGGGTTGCTGTCAGATGTCCTCAAAAGAGTTATATCCAAAGTATCAGTCTCAACAGACTCCTTGAAAAACATTCTCAAGTTAGACGTCGTAGTAGTTTCCATCCCCGCAAAAGTTGACACAGGTACTGTGACTGCATTTTGCTGACTGCCTCCACTTTCAGAATCCGCTTCGTCAAGGTTGAAGTGTAAAAATTTCTTATTAGGATCCATAATTACTGAATAGAAAGATCACCAGGAAGTTCAATATCAAGAAGATCGGTGTGAATAAACTCTTTACTTAGAGTATCAGCCACAACAATAAAAGGATTTTTGCTCGTCCTAATCGCATTAGCAACGGCGTCGACAACATCTTGGGCCTTATTCCTTGTGGTTGACGCCTTTAAGGTGACTTCGGTTCCTATTCCGTCACCAGTGTCTTTAAACTCAAAAGTGACACCGTCGCTTTCTGTGTCTATTTTCATAGCACGAAGCAATGAAACAGGCATGCAGATACAATCCTGACCGTTGTCTTCGGCATCTGCAAAATATAAAAATTTTAACATCGTAGTTATTTCTTATAGCTGAGGAGTATCCTCACCTAACTGTTAATGTGAAAGTAAAAAGCAGGGAGCCGAAGCCCCCTGTTTCTTATTCAAAGACTTTAAATACAACGGTTACTTCGTAGTCTCCGTTTACAGTAATAACATCGTCCGTACAAGTAACTCTCGCGTGGAGATCTCTTCCATTAGAAGAGAATCCAGGAGCAACTCCAGGAGCAGGGTCATCATCTGTAGAGTACTGAAAAGTATAACTTATATCTGTACCAGGATTACCCTTCATGTCCAAGACATAACCTTCTGCAATGGTTGTTCCATCATCTAGAATACCATCTGGTCCAGTGTCAACAATGGTAGTGTCACCGTGAGCAGCGTAACCAAGGGTAAACTTAACGCTCGTATTAGTAGCAAAAGTAGGTGCCTTGAGCTGGCGCCAATACACGTTGTCAATCACGCTGTTAGCGGGTTGTTCAATTTCAAAATCAACATTACCCGCCTGCGTAAATCCATCTTTCACAATAACTCTACGAGCTACTGTAGCAACGCCTGGACGTGCATGTGAAAATATAGCCATAGTTAAAAGTATTGTGAAGCTTGAGAGGAGACCCATTGCCTCCCCTCTTACTTCAGATTAAGTATTATCCCTTGATGACTACGTGCTGGTTTGCAGCACGGACGCAAAGGGCGATTTCAGATCTGTAGTGGAACACAGCCTGGTCAGTACCAGTGTCGCCGTTGTTGTTGTGACCCAACACGCCGCCACCAGTCACCCAGTGCTCCATTTCACGAGAGTATCCGTTAGCCTCCTTGTAGTGCATAGAGAGCGCAGGAACGGAAGCACCGCTACGGGCGTCGTTCACAGTTCTCAAAGGCACCATAGCACCCTGGATAACTCCGTTGTCAACAGCACCCAACAAGGTTGGATCGTTCAACAACTTCCAGTCGTGCTTGTGGAAGGTGTAGCCACCGCGAGTGAAGCTCTTGAAGCCCAACTGCACGGCCATGTCTGCAGAGTTCTGGAATGCACCGAACTGACCTGGGAGACCCGCAGTCACACCAGTTGCGATACCAGATGCCAACATGTCGTCGATGGCCAAGTCCTGCTTTCTGTTGACGTACATGGCGTACTCGGAAGGAGCGCCCTGCTTGTCCAACTCCAGGATCAAGTCATCGAACTCAGAGAAGCTGTCCATTGGGTTAGCTCCTGCGTTCTGCATCACGATGCCTCTGTCCTCGACGGCAGAGAAGTAGCCCTCAGAACCCGCTCTTGCACCAGTAAGAGCAGTAGCCTCGGAAGAGTTGCGCTTCTCACCGAAGAGCATCATCAACTCACGCTTGTCCTCGAAACGAGCACGTGCCTCTTTCTCACCGTACATGAACCATCTGTAGTCGCCACCACCCAAGTTCACGTAACCGATGTTGGTAGCCTGAGATCCGTTGACCTCGTAGCGATCCTTTACGATCATATATGGGTTGGTGTAGCGGACCATACCTGGGTCGGTGAATGCGTGAGGCTGTTCAGTACCCTGTGCGTACAAGTTTCCGAGAACAACGAAAGTACAGTTGCCTGCGCCTGCAGTGATGTCAACCGCGTCGGTGTGACTTCCGTCGAGCTTGACCAAAGTCACGTTACCGTTGGAACCATCAGATGCAAGTCCACCAGCCTGAACGATGAAACGAGCACCAGTCTTTGCCTCCATAACGACGTCGTTCACCTGAACATTAGCCTTGAAGGTGGCATCGGCGACGGCGAAACCGTCGGTGCTATCAGACTGGGCAGTGTCTGCCGCGATGGTGAATGATCTGTGGCGACGGCCTTCTTCCCACCAGTCGACCTGGTCTGAAGAACCACCGCTGTTGATGGCGCCTGTCAACTTCAAGAATCCAGTGATACCCTGATCACCGTAGGTCTTGACGAGGTCTGGCATGACGTCCTCCTTCGTTGCCTTAACGAGGTCGTCAATAGTAGTATAGCTCTCAGGAGAGGCTTTAAAAGCACGGCTGAGATTTTTTCTTTCAACCACCACATTTGGTGAGCTCAAAGTAGGGTCGAGGGTTGGCTGTCCTGATTTAATGTTAGCCATAGTTTCTTAGTTTTTAGATTTTAAAAGTTAATCCTGAGGATGAGTTTCTCAGGAGGTTTCTCACCTGATCGGAGAGAGGATTGTTTTGTTCTTGACCTGTCTGCTTCGGCGCGGTGGTAGAAACATTCGCGGCCTTGTCGACGAGACCTCGCTGACCGTCACCCAACCCCTGTTGATACGCAGAGCGTACAATAGAGTCGATGTTCTGTGTCACGGCGATGTGAGTCGACAGAGCGTCGTAGTTCCAGTTGCCTTCGCCGTCCACGAACGGGTCGAAGAAGTTTTCAATGTTGGCATTGGATGCCTTCACGCGATTCTTAGTGGCGTCGTCGAAGCCAAAGGTGAAGCTATTGTCACCGCCCAGGTCGAATTCCAACCCAGTCATCTGATCTACTTCTTTTGACATCGTGCTGATCCACTGATCATCAACGATAGGATCCATGTCCATGTCTTGCTCTTGGGCAGGTGCGGTGTAGCGATCTCTCAAATCGGAGATTGCAGTGCGTGCCTTTTGAGCATCGACCTTCAGTCGCAGTTGCGACATCTGGATGGTGTTGGCGTCATTAGCCTTGTCATCCATTGGGTAACTGTTCTGTACGAGAAGATTGATCTCGCTAGAGGAGAGGTTAGGGTACTCAGATGCCAGATTGACTCTCACTGCTGTGAGGTCGTCCATACCTGATGGATCCAGCGACTGATATCTAAACCAATCTTCAGGACCGCGTCCCGTCGTTTCGACGAACTCTGCGATCTTAGCGACTCTCTCATCTAGAGCAGTCTGTTGTTGAGCTCCCTGGAGTTGGTCGAATGATTCGATCTGCATGCCGAGCCTTTCGCTGGCATAGTTCAGAACGGCTGATTCGATGTCCTCCTGAGAGTACTCAGGTTGTTCTTGTTGTGGTTCGGCCTGTGGTTCTGGCTGAACTTCTGGCTGTGGCTCAGGTTGAGCCGCGTCTGGGACTTGTTGTGTTACAGGCTCTGGTGCCTGCTCCTCCTGAACAGGCTGAGACTCCTGTTGGGGAGTCTCTTCCTGTACTTGCTCAGACGCGATCATGGCGTCTGGCGAGTCGAAGACTTCAAAGCCTGCGACGGGTGAGTTGTTATCTTCCATTATATTTTAATTGATTTGTTTACTTCGCTGGGCCGTGGTAGGCCAAGACCTTTCCAGACGCCAAGGTGATGGCATCGAAACGACCATAGATGGTCATACCTTTTGGAAAGACTGTGGTCGACGCGACCTGATCACCAGTGCCGTCGAAGTCATCTGCACTGTCGGTACCGAAGTACTTGGTGTTGTCCTCTGCTTCGAGCTTGGTGAACTTGGTGTCCTCAAGGCACGTAACAGCAACGTACACCATCCCTGTAGGAGGTGTACATGCTGTATTGCTGTCGATGTGCGTGCTTCCGAGTTGACCGAAAGCAGCCTGAGAGGACATTCCTTGGTTTGCTAATGTTGCCATGTCTTATGTATTAGGAACCTCCGTATGGGTTGTCTGAATCATCGTTGCCGAACACACCGTACTCGATCAACGAGTCGACTCTTGTGCCGTACACCTCGTACTTCTTGTCTGGAGCGACTGGGATAAACGCAAATTCACCTCCGCCAATCTTGGCTACGAGACCAGTGTCGGTGTCATTGTGAATGTATACATAGTTCTCCAGATCCTCCTCCAGGTTTTTGATGTAGAGGTAGGCTCTGTCTTCGCACTGATTGGCGATGTAGATAGCGAGGTCGTTCGTGTCCGCAGCAGTACCCTTCACCTTCGCACGAATCAAGCTACCTGAATCGACATTGATGCCCCCAGATACAGACAAGTTCAAAGGCGACGTAAGCACGTCGCTGCTCGCGAGAGTAAGTGATACCGTTACGTTAGCCATTAAGCTTCGTAGATAACGAGGTACTCGACGGTCATATTGACATCAGAAGTGTCGATGTCAATGTCGTTGGTGCCATCGTAAGGAATTAACATCCAGTCTCCTCCGTACAGTCTGCCAAGAGAAACGTTAGAACCGCCAAGTTCGATCGTGATAAACTCAGAATTGCTAGTAGAGGTGTTCTTGATGTACACCTTGTGAGCCTTGTTCACAGTGTAGTCTGCAGCAGCGACGAGGTTGTAAGCAGTCTGTGCTCCAGCAAAGAACTTTCGAGCAACGCCAGTAGTCTGATCCAGGCCAGTAGCGCTACCAGCCTTAGTCAAGGTTGCGGTAGAGCTCAGGGACAATGCGTCTCCCGTGAGATCAGAGCTAGAAAGCGTAATTGATGCAGTGGTTGTAGCCATTTTTGTTTGTTGTTATTTCTGCAAATATAGTAATTATCTGTAACGCGCAGTTTTACGCGCGATAGACTTGGGTTGTTTTACGAACTGCTTCTTGCCCTTAGCCTTTGCTTTGTTTGTCGCAGATTTTTCTCCCGCACTCAACGCACTCCACGCAGCCTTAGGAAGATACCGCTTCTTGCCCTTGGACTTAACCTCCTTGGACTTTCCTTTCTTCTTGTTTGCGTGGGTTCCAGACGTCATCCATTCTTGACCCGTCCAGTTCTTGAGCGACTGCTGTGACTTCTTGAGCTTTGGCATTAGTTTTTATATCCTCCGCCTGCGGCCTTGTAAGCCTTGGCTACCATCTGTGCTTTGCGTGCAGACCACTGACCTGGTCTGCCGCCCTTCGATCCAGCTTTGATTCTGTTGAAGATTCTCTTGCGCATACCTGGCTTGGTGTAATTACCTGCCTCGTTTACGCGGCTCTTGCTTTTCTTGTTGAGTTTAGGCATGATTTACGAGTTTGAACTTTGCACTCTTGACTGCACCTGGATGCGGTTTGTAATCTCCCTTCATAAGGAAGTATCTACCACGCTCCTCCATCCAATGGTAGCCCGAAGGAGGCGGTACATCCATGGCCTTGGAGCTGACCTTCAACTTGCCCCCTTTGTTGTATTTGACTACGCTTGGCATTACCACTTTACTTTATTAGCCCAGTAAGCTGCGCTGGTCTTCCCCTTTGCAATGTTCTTTCTGTGACGCGCTTTAAATGACTTACGCTTAGCCTTCATGCGTGCAGACTCACCAGCTTTTGGTTTACCTGCTGTTGATGCCCCGCGCTCACCAAAACGAATGATCTTAATCTTGCTACCATCGCGTACAGCGACAATATGAGATTTCTTTCCAGAAGCAGACCTCTTAGGCTTGTTAAGTCCAGACAGACCAAATCGTTTTAGTTTTTTCTTTACGTCCATATTGCAAATATAACTAGCTAGAGTTTATGGGTTTGAACTAAGTACCTGACTGCTAGAAGGCATAGTGTTTGACGTATCATAATCCAAGATGGTTGACACATAAACGTACTTGCTGCCCCCAAACAAGCTAGTAGAGCATTGAATAGAAATAGAAAGCAAGTCCCCAGCCTCAAAGTGCTGAGCATTATCGAATACAAAATGTACTGTTGCGTGATCATCTGTGCCAGCAACAGCAACTACCTCTGTTTCTTCATCGGTCCAGTTCGCGGAACCAAACAGTCCTGTATTTCCTGTGTTGATTGTATGAACACCAATAGTCACGTTGCCTGACGTCCCAGTAATTGCTGGCAGTCTGAAAGACACAGATCTCACCTTGCCGTCAAACGGCATAAGCATCGCTGCTTCTTCTTGATAGATCGTTGTCTGCTCGTTAATGTCCTTGAACGGCAAGTAGTGCTTCGTAGTCCCAATGTTGTCCAAGAAGCTCTGCGAGTAAACTTGAGTCAGGGTTGTTCCACCACCAGCAGCACCAAACGACAGGTTGCCGCTACCGTCTGTCTTGATGAACTGACCTGCGCTACCGTCAGCAGCAGGCATCCTAAATACTACATCAGAAGCAAGGTTGCTTGAAGGAGCTCTAAGTATAACGCCTGAATCGCCCCCCATGACAGATTCTCTCAGCTTAATCTCACCCCCAGTAGTGCTTTGATCGAATCGAACTGCCGTATTAAAAACCCACTCATCCGCACTGTCATCGTATAGAAGCTTGGAGGTAGCACCGTCCTTAAAGTTCAGGTCGTTGCCGTTCATATTTACAGTCCTGGCTGCTGCCAATGTTTGATCTGTATCAGAGAGACTTGTGTTAGTATCTGTCGGAACAGAAAAAGATAGATTACCGCTACCATCTGTTCTCATAAACTGCCCTGAAGATCCATCCTGACCTGGTAGCCTAAACTCCACATCTCCTGACATGCCGCCAGAAGGAGCTCTTAGGATAACCCCATCCGTACCCCCTTGGACAGTCTCCCTGAGCTTAATAAATCCACCTGCATTTCCTCCGTCAAATCGAACAGGAGCTGTGAATAGGAACTCATCTGCACTGGCGTCAAACTGAAGCTTAATGCTGTTTCCGTCCTTGATGAACAAGTCGTTAGAATCTACATTGATAGTCCTGCCTGCAGTAAGGGTTTGATCCGTATCTGCGAGACTTGTATTTGTGTCAGCAGTCATGTCATCTACAACAAAGTCAATCGTGCCGTCACTATCTTCATAAGTGACTGATATGCGGGTTTCTGTATTGCCAGTAAGCATGGTCCCCACAATATCTTGAACCTGCTCAGCAGTTAACTGAGTGTTAGTGTCAGTAGACGATATTGTAATAGTATCGCTCGGAGCGCTTGTGGTTACTGTAACGTTAGACCCAGCAGCAATAGTCAAAGTGTCGTCAGTAGCATCAGCCACGACGTTGTCCTGACCAGCAACTGCAATCGTAGTAAACGCATTTGGAGAGTTGCCAGCGGGACCTTGCGCTCCTGTCTGTCCAGTTGGACCAGCAGCCCCAGTATCTCCCTTGGGTCCCTTCTGAAGAATAGACACAGAAGAAGATGCAGGAGGCGTGACCGAAACGCTCGTGGTCTCCGTGGTAAACGATGCCTGGGTAGTACCAGACACAGTAACCGTAAGAGAGTTACCGCTCGTGGTGTTTACCGTAATAGCCATTAAAGAGTCGGGTTGGAGATGTCGTCGTTGACAGTGAACTGCCCTTCAAGGATTGTAGTAGCCACGCTGTTCACGGTCTGCTGAATGTCGTACACGTAGTTGCCAGCGTCGATGAGCTGCATGGCGTCGCTCGCTGCAGTGAACGTGGCGTTGCCGCTGTCGTCTACAGCGACTGTAAAGTTCGTGGCAACCTCAACCCTGTCGGCATTCACCTTTGTCGCAGACCTGCCCTGATCCGTGGTACCCATGATGAGCTCCCTGTCGGAACCGTCTGGAAGGGGATCCCCCTTCACTTGCATCAAGAACGTGTATCCGCTGGTGCTGAGTGTGATGGCTGTGCCAGCCGAATCCTTGAGCAACAAGCCAAGGCTAAATGTATCTCCGCGCTTGCACGTGATGTCAAGCCTTTCGGAGATGTCTAGGTTTACTTTATTGGCCATCTTCTTCTAGTTGTTCTTGTTGTTGGGTTTGCTGCTGGGTGAGTCTTTCGTTCTTGCCATCCTCCTTCATCACCTCCAGCTTTTCCTTAAAGTTCTGATCGTCTTCACGGAAACCAAGTGTGGCCTGTGCTTTGATCATCTCGATCTCCTTACGCATCTCGTGCTCCATCTGCATGAGCTGCATGTCGAGCTGACCTTTGAGTTGGATTTCCTGCTGCTTGAGCTGAGACTCCATCTGGATCTCCTGCTGCTTTGCCTGTGATGCAGCTGCAGCAGCTTGTTGAGCCTGCTGCGCCTGCACTTGAGAATTCTGTGCAGCCATCTCTTGTTGCTGCTTCATTCGCTTCTTGCGGCGAAGGACGAGCAGCCTCTCTGCCTGGTTCACATCCTTCAGCGTGCGAACAGCGATGGCGTCTTCAAGATCGATCTGACCCTGCTGAATGGACACCTGGATGTTCTGCTCCAGGTACTCCTTGTCCTTATCCTCCATCTCTTTGACGACCTGTACCCCGAAGTTGTACATGGCCAAATCTCTGAATGAATCAAGGACCGACATGTTGGTCTCTCCGATAGCGTTGGCGTAGATCCTGAACAGCACGGACTCGGATGGGATGATCTGAATGCACTTGACGATATCCTGACACACCTTCTTGTACATCATCATCGATGCGTTGGTGATGTCGTGGATTGCATTGTTGCCCTGGACGATGGCGTTCTGCTGAACCCCGACGAGCATGTCACCCTTAGGTGTAGTGCCGTCCATGGATTCGTTGATGCCAGACGTATCTCTGATCAACTGCAGGTAGTGGTTGTACAGAGCCACCAACTCTTGAATGTTCCTGATGGCATTGCCGATTTCCCGTACTGGAGGATTCTGGAATCCACCCTCTGGGTTCTTGCTCCTGTAGTAGAAGACACCAGTCTGCTCGTAGATGTCGTGGATCTCCAGTGGCTCAAGCTCACCGCCCTTTCCAAGCTGAACGTTCTCCAACCCTTCGATGTCGATGATCAATCCATCAGGCTTGGCCTTGGCGACCGCCTGCTGGATCTTCAAGTGAGTGAGCTGAAGCATGTCCGCAAACCCTGTGCAGCTGTCCACCATGGATTTGGGGACCATGCGCAGCATGTTTGTGGCTACGGGAGAGTAAGACAACGTCACACGGCTGAGGTCGTGTACGTTCTTCGGCATGTTTTGCTTCTTGCCGTACCCGTAGATGGTCTCGGTACCGACGATGAACGAACCACCGTAAACGCAAGAAACCTCCATCTTGTGAGGCTTTCTTTCGAACACGGTGCCAGCTCTCTCCTTGTAGGAGTCGCCCTTGTAGTAGAAGCCAGTGTTACCGAATCGGTTCTCCTTCTCCTCGAAGTAAATGCAATCGACACCGATGAACTCGAAGTCCATCACCTCCACCATGTACTCGTCGTATCCGTAAATGGTACGCATGTACCTGTCGTCGTAGTGTGACGAGTTAAACCTAGATGCGTCGTTGGAATACTTGTCCTTGACCTTGTTTGCGATCTGCTTGTAGTCCTCCTCTGTAAGATCGTCTCCCGCCAACCGCTTCAGCTCCTGAATGGGGATGCGCTTGATGTGACCAGCGTACACCATATCCCCGAAGTTAGGGTCCTCCGTGTAGCTGTGGACGAAGGTGGAGGGGTCGACGTACTCCACGTCGATTCCCTTGTTGGGATCGTTCTGCCTCTTCACGACAGCCATACCCAAGGACACGAGGTCGAGTACAGCTCTGCGGAATGTGGAGTCATTGAAGTTCGCCCAAGACAAAGTCATCGCAGTGGCAAGCTGTGCGGCCACCTCTGCGTCCGTCTTGATATTCGTGTCCATGAACATCTCAGCCTCCTCCAAAGATTCTGGGATGTCGTCTGGGTCCATGTCGAGCACTGCGCCCGTCTGCTCCTTCAACTGCTGCAACTCCTTCCGCGCCTCCACCTGCATGCGGATGCGGTCCTTCTTCTTGTTTTTCTCGGAGGAAGAGACAGGGTCGATGGACTCCAGGTTCGGATAGGGATCCCTTGACAAGATTTTGTTAGCGACGATCTTGACAAACTTGGGGAGGATCGGTACGGGAGTGTAGTCGAGATTAAGCAAGCTACCGTCCCCGTCCATGGGGTTGAGTGAGCTTAGAAGTTTTTTGTAGATTGTAGTATCTTGCGTACCGTTCGCGTAGTCTCTGTTGCGACTGAAGATCTTGTTTCTTCTACCGTAGAGAGAGTGGGTGTCTGTAGACTGCCCCCACTGGGAGTAGATGGCCATGGCATATTGGAGGCCATAGGACTTTTCCCTCTTCGCCTCTGCAGCAGCTAGAGGATCTGGAAAACCCTTCTTCTTATTGTTGTCGCTATACATTGGCACAAATATAACAAATCAGCCCATTGTCTTGTAGCGACGGAAAAACTGACGCTCCGTAAAGTCCGTGCGCTCAACGGGTTTCGACTTCTGCGAAGCCAGGAGTGCGAGACCAGAACTAATCGTCAAGTCAAACTTGGTTCGATCGTTAATCTTAAAGCCGATCCAATCCTCCAGAGTCCTGTTGAAATACATCTTCCCGTACTCACCTGTATTGTTATTCATGCCTACGTGATCGTGGATGTACTGCTCGATGGACTGAGCATGAGACTGGATTACATCCTGAGAGTTGGACGGGATACCTTTTGTCTTCACATTCACCTTTGCGTTGGCGGACATCAGATGCTTCGGCCTGTCCATCAGGTATCCATCGTAACCTCTTGATTCAAAGTACCTTACAATACCATACTTGTTATTCTCCACCAGGAGCGGGTATCCGTAGAAGAACGCAGCCATGAGCACGTCCTCGTAGAAGATCTTAGCCAAGTCTGGACGTGAAGCGTACTCCACGACAAACATGTTTGATGGATTCTCGATATGAAACTTGTTGTACAGATGCAGGGCTCCCTTCGAGCCCCTGCCATCCACTGTGGCATCCAGGTCGTACGAGTCAACCCCACCACATCCACGATCGACGAACGGGGCGACAAGCTTGCCGCCGTCCATTCTCCTCACATTGCGCTGCTCTTGCGGGGGCATCCACGCCACGCGGAATCTCCCGTTGACGTCTGGAGAAAACACGACAGTCTTGTCCTTCTCCTTCCAGAGGAAGTTGCCCTTGACTACAGGGTTGGGGAACAGCTCGTCGTTGTACTCGACCTGCTGGTAGATCTTACCTACGTTGAATATGCTCCCGTCGATGCTGTCACGGAACGCCTCATCCGTGGTGAACGGGAACTGCCTGGTTACCTCGTTGAGTTCCGAAGGATCGCCCTTAAGACTTTCTCTTTCATTTTTGAGATAGGTCTTCGCACCGATAAGAACAGCGTCGCCGTCAAGCCCATCCACAGGCTCAGCAGGATCATCAACAATGGGTCTACCGTGAACATCAAAAAATCCCTCTAAAGATTGGTACGAAGGTATGAACAATCTGTACAATCCAGATCTGGTCCTCCCGTTTGCGTTTCGTTGATTGGGGTCGGAGTCTGCCCAAAGGTCTTTGTACTCCTTACCTCCCTTGTCCATGGGATTCACAGTAGAACCCACCAGAGCCTTTCCCACAATCTTGCGACCCACGATAAGACACGTACGCTGAATCCTCCAAGCGTCACGAATATCCGTAGGCTTCTCCCACTTACCCGCCTCATCGAGATACATGATGTGTAGCTTCTCTCCGTCGTATGCGTTGTTTGTGGTGTTCTTCCAGTTGATTACCGTATTAAGAGCCTCGCCCGTCTGCGAAGTCTTATTCTTCTTCGTGATTCTCTTAGAGGGCTCGCGAAAAGCCAGCTCCATGCGCGGATTGGTCGTTCCATCTTGAATGGGTTTAAAGAAGAAGGGGTAGTGCCTAAACATGTAGACCACCTTCTTCATGAATATATTTTCTTGAGCGTCCTTACCAGTCTTGGACTGGATGCCAAGGAGCTTATCCTTGACCTGTGTCGCTTCATCTAGGAGTACAGACGAGCAGATGTTCGTGTACCCGCTTCGTCTGCACTTAGTGTAGAGCTGACCAATACATCGGTCATCCGCCTCACACGCAGACAAATGTAAGAAAATATCTCTTTGGAACAAAAGGAAGCTCGGATAGCCTATATCCATCCGAGTCCATTGAAGCATCATGTAGTGCCTGCCCGTAATATATGTAGGCTCACCGTCGTTAAAGAACCAAAAGCCCTCACGCCTACGGCGAAACTCCTCCTCGATATACGGACGAAACTTCTGCCTGAACTCTTTTGGCATTTCCGCCCACTCATCCATAGACTTAATCCGAGACAACTCCTTTGACATAGAAACCCTTTTCCACAACTGCATGTGGTTTGGAAGTCCATGTCCTTCAATCTCCTCTTCGGGAGGCTGAGCGGGAAGTGCAATGTGTAACCCACCGATTGAAAGACTTTCTCCTTTCGTACCGTTGGGGCAAATTGCGATAATGTCCTCAGCATCAGTAGACACGACCGTGACTGTCTCGCTTAAACGACGGCACTCCAGTCTTTGGATTCTTGATCTCCATATACTTACCGCACGGACACTTAATGTCGTGGTAAGCCCCGTCCCCTCCGAACTTGATGGAGACCCCTGTCTTAGACTCTTCGTGTTTCTCCTTGCACTTGCAAATGTAATCTGCCATATTAGTTAATTTAATTTGTACACCCGCAGGGACTCGAACCCCGAACCTGCGCATTAGAAGTGCGCTGCTCTATCCCGTTGAGCTACAGGTGCATTCTATTACTCTTCGTTCCAGGAATCCTCCCAGAAGTAGTGATGTCCGTCGTTTCCGTTTTGGCCGATGATGTTCATCCTCCTGTTAAGGTACATCTCATTCTGCCACCAAGGGAGTTTATTTTGAGAATTTTTCTGCGAATCCTCCTGAGTAGTCTTTGGCTTCTTCGATTCCTCCATGGTCCTTTAGGTCTTTGATCATTTGTTCTAGACGCTGGCGCTCGACCAGTAACTCCTTGCAATCTGTGGCTGTCTGCTTTATGGACTGGAGCTCGGCTTTGCGAGCCGCGCCTCCAGCCTCTGGATCCACAGGCTTCCTCACTTCGTCGATCATGTTGTTGATGGCAACCTCCATGCTCGACATCAGCCTCTGTGCAGCTTCAATCGTTGTGAATTTCTTGCGTGACAAAGTTTACGTATTGGGGTGTCTTATCGCCCAGGTGGGCTCCGACAATGTTGTACTCAATGAACTCTACCGCGTCGTCGTACTCCAAACCTTCTAAGATGAGTACCTCAATCATTTTGTTGATGTCGTACACGGCTACGACATTAGCCCCGTAGGTGCAGCCTACCAGGGCTTCGTCGAATCCGTCGGCGGTGAGGCATTCTTCTTCCTCTAAGATCTCCATAAGACGCTCTTTGTCAATCATGCTTCTGCGTATAAAAGATCTTCTACCCTAGTTCTATAGTATTCCTTGCCGTCGATCTTGATTCGGTAATCTCTGTTCTCCTTAAAACCCACGACATCGCCTACCTCTACTCCGATGTCATTCAGTTCCTCGGACTCGAACGCAACCCTGCCCTTGGTGGGGAGCTTCTCCGTCAACTGCACCATCTCGATCAGATCGTTCGGGAACTCCTCCTCTTCTACAGGTTCGAGCAACGACCAGCCGAAAAGCGGTTTGATCTCGTCCGTATCCTGGTCCTTGTATGCAATGGCCTGATTGCTCAGCGCCTCCTTGCTGCACTTTACGATATAGTGCTTGTCGTCTCCCGTGAGGACCTGTCCTCCCTGCATGACAACGAGGTGATGAAAGTAGAGAGTGTCTCCTGGGCGTACTCCCGTATCAATCTTAAATGGTGAACAGACGACAGGGCCTTCAGTGACTCGGTTTTCGAATTCCCCATTCTCGTTGTATTTATGATCGATGTGAAGCTCTAGGCCGCTGTCGGTCACGAGGGTGTCGTTGATGAGCTTCTCTAGCTCAACAACAAAATAGTTGTAGGTGCGCATGAATTAAAAGTTACAGTCGTATTCAATAATGCAGGGCATGTCGTCTACAGATTTCCATAGAACCTGCCCGTCATCTGTCTGTAAATATACGAGGTATCTTTTTTTACTGTACCTAAATAGGTGCTCGTCGTCCAACACGATTGCAGACACATTGCCTGTACCTGCCTTCATTCCTACGTAGTACGCCATGGCATCCTTTGGATCTCTGCCTATGACAATCTTTCTAATAAGTCCGTCCATTAGTTTAGTGAAATACCGAGACCGTTGAGTAGATCGTCGAGGTCTCCCCCAATGTCCTTCTGCTCTCTCCAGGTCTCTCTAATAAAATCGATTACAGTATCTAGTTCTTCTTCGGAGTCCAGAGAGTACCCATACATCGTCTTCATCGTAGACGTCGTATCCGTATACGGCTCCAGAATACCCACTACAAAGATAGACATTAACTGATCTCTCATTTCGTACTTGTCGATGATCTCGTCGATCTCCATAAGTTTTTGCTGAATCTCCATGAGGAAGTCGTCTTGCTTCATATCTTGTAGTTTATTATGCCGAGGAGTAAAGTATCATCCAAGAAGATGTTCCGCGACTTTGCTAAGCAAGATAAGAAGTATCTGCGTAGGAACAATCTCAAGAGACTCAAACAGGTGAGACAGAGGGTACAGTCGGAATGGGAAATCTCATTCTCCGACCTGGAGTTTTTGCTCTGGGGGTACGACCTTCAGTTCTTCACGATAGATTATGCTGCCCAGGATCTGGGTGCCAACAAGACGAATCTGTCAAACAGGGTCATCTATCCCTTGCAGAGTAAGAAGTATCTGTACAAGCACTTCGACAAGCTCACCCCATCCGACACGTACGAGGATCACCTCTTCAGAGACGAGACCAAGTACAACTACCGAGTACGCTACGCCCTCACACAGAGGGCTAGGCTACTCGTACAGAAGTTCTACAGAGAACTGGAGAATTGATCAGGTCAGAGAATCGACTTCAATCCTTGCGCAGTTGGGGCTCTCGAATGAACCACCATCTCTGCTGACTCTAGATTGGAAGTCAACAATTATCTGAATATCTCTTGAGTGATTCGCACTCAAAGTAGAAACCTCTGTGAGAACACAGTTGCTGGCTTCGAAAGAACCGCCGTCCCCTGCTACCCTCAAAGCAAAGTCCCTGACAATGTTTCTGTCGAGGAAGTCGTCGTCCAGGTTGTCAAACGCGCTTGTAAGGCAGCTAGGGCTTTCTGTACTACCTCCGTCTCTCTCTACCCTCAGCTTGAAGTTCGAGAGCGCAAAGGCCTCGATAGAGAACGCAGAGGAACTAGATAGAATAGATGTACCTAGTCCTAGCATTACTCTTCTTCTGAGGGGTAGAGGTCAGGCTGCTGGACTTTGCACTCCTTGATGAACTCCTCTTCTGCTGCAGAGTTGCCAAAGGAGTGGACGCCAGGGTAGAGGCACCAGATCATCTGGTTGTCCCAGTTTGGATCTGGATCTCCATTCCAGAGAACATCGACGTGCCAGCTAGAAGAGAATGCAGGTGCAGTGACTTCATTGTCGTCTGCATCATACACCCCTTTTTTGGTTACGATGTTACCAAGGACTACGATGCTGTGGGGGTGAGAAGGAAGTCCTTCTTCATCCACCCCCAGGGCCTTGATCTTCGTGGTGGCGGCAGACTTGCTGCCGAACTCGTACTTTCTAAATTTTCTCATTGTCTTACGATGTCAGGGAAATACACTCTTGATCGGTGAGCACTCTGTCCCAGGCGGCTATTTGCTTGACTCTGATGGCAGTGGCCTCGCCGTCCAGGAGGATCCTATTCCATCTTTCCATATTCGTGTTCACGTCATCTCTTACTTCAACACCGTCGTGGAAGACCTTGATCCTGCCGCTTCCCCAATCTCTTGTGATGCAGAACTTTGGTGCGGTGCCTGTGTGCTCCGTGCCTGAGGGGACAAACAACCCATCCTTGTCTTGGAACACTGTGGTAAATCTCTGAGCGTTGGTGGCTGATCTGTAGATTCTCAAGCTACCGAGGTTGCCAGCGGCGCTAATCCTGATGGTGCTGCCTCCGTAATCTCTAGGTACGTCTCTGTTTTCTGCAAGCTCGACAAACCAAGTGACATTCTCACCAACCATGTAGTCTGCAAGATCAAGGTTGCCAGTATTGAGCACTGCCTCGTCATGATTCCTGGTCAAGCTTCCAGCGCCGTAGTTAGGGATGTACGATGTCACGCTTCTTGCGTCAGCGTCTGGTGAAGAGGTGGGGGCGTTCTCGATTTGATAGCCGTAGAACAGCATACCCTTTCCTGTGTCTCCAGCGTAATCCTCGCTGCTGCCGTTAACGAGAAGTATGTTAGGTCCAGTGCTGGATGTATTGCCGCACTGAACACCCTCGATGCAGCACCTGTACCATCCGTTGCCTACGTCGTAGATGTAAGGATTCCCTGTTCCAGTGTCTGATCCAACTGTATAATTTGTAGCCGTCACTGCGTTTAGATCAAACTCTACTTTAAGCGGCAACGTGCCGAAGGTTCCCGCCTCAATCCTAAACTTGTCTCTACCCGCTCTTTTTGCGTAAATAGACAACGTGTAGTACTCGTTATTGGTAAACCCTTGTGACGCTTGTATTCTGTGTTTGCCAGTCGCCGCAGTCTCTGTCATAAGCGTGGAGTTGTACAGACCTTCAGGTGACCGAGTGTTCAAGTCGCTACCAGATCCAAACCAATCATCCTTCTGAGCGGGGCAGCTTTCTATTGTGGCGTTTGTAAGTGTAAAAGCTCCACCCTTTGTCGAATCCGCAAAGTATTCAGTGTGATCCACGACGTTTGTCCTATTGGGCTCCAGCAAAAGAGATGGGCATCCACCAATAGCCCCCTCGTAGCAGATGCGAGGCTCGTCGTCGCTCATCCCCACAACAGCACTCTC
>Ga0181422_1000236_pt1 | contig 17721 bp, 21 predicted proteins | sample 45SPOviralmetaG_FD_130147 | JGI IMG/M metagenome (GOLD analysis project Ga0181422, IMG submission 130147) | Marine viral communities from the oligotrophic San Pedro Time Series (SPOT) site, San Pedro Channel, CA, USA - 45 SPOT_SRF_2013-07-18 | ecosystem: Environmental > Aquatic > Marine > Strait...
AAATTTTCTAAAAAACAAATTATGTATTACAGCTACACACATAATTTGAATATTGAAAATGCAGTTAAATATTATCACGAAGCACAAGACCTTAGACACGAAGGGTTAGAATTAGTAACAGAAGGACACGAAAAAGCTTATGAATTTAATGCGTGGAACGAAGATGGTGAAGAATTGAAGGGAGAAGCAGGTTACAAAGGATTACTTGATAGTATTATGAAAGATAGTAATCACTTAGAAAAATCATTTCAAGTGTTAGAAAAATTTATACTAGCAAAAGAAGTTCTTAAATCAACTAAGAATATGAAAAAACGTATGAAGAAGAATAAGAAGAACAAAGGTAAAAAATAAACGTAGAGAGAATAATAGTAAATAATTAAATATTATAAAAACAGAAGTAACACATTTTTTATCGATTTGTGAGACTGCCGAAAAAAAATTGAAATGGGCTAGGAGTTATATGGGATAGTATACTACAACAAGAAGAAGAAGCAACAAGCAATATGTCGAACCATAGAGTTATGATTTCTGATGAAGAATACAATTATCATATGAAAAAGATTAATAGTATGAAAGCATCTAAACGTAAGAACTACAAAGCTACTCTTAGGGATAAGTGGGGTCAGAAATCTAAATTACGTTTCATCAATAATGAACTTATGAATTATGATATACACAGACAAAAGTATTGTGCTGTTATGTCACAAAGTCAAGTAGCTTTATATCCGACTGACAATCATGACGCCATCAATTCGTGGGTGGGGGCATTAGTTATGGGTGGTGCTAAGATTGAGGATGTTTTGAATATGGCTATGACTATTAATCATACCGGTAATGCTGATGGTAAAGCAAGAACTACTAAACACACGAAAAACTTTACTCAACATAAAGCATAAGTAATTAAATATTATTAAAACAAAAGAAATAAATATCTGAAAACTAGTAATAATACACTTTTTTTTATTTATTCTCTCCAACTTATAAAACAAAATTGATTTTATAGTTACAAAATATATATTACAAGAAGTTCTACGGCCTATTTAATTGGCTTAAAGATATCGCATATACTATTATAATGTGGAACAATAAGAATTCTACTATATACCCTCCTGAAGCTAACAAGGAAATAACAATAAATAAATTTGAGAAAGAATTTAATGTTATTCAATTTAAGATTAGATTAAATAAATATGATATTGAAACTATTAAAGGTTTATTTGATGTTAATCCAATACAAAAAAATATAAGAAAAAAAACTGACATAGTGCAAATTGCTTTTAAGAATGATGAGTGTGTTGATGACGTTTGTTGGCATATTAAAATAGTCGCACATGTTTCGTATATTCCTTCTGTTAAGAATATACTTGAATCAAAATTTATAAATATTAAATATAGACGTATTGGACGTACCATATCTACTCATTTAAATATTTCTCCTCTCGATAAAGTTAGTTACTGGGGATCAACGATGCGTATTACAAATAAATACCCTATTTGTATTGTTTCATTAGGTAGACATAACAAATATGGTAAAACTCATAAATTCTTGACTGAGTCTAGAATAGATCATTATTTATTTGTTGAATCAAATGAACTAGACTCATATATTGATTGGTTTGATGATACTTATTGTACCTTGATTGAATGTGATAATTTTAGTCAATTAAATATGGGATCAACCCCTGTTAGAAATTATTGCTTGGATTATTTTAAAACATCAGATTACGTATGGATTCTTGATGATAATATTATTGAATTCCAATATTGGTGTGGAGGTTACAGAAGAAAAATAACATCCGGTGTTGTATTTAGAGCATTAGAAAACTATATTGATGGGTGTGAAAATGTTGGTATAATGGCTCATAATTTACATTCCTTTTGCCCTCAGTCAAGCATCAGACCTCACTTTAATAAAAATTGTAGATGTTATAGCTCTATGTTAATTAAAAATAATGGTGATTTACGTTTCCGTCATAAACATCACGAAGATAATTTTATAAGTATTGAAGCTATTTGTAAAGGTTATATTACTCTATCATGCAATTTCTTTTTATACAATAAAGAAAAATCAGGTAATGATAAAGGAGGTAACCAAGTTAGTATATATAAAAACAATTCTAGATTAGAAAAATATAATTATTCATATAATACTACTCGTCAACTATTAGAACGTGGAGAGATTACAATAAAAGCAAATAAAAATCCTGAGACTCTTGTTATTGATATGAAAAACGATGGAATTAAACATTCTAAATGGCAGTATAAACACTTGAAAAATTATGATAACAAAGTTATATTTAAATCCAATACTGGTTTTATGTGTTTTGATAGTTATATTTATGGGGTTTATTAATATGGTATTATTATATAATGAGGAAATCTAAATTCACAACTCGCCTTGAAAAAGAATATGGCGATAAACTCAAATCTAAATCAAAAACTAATTTATCGAAGTTCTTTAAAATATCTATGGGTATTTTAAACGATGTTTATGATCGTGGTGTTGGCGCTTATAGAACTAATCGTTCGTCTGTTCGCAAAGGTGTATCAGGAGAAGATATGTGGGCTAGAGCGCGCATGAATAAATTAATATTAAATGTTATGGATGTTCGAGCAGGTAAAAAGAAAATAAATAATAAACCAGGCCAAGACGGAGACCTTGTTGAACGCGCAACAAAAAGAAAATAAATTAAAGTTTATCTTTACAAATTTTTATATACGCGCCAAATCTTTTCGTGTAATCGTTGATGCTCGCCTTTAAATTATCTTTATTGTATAACAGGTAGCGCTCAAATGTTTCTTTTTTATTAAAGCTTGAATATCTACTTTCATCTACAAGTGATTCATATTCTGCTCGTAACTTAAGCCTATCATCTTTATTAGGTAAATAAACCCTTTTTCTTCTATCATTACTATTATTCATATTGAGAGCCCATGGGTCGCCAAAATAAACAAATTCATCACGTATCTTCATCGCATATAAATAGTCAGGATTATTACTACGATATAGCTTCATTATATATATTAAATATTAAAAAATTCATTACAGCCGACGATTGTTGGATCTTCAAGGCATAATAAATACGGATCTAGCTCTTTAAAACGTGGCGCTCCTAAATTAACAAATATATTTTCCGGCGCTGGTTGTGGTATTTGGGTTGGTGGTGGGAGTGGTGTTGGTTCTCGTTTTGGTGCTGGTGTTGGTGCTTGTGTTGGTGCTGGTGTTTGTCTTGGTGTACCTCGCAGTTGTGGTGTATTAATTGAATTTAACATAGAATCACTTATAAAATGATCTAAACTATGGTCGCCAATTATTAGTGATACTATACTTCTCTCCACATTTGGTTTTGTTTTCTCATTATATATATCAGAATATCCACGAGAAACTAAATCATTTGCCGTTCTATGAATATGAATTGCTGGATTATCTTCCACTACTTTTTCTTTTGGGTTTACAATATTTTCTATTAATGAACCATATGCTACCATTTGAAATGGATTCATTAATGATGGCGTTGCGTCTGATATACTTTCTAATGTATATTTTAATAATCCATTTCCATATCGTAAAGAAGCAAAACGGGCGGCTGACTCCATAATACTTTGCATGCTAACCCCTCGATTACTCATACCTACTGCCGTTCTAACTACTTCTGACTCACTTTCCGTAGCAAATCCAAATGTGCCAAAATCAAATCTATTACTCATTAAGAATTGACTGAATTTTGGAAATGGTAAAAATATATCTGCTTGAAAATTTGGATAATTGTCTTTAACATAGTCTTCTAATACTGATTTACTTCTCAATATTTTTGCTGGCGATAAACCTTCTTCTAACATTTCAATATTTACTCGTTCCACGCCTGGCAATCGTTGTGGGTCACTTACATCAAATATAGTTGACGTGTCTGAACCTAATGGTTTTATTGGTGACCTGAATCTTGTTTTACCTGTTGGTGATAATGTTATTGGTGTCTCATCTAATTCTTTTCCTAATATAGTTTCTATTTCATTTACTGAATCTTCGTAGTTAAATTTCATTTGGTTTCTTAATGCTCCACGTGTCTCTTTACGTTCGCCACTAAATAACATAGGCATCACTATTTGTAAAAATAAATTACCATAGACACTTGCTTCGGCAGGATTATATAAATGTGCTTCTAAATCCAACATCTTTGCTAAATCACGTGCCTTTGCCGCCCCTCGTGAATGACCTGCCAACACTAATTTCGTATTTGGAAAACGTGATTGGATGTCGCGTATATTTATTATTTCACGATTTAGGTCTTCCTCATAATCATTTATAAAACGTCTTGTTAATGATTCTTTGACTTGTTGTGTGTTTTCATCTAATTCTATTTTCTGATTAAATGCGCCACCTAATAATATATCTAATGCTGTTCGAACATCCTCATTACCAAAAATATATGATCCCGCCATACTACCTAATAATTGACCTGTTTGTCGCCCACCTACACCTGTTAAATCACCTATCGTACCTCCAACAACACCACCAACCCTTCTTGCTCCTTCCATACCAATTGCTAATTTAGGTATGTTACTTTTTATTAATTGAAAATCTAAACCTTGCATCGCATATATTAATTCATTTTCTTCATTATCAAGTAAAAGCATAGCTTTATTTGTTGTGTATTCCTGTATTGGAGTCAAGTATCCCGGCGCATGTTTTAAATAATCTGTTGTCTTGCTATTTTTTTTACGCTCCTCATTTTGTAAATATTGTAAACGAACAGCATTGGCATATCGTTCATATTTCTTTGCCATTATAATATATATTATTATTATAATAGAATGAAAATTAAAAAAGTCGCGAATATATTTTCCACCAAACCAAAAGATAAGTTTTCTAACGATTGGAAGACAAGTAAATATATGTTTAATCATCCTCAATTACATTTAATCACAGCTCCTCGCGGTACAGGCAAAACATATTTAATGAGTAAAGTTATATTGGCTGGGATTGAAGAGAACCTTTATGACCGCATATTTTTAATATCTCCAACTGCCAAAAGTAACAAGAAACAAATACAAGACCTCAAAATTGCTGAAGAAGATATTTACGAGCCTACCATAGAAGCTATACAATTAATTATGAATGAAGTAGAAGCTGAACGAGATGAATATCAGAAATATTTAGATGAGCTTGCCATATATCAATCTATTATTAATAATAAAAATAATGACTTTACTGATGCCGACTTAGAAGTGATTGATGAAATTATGATTGATGGTGAGCTTGTAAAACCGGAATACAAAAGACCTAATCCAAGACGTCCGCAATGTATTTGCATTTTAGATGATATATTAAATACGCCTGTTATGTCGAACGGATCATCCATTAATAGATTATTTACAATTAATCGCCATATTGCTCCCATGCGCGATGGTGGTGCTTTGGGATTAGGAGTATTGATTCTAACGCAAACATATTCTACCAGCCAAGGCCACGGCTTGAGTAGAGGTCTGCGAGAGAATTTAACAGAGCTAACAATCTTCCAAAACAAGCAAGAGAAACAGCTCGATAAAATGATTAGTGAATTTGGTGGCGCTATTTCTGAAAAGACATTCCGTGATGCTTATGATTACGCCATACGTGAGGACTTCGATAATTTAACTATATCATTTGGACGACTTGAGTGCGAGACTTTGCGCTTTCGTCGTAACTTAAATGAATTTATTTTATTTCCAGAGGCGGTCAAAACTTGTAAATGTAAGGAGAAGATAAAAAAAATTGATTTAAAAACCTGATAATAGTTATAAGTATATGTCTACTGAAAGAGTTTATATTAATATGCCGAAAGGAGTAAAAACAATTGTTCCTATTGGTAAACTAATAGCTAATGCTAGTCATTCCAAGCTTGGATGGGCGGACGGACTGGAAGAAGTTCATTACATTATTAATGAATGGAGTAATGATCCTAACCGCCAAAAAATAAGTAATGTTGCTTATTTAAAAGATGATTCGTGGGCGTTTGTTATAGATGAGAGCGATGATGAAGAAGAAAAATGATTTAAATAAAATATAACTATTATATTATATATGGCTTCACTAACAGAAATAGATTATTATTTATTATCCAAACCTGACCTATCAGACAATACTAGAAAAACATATAAAAAATGTTATGATAACCTCTCTGATCTAATGCAAACAAATATGATTAATGAGGAAACACAGGCAGACATATATAATAAAATTAAAACAATTGAGAACCCTAACACTCAACAAATGTATATTAATATTGCATTAATTATTAAACACTTCCATAATAATAAATACGAATACCTTGAAAAAAAACGTGAGTTAATTCGCACAGACATTAAAAATAAACGTAATATAAGAAAGAAAGAAAAGAAAGACGAACTGCCTGATTATGAAGACCTACAACGTTTTACTCGCGAAATGTTAAGTGAAAATAATTATAGATCATATATTATTAATTATATATTGACAGAATACAATACACGTAATAAAGACCTTGACATGCAAATTGTCGATAATAATAAATCATATCGTGAATTAAAAAAGAAAAAAGATAATGTTTTATTCGTCAGTAGTAGTGGTAAAAATTATTTTACAAGAAGCAATTATAAAACATACAATACCTACGGCCAACTAAACTTTGAATTTAATAATATAAAATTTAACAGGGCAGTTAAAGCTTATATGAATCAACAGAGAGAAAAAGGTGTTGAAACTATTTTTTTATTATCAAAAGAAGATGGTTCACGTATTGGTGAGGATAGCTTATCTCATTATATAACAAAATATACTCTTGACAATATGACCGAAAGTGATTATAATAAAATATCAGTTAGTCGAATTAAATCTATGGAACAATATAATATATTAAAACAGATAAGCGAAAGAAGAGGAACTTCTGTGCCTACTCTCGTGGACGAATACAATATTAATATATATACTTAATAAAATTGAATTAATAATAATACAATAATATTTATTATATTATTATGACGAATAAAAAAACAGACGAACAAAGAGAACAAGAACGTTGTGGTGGTTGCGATTGCTTCGAGACCGAAGATGGTTGTGAATGCCGACGTGTTCCGTGTTCTCGCTGTGGAACACAAGATCATTTATATAATATGGCACATGATTTATTCCATACTGAATATTGGTTTCGTGATATGCCGTTCTTTGAAAAACTAGATGAGATTCTTTGTAATGATTGTAATAATAGACAGTCAGAGGATGAGGAAGAAGAAGAATGTTAATTATTTAACTTTTTAAGATTTATTATACGTGCGCTCAATATCAAAATAAGGTTTTTATATTTGTTAGTAATTTTTACTTTATTAATGGAAGGTTCACGAATTTTATATTTATTTTCGTCAATCTCTCCAACTAAATCATTATAGAATTCGACAATATCTTTGTCTGTCTTATTCATTAAAACAATACTCTTACCACTATGTCCTTTTCTAGTTCTTTCATATTTTTTAAAATAAATTAAATCATTATTAATTTTATCAATAACTTTTTTAATTCTTTTATTTCGTCGTTCATAATGCACCAAACGAATAATAGATTTAAATAATTGATGTTTTATTTTTTCTGAATGTGTTTTAATAGTTTTAAATTTAGTTACATCGCAACGCCTTCCACAACAACATAGAGGTCTTATTAATTCATTAGTTTTTAATAAATGCTTATTATGTTCGTTAGCTACTGATTTAATTTGGTTTTGTTTTTCTATTATTTGTCTTGCTATTGAATTACTTTTTAGTTTATCTTTATTTTTTTTATAGTATTTTTGTTGGGCTTCTTTACGAGAACATTTTTTATCCTTCTGTTCTCGTAAGTATTCTAATTCATCAGCATTATAAAATGTTCCTTCTTCCTTTGCTTTTTCATCTTGTTTTTTTTTATTTTCAATACATAAATTAGTATTTATATCATTCAATCTTTTTATTTCATCATTTAGTATTTGATGTTCTTTTTTATATGTTTCACGATAAAGTTCCTTTGCTTTTACGTAATATAATATTGATGTATAATCCTCTTTTTTTATATCAGGTCTTGGTATTTCGTTGATATTATACTTACTACGTTCTTTTGTTAATCTATCTATTTCATTTAATAGCTCACATGCATTCGTCTCATCAATACTTTTTATTATTATATTATTCATATATATATTATTGTTGTTGTTTTTTTTTTAAGTAATTTATCTAAAAGTTAGAAATAAAACAAGGTTTTACAAAGTATGTTATAGAATTAATGCTACCAAAAAAAGTTCCAAGATTTTAATTATTTACTTTTGAAAAATGTGTTTTATTTCTAAATTTTAGATAAATATTAATAAATTATTAAAAAAAAATACAACAAATAAAAACAAATTTTGTTTTCATTTGTTTTCAAAAATCCATATTTTGTTTTCATTTGTTTTCATAATTTGGATTTATTAATAATCATTATTTAGTTATAATAATTTATACATAAAGTTATACATATTTTAATAGTGTATTTAGATATATGGAAGAAACAAAGGCAGAACCTACAGATGCTATAGAAGAGCAAGGTGGAGAGAAAGAAAATGAGACGGAGGAAGCTGTTGTTCCTGTTAGAAAGAAAAGAGAAATGACACCTGAGTATCGTAAAGTATTATTGGAGCGTCTCGAAAAGGCAAGGCAAACAAAACAGAAAGGTAAAAAGGTGGGGGTTAAATTAAAAAGAAATATTAAAGCAGACCCTGATGAGAAACAGAATTATTGTTCTATATGTAGACGTTCATATGCATCGCCATATGGTTTAAAGGTACATTGCCGTAAAGTTCACGGTGAAAAAAAAATGTCTGATAAGGTTAATGAAGCAGAAGAAAAACAACAAGAAACCGAAAAACCAAAAGAGGAAAGTAAAGCCGAGCAAACCAAAGAAGAACCAAAAAACGAAATCATCAAACCGACCAACGAAGTCATTACCGCCCATGTTGAAGAAGTCACCGATAAAGAGCGGTTATTAATAGCTAAACAAAAAGAAGCACAAGCAATAGCAATAGCAAAAGCACAAGCAAAAGCACAAGCAATACCAAAAGTAAAAACACCAAGTGAACCAAAATATACAATAAAAGAATATCGAATTATGGAAGCAAGACATAAACAACTTATGAAATCACGAGAAAAAGAAATGAAAGCAAAAGCAAAACACGAACACATCCAAAAATCAATCCAATTAATGTTGGCAGGAGGATTATAAATAATATAATAATATTTTGTTATTATATTATGACTGAGTTAAAACCCTCAACACGTAAAGATAAGAAATATATGGTCGCACATGATAATAAGACAATACACTTTGGCGCAAAAGGTATGCGTGACTATACTTTAATGAATGATAAATCATCTAAATTTTATGAACCAAGTAAAGAAGTTAGAGAGAAAGTAAAAAAGAATTATCAAACAAGACATAGAAAAGATCCTATAAATACTCCATTTACAGCAGGTAGTTTAAGTTATTACTTATTATGGAATAAACCAACACTAAAAGCATCAATACGTGATTATAATAAACGTTTCAAAACTAATATTAAGCTATAAAAACAGGTGGAGCTGGTCGTGACTGTGGTATTTTCCTCATAGGGTCTATTGGACGCATTCCGTATTCATCAGCAACAACTTCGCCAGGAATAATAGTATTTAGATGTAATACTGGGTTTACAAAACAGCGAGGAGTGCCAGCAAGTAATATACCATTCATATTATTAATCGAAGCAGGGCCACTACCGAATGGTTTTATTTCATCAACTATTTCATTTGGTATTTCAGGATCGTTCTGATACCCTACGTATTTTGTCTCGGCAATATCAAAAACACTTCTCTTGCTAACATTATAAACAATATCGTTGGCTTTAATCATTATAAATTAAGTTAATAAAATAATTTAATTTATATTTTACTTAAATTCATCAACCACTTTCTGTCTCAATTCTTCAAGATTTTCTCTTTCTTCTTTTGTTTTATCTGCTCCACGTAGCATCATTCCACCACCATCATCAAAAGGATTAGCAGAAGGATTATTAGCATAACCATACGAACCATCAGCATTTACAACAAGTTCTAGTTCTTCAAATTGATCTACCCTATCAGGAGATGCACCGCCCAAACCTCCAACACCGAGATCCTCCGTAGGCGCAAGAGTAGGGTCAGCAGTAGGATTAGGCACATCCGGTAAAAGATCGGCAAGAGGTGTCACATCCTCGGCATTAACACTAGTCACTAAACGATCCATTAATAAACCCGCCTGACTAGCTGGACGATTAAATGTAACAACTGTTGTTTTTACAAATTGATTAATACTTGATGGAGGAGTTCTTCTCTCTGTATATGGATTGAATGGATTGACAGAACTATTTACTTTTAAGGGATTTAACTTATTTAACATCTTGAGAGTCATAGGCGCATATTCAGGGCAATTAACTCGTAATTCTTCCTCTGTAATATTGGTAAACATCAATAATATATCATTATAAAATAATCTATTACTAAATATATATAGTATGCCAACATTTAATGGCAAGTATGTTAGAAGATGCCCTCGTGGATACGTAAGAGATAAAAAAACTGACATGTGCGTTCTTAAAAAAAATTTCAAACTAGGAGGTGGGGGTGGTGGTTCAGGATTAGTAGCAGGATATGGCCCCTCAGGCCCTGTAAACCCTTTTACTCCTGTAACTCCTGTAACTCCTGTAACTCCTGTTGGCCCCGTTACCCCTCAAACAAAAGATGCTGGTGGCGGATTAAATACTGGTGAAATTGTTGGAATTGCATTAGGTTCGATGGTGGCATTGGCAACTTTATCAGAAGTAATAAGAAGATATTATACTGATGACCCAGCCACAGCATTAAATAGAAGGTTGGCACGTGATGATGCTCTTGATTTTATCGAAGCAGAGGGTTTAACTGACGAACAATTAGCAGATGCTGGACTTACTCTACAAGATTACGGATTTGGAGACCAAGAATTAGTTGCACTTCGTCCTCGCACATTAGTTCAACGTGGTTCAGGAACAAGAACGAATGTAAATGTTGATACAGTTGCTGACTCACAAGGAGCAATAAGAAAACCACGAAATATGAGAGATGAAGAAGGTTTCCAACGATTTATTAAAGAGCAAAGACAACTCCGAGAGGAAGCAGAGGGCATCGAATTAACTGGTGCTACAGCAGATACAGTAACTGGTGCTACAGCAGATACAGTAATAGATATTGATTTACCTGTTGCCGATGATGTTTTACCTAGTGTGCCGAAAAAACCTGCTAAGACAAGTGTGGTTGATGATATTTCACAAGGCGCGAAAACGATGTTGGAGGATTTTCAAGAAAGAACAGTAGGTTTAACACCGCAACGACTATCAAAATTTGTAAAAGATTTCGATATTCAAGGTGGAGTTCAACGTTTCTTTGGTAATGGCGGAAGTGGACGTAATAAAATGGCAGAACCTAAACCACCACAATCTGATCTTTTTCCTCAAGATGTAGTTACTCCTGAAACAGAAGGTTCTTTTGTTTTTGAAGGGCCGGCTGGAGGAGGAGGAGGAGGAAGGGCGGGTGCAGAAGGGGCGGCTGGTGAAGAAACTCCATTATTAGGCAGGTTAGGATTAAGACGAAGACGGGCAGGAGGTGGGGCAGCTGAAACAGATCCTTTAGTAGAACCGGATACAGATGGCAGAGCCGCGGAAGAAGAAGGCGGAGCGCCTACTGATACGATTGATGATGCTGATTTAGATGTAGATGGCGGAGCGCCTACTGATACGATTGATGATGCTGATTTAGATGTTCCTCCTCGTCGAACAAGACCTCCTACACGAACACTCGCAGAAATACAAGAAGAAGAAAGACGACTTGGTACAGCAAGTAGAGATATTGATTTTAGTCGTGGTGAAGGCGGAGGTCGTGACATGGGCGAGATAATAGATGAAGTATCTGAAACAGGTAATATTAAATATAAAGATAGTGATTTTATTCCTGATAATTTAAATATAATTAATAAAAAACCTAAACCATCAGGGAGTGCGGCGGAAGAGGTATTTGGAGAAACAGATTTCGTTCAAGGAGTAATAGAACGAGCGGCGGTTGAATCAGGTTTTGAACGCGAATTAGTTTCTATTCCAACTACGTCAGTAACTGATATGTTAATTGGTGGATTGACGAAAGGGGTAGAATTAGGTGATGTTGGAATTGATTTAATTGGTGGAGGGTTTGTGGATGCTCTTGCGGCCGGAGGTGCTGATATATTTGCTGGGCTTGCTTGGGCTTCAGGAATAGTTGCCGAAGGAGAAGCTTTTGTGAGCGCTGCCCTAGCTGGAGATGTTAGTATGTTCGCTCTAGTAGGAGCAATGGCAGGGGGTCTTGGTGGGGCGTTGGGAGCTATGGCAGATGTGGCGTTTTATGTAGCATTACCTGTGGTTGTGGTGGAGGGTGCGTTAATAACGATTGATGTTATGACCGGTCGCACAAATTTTAGCGGAATAAATGTAAACGACCAACCTCCATCAGAACGACCTTTGGAAATAAAGTATGCTTTAAATCACGCATTCGAAACTTTGGGTATACCATTAGAATTATTGGGGCCATCAGCTACAAGAACACACGTGGGAATAGGTGCTTTTAAGTGGAAGGGCGAAGTATATCCTATGAATGAATTAAAAACATTATTGCCCGAAGCATTTAAAAATAATCCTGATATGAGAAGAAATATTAATTTTGCTATTGAAAGGATGTACGAAGGAACTTTATTTCACTATAATCATACTGAACTTCAAGGTGATCCTGACTATTTGGGAAGTCTTACATTTTCAGAGTTGATGGCTTTGGAACGACCTTTAAAAAAAAAATTAGTTAGTGAATTAACAACAAAAATCATGAATTTACAAGAACAATTCAACGACTTTAAAAAAGAATACGATGCGGAAAACTATACGTCATTCGAAGATCACGCAGATTTTATAAAACATAGATTTAGGCAAGAACGAGGAGGTTTGGGCGTAAAAGCAAATATATTGAATGGTGGCACAGGTATTATTGCTTCATCATTTGGTGGCGATGTAAATAAATTAAATCAAGTATTAAATAGAATGCATTATATGGAAGAAGCCACTTATGGTTATGAGGGTGTTACAGTCGATAGACCTTATTTAAAACCTGCTGAATTGGTGGTGCAGGGATATATAGACCAGTTAATATCAACCGCAAAAACTCCTGATACAGATACATTAACCGCAAGAGAACAAGCAATCGTAGGAGAACAAAATATCGAAGGATTAGGAACAGGTGAAGCAAACGCAATAGGCCGAACAGAAGACCCTGACGCAATACCAATTCAAGAGTCAGCTTATTCAAAAATAGAGCCTACTTACGGTCAAGACACAGAACCATTTCAATTTGCGCCAGAGTCAGAAATGAATCCTACTCCTACACGACAACCTCCATCTCAACGAGTTCCAGAAGAAGCATAAATATTTTTATATAATATATATATAATGAGTAAATACTGCGAAGAAGACAAGCATTTAGACGAGGTGGATAAAAGGCAACAAGGTTATTTATCGAATGAGGGTGTGATAGTTGATGGGAAGGTAGTTATTGAACGACAAAAAGAACCACGATTTAAATCATTAACGATGTTACAGCAGTTGGAGGTAGAACAAATGGCAAAGGCAATCATGCGCGATTACCCTGACATCGAACGATGGTGGGCTGACAGTATTGCTTATTATTGTGTGAAAGAGCCGGAGAAGGCAAAGAAATACGCAGAGGACAACGAACATAAACTATTTCAATCATACGATGTAGCAAACACGCACTTTAAGGATATTGAAAAGGAGAACCCGCATATTAAACCAGTTGGATCATTTACGGATTATAATATGTTACAAGGCAACGTTAAATTAGAAAAAGTAAAAGAATAAAATAATAAAGTATTATATTAAATGTCTGTTCTGTTAAGTTCAAAAAACATATTTTTATCGACACAGCCCTCAGGTAATCTCTCTAATGTAGATGATGGTATAAATAAATTTCGCGCATGTTTAAATAATATTCCATTACAAAGTGGATTAAACCAATATGGTAAAATAAGTTTAATTGATTTTCATATGTATCGTAATTTCTATAAAGTGAATCAAACAAATAATACTTTTTTTATGGAAGTTACGCCAGCAAGTGGAGACAAAATTTATAAAACTTGTACTATTCCGCCAGGTGATTATCGTTTAGGAGAAGAATTATCAACAGCAGTCGCCAATGAAGTAAAACGAGCATTTGCAACAATTGACGGACAATCACTATCATCAGTAGGCACAATACTCCCTACGACTGACAGAAGAGTAAATCAAAACGGCACGGGCATTTTGGATTTTGTATTGACTCCACAGAATAATAGCGCTATTAGTGACATAAAATTTCAATGCCGTAATTATAATTCAGGAAAAAATACAGGAGCAGATGGAGATTATAATGATAGTTATGCCCTTTTAGGCGCAAAACGTGTTACACAAGCAGACGCATCTTTACCAGCTTTTACAACAGAGAGTTTAAGTGTAGCACCAGGCAAAGTGGCGAATACGTGGCAAATAAAAGGGTATTATCAAATGCAGGACGCTACCATACCTTATGTATTTCTGAGATGTAGTGAGGTTTTAGAGAATCTTGAAAGTGAGAATTATAGATTAGGCGAAGGTACGACTACTGATACTCACATCATCCAATCAACTACATTAGCAAAAATAAAAGTAGGTTTAGAAGAAGTAGAATTCTTAGGCGATACATCCACACCATATAGTATTATGACGGATAACCGGAATATCAGCCAGCTATTTTTCCAGTGCGTAGATCAACATGGGCGATCTCTACCGGCGATTGATAAGGATCAAACAACATTAGGCAATCTGTTCTTGGATATGACTATTAACTATAGTGTATACTCACGAGGTGTAGGGCAACCGGAGAATACAAATATTGAAAATAATGGATTAAATAATGCTATGTTTCAAACAGGTATTAGGTAAATTATATATTTTAGTCAATAAATTATAATATATAAGTAATTTATAATATGAGCTCATACCCTTCATATGCCTCGTTTTTCTCGCGAAGCTACTCGAATGTTTCGCATCAGAACTTCCTTGTAGAGCCTGCCGCAAGTGGAACTCTGTCGGCGCATCGTCAAATGCAGTTTCGTCTTCCATCCAACGCCAATTTACATATGGAAAAAACTCGTCTTTTGTTTTGTTTAAACACAGCAAGTGGAACTACCGCAAATGGTCGTCTTTCTTCTGCTAAATCAATCGTGGATCGTATTTCGATTGACATGGGCGGCGTTTCAATTACTTCCGGTGTGGCGCAACACGCAGTTTTACAACAGTGCCTCGATAACATGCGTGTAATTGAGGAAGATCCTGTTTTATCTCATAGTGAGTATTTTAGACTGACCTCGGGCCAAACAGGTGTAGCAATTGCTAACAACGTTTCTGAAACATACAGCAAAAACGCAAACACTCAATATTTTTCTATTGATTTAGGCCCCTTCTTCCGCACCCTACAACCAAATCTCTTTCCACTTAGTATTGTGCCAAGTGTAGATGTAACTATATTTTTAAGTGGAGACGCAACAGTAGTTTCTGCTATGAAACCAGGCCAAAATGCTTTGGAGACTGCTTTGGCGGCAGGTTCTACTCAACCTACATACACTCTTGATAATTATCGTCTTCTTGTTTCAGCTTACAGCATCGATGATGGTGTGTTCGACCAAGTTATTTCTACTCGTCTGAACTCGGAAGATGGACTTGATGCTATGTTCTGTGATTATCAGGGTTTCTCGGATACTTATGATGGATCTACTCGTGTTTCTTCGGCCGCTTCTTCGTTAGATAAAATAATTGTAGCATTCCGTAAAGCTGGTTTTAATGACGCACATCCTCCAGTTGTAGTGAAAGGATACAATCCCACGCTTGCCGAAGGACTTGCTGTCGCAGGTGTTCTTGATTATCCAGCAGTTCACGGCGGTGCGAAACACCTTAACAGAGCCCTTAACTTTGAGGTACCAGCCGCTAATCTTCCATCAGCAGGCGCAACAAACATTACCAGTCTGCCTTCTGTTTCTATATCGATTAACTCTATTCGCTTTCCTTCTTTTGATTCTAAACTCGGCGCACAGAGTTACGAGCTGTTAAAGGAGGCCTTTGAGGTTGATAACACACAATCTCAGTCACTCGTAGAGTATCTTGAAAACAGATGCCAAATTGCTACAAAACTTAATCTGCCAGGCTCTCAACAGCTTCGCGCACGTAGTGGTCTCAATTTACAGGGCAGCAACTCGACTATTCTTATCCAAAATGTCGGCGATACTTCCAACACTACAACAAATGGTAATGTTATGGTCTTCCTTGAATCAACTTGCATGCTTAAAATTATGCCTGGCAAACAATTACAAGTTATGCGGTAAACAATAATAAATTAATATATTAATGTTTGAAGATAATATATTAACTGAAACAGGGTTCTTAGCTTTGATTGGTGTAATAACAGCTTTTTTATTAAAGTGTTGCCAAGAGATACAAAATAGCAGGTGTAATAGAATAAAGTTTTGTGGTATTGAGTGCGACAGACAAGTTTTATCAGAAGAGCATCTAGAACGCCTTCGGAGAGAACAGGAGGAAAATAGTAAAAAAGAAGAAGAAAAGAGTGACACAGATAATAATGTTTAATTAATATATATGACTAAAAAAGCAAAAGAAGAACTAATGAAAATGTCTCGCGAGGATTTAAAACGTGGAGCTAAAGTATTAAAAATAAAAGGATTTGGAAATAAAAATAAAGCTCAATTAGTAGATATGATTATGGAAAATAAAGGTAAATTAAGTGAAGGTCAATTTATGGCCGAGGATGCTATTTTAAAAATAAGAGAAGCATTAGGTTTATCGACATCAGGTAATATTAAGAAAGCAACAAAAGGTTTACGAAATACGCCAAAGAGTGGCAAGAATCAAAAATCAGCACAACGATTAGCAGAGGAGGCGTTAATGGATGTTAGAAAAGCAACACGTAAATCAAAGGGTAAATTAGGTCTTGATAAAGATGTTGTTGCGCGTTTAAAAAAAAAAGATAAAAAGTAATTAAAAAACTATTTAAATAAAAAAGTGTTTTTCTTTTTTTTCTTTAAGTCATTTTTTATATTATTTAATTATTATTCAAGACCCAACTCCGCCGATAAACTATTTGCAATATTAAACAAAATTACATTAACCATATCATAAATATCACTCTTGATTGATGTATCGCCATATTCTTCCATAATTTCTTTATATGCTGTTAGAATCTCGTTAATATCACATATGGTTAGAGCATTAATAGTTGTCATATAATCTTTCATAGCATAAAACCCCTCCATATCTGTTGAGTTAAAAGCATACCCTACATCTTCGTCAGTTTTAATATAAAAATCATCTTCATAAATTTCCATGAATTTATTTTTGACGTATTGTTGTAGATGATATACAACACCATCATATTTAGTACCAAATGATGCATCAATAATTTTTTCTCTTTCTTCTGCTTTGTTATTCATAGTATGTCTATGTATGTTTTGTATTTCTGAAATCAATTTTTTTTATAAATATGGAGAGAATTAATTAAAAAATGTGTTACTTTTGTTTTTATAATATTATTTAATTAATTATT
>Ga0181422_1000238_pt1 | contig 17596 bp, 10 predicted proteins | sample 45SPOviralmetaG_FD_130147 | JGI IMG/M metagenome (GOLD analysis project Ga0181422, IMG submission 130147) | Marine viral communities from the oligotrophic San Pedro Time Series (SPOT) site, San Pedro Channel, CA, USA - 45 SPOT_SRF_2013-07-18 | ecosystem: Environmental > Aquatic > Marine > Strait...
AGCACCTAAGGTTGGTGACACCTCTAAAATTATCTTCTATAAGGGAACTGGTGATGTTGATGTTCTTGACAGAGATATTATTCCTCCAGTAAAAGTTGGAGACACACTGCAGATTAAGTCTGACACCGAATATCTCACTGAAGATCCAAGATCTGTTAATATCATTAATTCTACTGATATTGTTACTACAAATCCATATTATGGACCTGGAAACACCAACGATGAAAATCTGGAAAGACCGGTTATCCTGTGTCGCCAAACAGAAGATATTATTCTTGATGAAAAAGTTGTAGGAAAGGATAGAGAATTGTATGAACCAGGAATTCAACCAACTGCTTATCTTATCAAGTCTGTTGGTATCGGTTCTACTGTGGTTTATGTTGATAATCTCAGACCATTCTTTAATTCACAAATCGAAAATGATACAGTCCTCACATTCCAAGATAAAGTAACATTTGTTTCACAGGATACAAAAACTGCTGCTGCAGCAACAGCGATTGTATCTGGACTTGGAACTATTTCTTCAATCTCTATATCCTCTGGTGGTGCTGGTTACTCTACTGCCCCAACAGTTAGTATTGGTAATACTGCTCAGGCAGTTGGTCTTGGAACCACTGCCACTGCAACAGCATCTATAACCGCAGGCGTTGTTACTTCTATTACTTTATCAAATGCTGGAACTGGATATACAAATACAAATATTCCACAAGTTCTTATTGCTCCTCCTGCGTGTCCAGTAGAAACAAATAGTGTTTCTTCATTCTCTGGAGATAATGGAATCGTTGTTGGATTTGGAACAACAACTTCTGGATCTGATCTGCAGATTGTTCTTGACCTTCATGTCCCTAGTGGATCATTCATGAGAGATGGTTCTCTCGTTGGAACTGCTGTAACTCTCAGTGGTGTTGCTGTAAATGATTACTTCATGATATTTAATTCTAATATTGGAGTTGGATCTACTTCTATCACATCCAAAGATGTTGGCGGAAACACGATCGGAATTGGAACAAGTTTTGTTGATAATGTTTATCAAGTAGCATCTGTATCTAATGTAGAGTCAACCATCACTGGAATTGGCACAACCATCGTTAGAAGAGTTCAGGTAACTGTAACTGGATTTGGAAATACAACTGGATCCGCATACACTACATCAAATTATATGGGCGACTACAGTTGGGGTAAAATCCAACTTGCAGGTAGAAATGAAAGTAATACATTCAGTTTCTACGGAGAAGATGGTGTTGGTGGTATTTCTACTTCCGCACTGGTTAGAAGAACCAATCCTCTAAAATTCTCCAATTATATAGTCTAAATATCTTTGATGTGTTTCTACACCACTAACACCACCAATAAATAAGTAAAAAGTCTCCTTCAAATGGCTGCTATTATAACTGATCAGATCAGGATATTAAATGCGAAGAATTTTGTTTCTGACGTAGGTATCAATACATATTATTCTTTCATTGGATTGCCTAATCCTGCTGATTATCAATCGGATTGGAATAATTCCCCTCCATCACCGAAAGATAATTTTGATCAAGAGAATGATTATTGGGATACAATGATCGCTCTTAAAAAAATCACTACAACTGATATAAGGCAAGTTGTACCCAAGACCTCTTGGTCATCTGGTACTACTTATGATTTTTATCGTCATGATTATAGCAGAACAAACACTGCGAAGGTGTCTGGTGCAACTAACTTATATTCTGCCACTTATTTTGTAATTAATTCCGAATATCAAGTTTATATCTGTCTGCAGAATGGAACTGATCCAGACAACCCAAATGGTCGTCCTTCTCTTGACGAACCAACCTTTACAGATCTAGAACCAAGATCTGCTGGAACGAGTGGTGACGGTTACATTTGGAAGTATCTTTTTAGAATCAAACCAAGTGAAATTGTAAAGTTTGAGACAACAGATTTTATTCCCGTTCCCTCTGACTGGACGACTGGAACAGATAATGCTCCAGTTAGAGACAATGCTGTTGATGGATCTATCAAGATTGTAACAATTACTGATCGTGGTGTTGGACTGGGAACTGCAAACAGAACTTATAGCAATGTTCCAATTAAAGGAGACGGAACAGGTGCTACTTGTACGATTGTTGTTAACAATGACCAAAAAGTAGATTCAATAACTGTTTCAAACCAAGGTTCTGGATATACTTACGGCAACATTGATTTAGTTGGAGGTAGTGTTCCCACTGGAACTTCAAGACCAACATTTGATGTAATTATGACACCTCAGGGTGGTCATGGTGCTGACATTTATAGAGAACTCGGTGCATATAATGTTCTCCTATATTCTAGAATTGAAAACGATAATGAAAACCCAGATTTCATTACTGGAAACCAAGTTGCCAGAATTGGAATCGTTCAGAATCCAGAAGAGAGTGTAGGAACTATCTTATCGTCAGATAAAGCAAGTGCTGTTCCTGCTTTAAGACTTGTTGGAGCAGGATATAGTTCAGCATCTTTCACTGCCGATTCTTATGTAACCCAAACTGTTTCTACTGGAACTACTGCTGTAGGTCGAGTAATTAACTATGATCAAACTACAGGTGTTTTAAAGTATTGGCAAGATAGATCAGTATCTGGATTTAATACAGTCGGAACTGCTCAAACACAACCAACATATGGATTTGATTTGACGGAATTTACTTCCGCTCCATCTACCGGTGGAAGTCTGACAATTGTTCCATCCACAGGATCAAACTTGGCGATTGATACCTCTTTCACGGGTGTCAGCACTGTAATAAATAATAGGACATATTACCTTGGTCAAACATTTACTAGTGGTGTTGCTGAACCAGAAGTTAGACAACATTCTGGAAACATCATTTACGTAGATAACAGACCTTCGATTACCAGGTCATCGAACCAAAAAGAAGATATCAAAGTCATTTTGCAGTTCTAACGGATTATGCCACAGCAAACGAACCTTAACGTAGCGCCATATTTTGACGATTTTGACGCGAATAATGACTTTCATAAAGTGTTGTTTAAGCCTGGATATCCTGTCCAGGCTAGAGAATTAACAACACTTCAATCTATCTTACAAAATCAAATTGAAAAGTTTGGCAAACACTTCTTTAAAGAGGGTGCCAAGGTAATCCCCGGAAATACTGGATATAGTCAATATTACTATGGTATTCAATTAGTTAATAATTTTAATGGAGTTCCTGTTGAAGCATATGCAGATCAACTTATAGGAACTAAAATCACTGGACAGACTTCTGGTGTAACGGCATTTGTAGATTCTGTTCTTGCCCCAAGTGACTCTGAAAGAGGGAATCTTACTCTTTACATCAATTACTTATCATCCAACACCACAAATAATGCAACTCAAACATTCTCTGATGGAGAATCTTTGACATGTGATACCACAATTACTTCAGGACTTCTTGGTAATACTACTATTGAGATTGGAGCTCCTTTTGCTAATACTTTACCAGCAACTGCAGCAGTCACTGGGTCTTCTTTCCAAATCCAAGATGGTGTTTATTTTATAAGAGGTCAGTTTGTAAATGTACAAACAGAAAATCTTGTTCTAGATCAATACAGCCCTGCTCCTTCTTATAGAGTTGGATTATTGATTACAGAAGAAATCATCACTGCAGATCTTGATGAGACACTGAACGATAATTCACAGGGATTTAATAACTATGCTGCTCCGGGAGCAGATAGATTAAAAATTAGTGCTAGGTTGTCTAAAAAACCACTTATTGATTTTCAAGACGATAATTTTGTTGAACTTGCGACTATTTCTGATGGAGTTTTAAGATCTCAAGTAAGAAACACCGATTACTCCTTTGATTTCATGGACATCCTCGCAAGGAGGACGTTTGCCGAATCTGGAAATTATACAGTTAAAGATTTTGATATTAGCGTTGAAAATGCTTTAAACAATAACGTTGGAAATAGAGGTTTATTCCAAGCAGGACAATTTACACCTACAGGAACACCAGCAACTGATGCCATTGGTCTTTACAGGGTTGGACCCGGTAGAGCATTTGTCAAAGGTTATGAAGTAGAAACTGTAGGACCCACTTTCCTTGATTTTGAAAAACCAAGAACTACCAAAACGATTGAAGATCAATCAATCATTTATAATACTGGACCAACCATTAGAGTCAATAACGCTTATGGTGTTCCAAAGGTTGGTCTTGGCAACACATTCACAGTAAGTTTGAGAGATACCAGAATTGGTTCTGCCTCTACGATTGCTGCTGGTACAGAAATTGGTCTTGCTCGTGTATATGATTATGCTTTAGAGTCTGGATCTTATAATTCCACAAATGCTGCGATCAATGAGTGGGATGTTTCTCTCTTTGATATTCAATCATTTACCACAGTGACTCTGAATGAGAATCACACTTTGAGCGTCCCAACCTTTGTTAAAGGTCTTCAAACTGGAGCAACTGCTTTCTTGAGAAGTGCTGTAAGCGCATCTAAGTCACTTACACTTTATGAAGTAGAGGGTCAGTTTAATGAGTTTGAACCACTAGCGTTCAATGGAGTTGATAGTGGATATGTTGGCGTAGCAATTACTAATTTTGGCATATCAGATGTTAAGTCTGTTCATGGAGTTGTTGGTGCAGGATACACGTTTAATGCTGATGTTATACAAGCACCCAAAACTTTAGTTGGTGTTGCAACAATTACTACTACATCTGGTGCTGCTGGAATTAGTACGGTAAGAAGCACTAATCCACGATTCCCAGCAGATATCAAACTGAATAATTTAGTTCGTTATTCTGATGTCAATAGAACTGGAAATACTAATAGTGATCCTGCTTTTGCAAGAGTTGTTTCTGTCGGATCATCTCATATCACAATCACTGGTGTTACAACAGTAACCGGTGTTGCAATTGGTGGAACTGTAGCAACTCAAATTGATGTACAGGACTTCACTGTTCTTACAACCAAATTACAATCATCTAGTGACAATACTCTTTATACTCGTTTACCAAAAGGCAACGTTGCAACAGTAGATCTGACCAGTGCTAATATCACTATCAGAAAAGAATTCACTGTCAATATTGCCAGTAATCAACTTTCGTCAAATGTTTCTGCTGGAGAAAATGAAACTTTCTTGCCTTTTGACGAAGAAAGATATGCTCTTGTAAGATCAGATGGAACAACAGAAACTCTCACTTCAGATCGTCTTGTATTCTCTGAAGGTGGCACAAGACTTCAAATTAAAAATCTAGGATCTAATAATACTGGTGCAACTTTAATCACAACTCTTAAAAAAGAAAAACCAAAGGCAAAGGTTAAAGTTAGAAATAGAGTTAGTAGTGTAGTTGTTGATAAGTCAAAACTCACTGCATCTGGAACTGGATCTACTACATTAAATGATGGACTTACCTATGGAGCATTCCCATTTGGAACAAGAGTTCAAGATGAAAGGATCTCTCTTAATGTACCAGATATTATCAATATCCATGGTATCTTTGAATCTGCTGATAATGACACGGCATCTTCACCAAAAGTAACTCTCACTAACCTCAACAGTTCATCAACGACAACATCGGAATTTACTCTTGGTGAGCAAATTGTAGGACAAAACAGTGGTGCTGTAGCAATTGTTGCTGAAAAATTATCTGATAGTCAGATTTCTTTCCTCTATAAAAATGATATTAATTTTAGAGAGGGAGAAAACATTGTTTCTGCAGAAACTGGCATTCAAGGAACAATCTCTGCTCTTGATTCTCCTAGTTTTGATATCTCTGCAAACTATATGTTTGTTGATGGACAGGAAGAGACTATTTACAACACTGGTTTCTTAAAGAGAAAAGCAGATTCTTTAGCACCGGCAAAACAATTAAAAGTATATTTCAGCAATGGAAGTTTCCAATCTACAGATGATGGAGATATTACCACAGTTGAGTCATATAATTCGTTTGACTATGCCTCAGAACTCCCTACTGTAAATGGAATTGCTGTTAGTGACATTATTGATATCAGACCTAGAGTTTCTGATTACACGGTATCTGCAGACTCCAGATCTCCTCTAGAGTTTTTGGGAAGATCCTTTGATGCCAGTGGAAACTCAGCAGCAAATGTTTTAGCTTCTGATGAGTCAATTCTTACTACATTCTCTTACTATCTTGGTAGAATTGATAGAATTTTCTTAACGAAAGAAGGAAAATTCCAAATCAAATATGGAGAACCTGCAGATAGACCAGTAAAACCGGGTCCCGTTGATGATGCTATTGAAATTGCAAGTATAACCCTTCCACCATACTTATACATCACTGCTCAAGCAAGTCTTACTTATCTAGAGCATAAGAGATTTACTATGAGCGACATTCGTCGCATTGAAAATAGAGTTAGAAATCTTGAGTATTACACAACTCTTTCATTGTTAGAAACTAACACTGCAAACTTGTTTGTTCCTGACAATGATGGTCTGAATAGATTTAAGTCAGGGTTCTTCGTTGATAACTTTACTGGATTCCAACCACAAGAACAATATAGTGAAATTAAAAACAGTATTGATCTTAAGAACAAAGAACTTAGACCAAAGCATTACACAACTTCAGTTGATTTAGTTTTTGGTCCTGTTGTTAATGCAGATGCTACTGCTGATTTGAATTTTACTTCAATTGAAGGAATCAATGTAAGAAAAGCAAACGATATTGTCACTCTTGACTATGCTGAGGTTGAGTGGTTATCACAAACTTTTGCCACTAGAGTTGAAAATGTAACTCCTTTCCTCGTCAGTTTCTGGCAGGGATCCATGGAGTTAACTCCATCATCTGATACTTGGGTTGATCAGTCAAGACTGGAAGCAAAGATTATCAATACTGAAGGTAATTATGCGGAAACTTTCAACGCTTCTGTAGAGGCGGGTCAAATTGATCCTCAGACCGGTTTCGGACCAGTTCTTTGGGATTCTTGGGAAACTAACTGGACAGGTGTTGATATCATTAACACTACCAGGGAGAGAACCGAAACTCAAGGTGGAGAGTGGGTTGGTTGGGCTGGACGACCTGGTGGTGGAGTAAGACCTGCTTTTGGTACAAGAACCACTACAACAGTTAGAGAACAACTTCGCCAAAGAGTTGAAACTGGTGTAGAAAGTAGATCTGGAACTTCTCTGGCAATTACTGAACAATTTGATCAAACATCTGTTGGTGATCGTGTTGTAAGTAGAGATCTTATTCCATTCATGAGATCTAGAAATATTGAGTTTATTTCTAAGAGAGTAAAACCACTCACAAGACTTTATGGTTTCTTTGAGGGAGTTGATGTTAGTAAGTATTGTGTTCCAAAACTTCTGGAAATTGAAATGCTTTCTGGAACATTTGAAGTTGGTGAAACTGTAACTGGAACTGTGGTTCAAACTGGTCTTGGACCAGATACAACAGACACTGCAGCAAACATCACCTTTAGAGTTGCATCAGCAAATCACAAAGAAGGTGCTTATAATATCCCAACCAAAATCTATCCAGAAAATCCATATGTTGCTGGACAAGATTTACCAGCAACATATTCTTCCACATCAACAGTCTTGAATGTTGATACTTTCTCTCTCCAAGCAGAAGTTCAGGGACAGTATCAAGGATATGTTGAGACTGGTATGACCCTTAGAGGTTCTACTAGTGGCGCGAGAGCAAACATCACAAATGTCAGATTAGTATCTGATATTGCTGCTCATATCGCTGGCAGTTTCTTTATTCCAAATCCAAACAATCTTAATCATCCAAGATTTGAAACTGGAACAAAGACCTTTGTTCTCATTAATGATGAAGACAATGATCAGAATCTCTGTACTACAATTTCTGAGGAGGCATTTAGTGCCACTGGAACTCTGGAGACGGTTCAGGAAAATATCATTTCTGTTAGAAATGCTCGTGTTGAAAATAGACAACAGTTCCAGAGTAGAAATGTTAACCGCACATTGGGAACTGAAGTTGTTAGTAGTGAAGTAACTGGTAGAAGATCCGAAAGAGTTGAGATTGGTTGGTACGATCCTCTGGCTCAATCCTTCCTTGTAGAGGATGAGACTGGAGTCTTCTTGACTAGATGTGACGTTTATTTCAGAACAAAAGATGACATGGATATTCCTGTTGTCTTCCAAATTAGATCTATGAAGGATGGACTTCCTTCACAACACATTTTACCTTTCTCTGAGGTTGTTCTTGATCCTAATGATGTAAATATTTCATCTGATGGATCTGTAGCAACATCATTTGTATTTAAAGCACCAGTTTACTTAGAGGGTGGAAATCAAGAGTATGCGATTGCTCTTGCTTCTAACTCTACCAAATACACGGTATATGTATCCAGAGTTGGAGAGAATGATCTTCTGACTCAAACCTTTATCTCCAATCAACCATATCTTGGATCTCTGTTTAAGTCACAGAATGCGTCTACTTGGGAACCAAGTCAGTGGGAGGATCTTAAGTTCAATCTGTATAGAGCAGATTTTATTGATAGTGGTTCTGTTGAATTCTATAGTCCAGAATTGGCTCCTGGCAATAATCAAGTTGCCACTCTCCAACCAAACTCTTTGGAAGTAAAATCTAGGGAAGTTAGAGTAGGACTTGGGACAACTATCGGTGACAGCACCTATGTTGTTGGTAACACATTCTCTCAACTTGGAACCAACGCCACTGGTGATCTTACAGGCACTGCTGGTATTGCTACAGGAACACTCAATATCATCAACGCAGGTTTGGGATACACCCCAGCAAGTGGAAACTTCCAATTTAATGGTGTTAATCTGGTTACAGTTACCGGTAATGGTAGAGGTGCTAAAGCCGATGTTTACATTCAGAATGGTGTAGCAATTGCTGCAACTGTTGGAACTGGTGGATCTGGATATCAAGTTGGTGACGTATTCACGGTCAGCACGATTGGATTGAGTTCCGTTGGACAAAATATGAGATTGTCTCTTCCTGGAATTGGAGTTACTCAAGAACTCATTCTTAATAATGTTCAGGGCGATTTTGTTGTTGGAGCTGCTAAGACAATTCAGTTTGTTAATTCTTCTGGAATTACCACAGATCTTAACTACTCCTTAGGAGGAGATGTACAAGTCTCTGCTATTAGTGTTGTGAATGATGGTCTGCATATCAAGGTCAACCATAAAAACCATGGTATGTATTTTGATGACAACAGAGTATCAATTTCTGGTGCCCTCCCTGATGTAAGACCAACTAAGTTGAGTGTTGCGTATGGTGCTGATGCGACAACAGCAATTTCTGTTGATAGTGCATCCGTATTCTCTACATTTGAAAATGTTGGCGTTGGAACAACTAATAAAGGATACTTATTAATTGGTGGTGAAGTTATTGAATATGATAATGTTAGTGGAAATAACATTGGTGGAAACATTGTAAGGGGATCTAATCCTATTACATATCCAGTTGGAACTCCAGTTTATAAGTATGAGATGAGTGGAGTTAATCTTCAAAGAATTAACAGAACACACAATCTCAATGACACAACCGTTTCAAATCCAATTAGTTTTGACTCTTACAATATTAAGATTGATACTGGCAGTGTAACTGGAACGGGTAGAAGCACTGACATTGGACATCCAACTCTATACCTCAATAGTACAAAGAGCACTGGTGGATATAATGTTAAGGCAACACAAAATATTCCTTTTGAGATTATTACACCATCTATACAAAATGTAACTGTCGAAGGAACTTCTCTCACCGCAGAACTCAGAACCACAACTTCCAAGAGTTTGAGTGGAAATGAACTTCCATACCTTGATACTGGATTTGAATCAATTGCTCTTAATCAGGCAAACTACTTAGATTCACCAAGAATGATTGCATCTAAAGTTAACGAAGATGCTAAACTTTTAACTACAACTGGACAGAAGTCAATGAATATGAGACTTCTTATGAATACTACGGATACAAGAGTATCTCCAGTAATTGATGGTCAAAGAGTAAGTGTAGTTCTTACTTCTAACAGAGCAAATAGCATTATTACAAATTATGCTACTGATGCTAGAGTCAATGTGATTGAGAATGATCCTACATCATGCCAGTATATTTCTAAAGAAATTATTCTTGAACAATCAGCTTCTTCAATCAAGATTCTCGTTGAAGCACATGCTACTGCTAATGCAGATGTTAGAGCGTTCTACGCGGTCAATGCAAATCCAGGAAAAGAACCAATCTTTGTTCCTTTCCCTGGATACTCAAACTTGAATGAAAGAGGTCAAGTAATTGATGCCAAGAACAATAATGGCGAGTCTGATGTATTCATGACCAAATCAAATAGGTATGCTTTTGAGTCACAAAACCTAGACTTTAAAGAATACACATTCACAGTTGATGATTTACCTGAGTTTAGAACTTATAGAATTAAACTTATTCTAACATCTACAAGTCAGGTTCATGTACCTAGAGTAAGAAACCTGAGAGTTATTGCACTTGCTTAATTATGGATATCAACTATACAATTGAAGGGCATGGGGATCTTGCCAGAGATCCCGAATCTAATTCCATCGTAAATGTGAATGAATTTGAATATAATCAATATCTCTCTAGGAGGAAATCAAAGTCTAAAGAGACTCAAAAAGTGCAGACAATTGAGGATGATCTTGCTAATATGAAAGGTGAGTTGAATGAAATCAAGTCGTTACTAAAGGAGTTAATCAATGGATCCTGACACTATTGAATTAAAAAATCTTGCAAAGATGTTTGCATATACGCAAGTAGCATCTGAGATAGATAGTTGTGATGATAGAGACACTTTGAAAAACATTGCTAAGTCTTTTTGTAAATTATATTATAAACAACAAGAAACAATGCAGATCATAGGACTATCAGATGGCGAGTAAGAATATCACCTTTGATCCAGACGCTGGTGTACCAAAGGGTGTTAACTTAACAATTCATACTGGCGCGGATTTCACTACTAATTTCAATGTAGTTGATACTTCTAACGCTGCCTTCAATTTCACTGGATACAGTGGATCTGCTCAGATGGCAAAGAGTGTTGCTGTTGGGGCAACTCTAGGAGTCACCACAAGTTTTACTGTTGGATTTACCAGTGCATATGATGGCAAATTCAAAATTTCTCTGGGTTCAACGGACACTAGAAATTTAAAAGAAGGGCGTTATGTTTATAATGTTTTGGTTAGTTCTGGTAGCACAATTTATAGTATTGCTAACGGCAATGTTTTAATCATTGCTGGAATATCTTCTGCCCCCTAAATATTGTATAGGAGAATAGTGGTTAAATGGCACAACCGTCAAGTAGGGCAGACTTAATTAATTACTGTAAGAGACAACTTGGTGCTCCTGTTTTAGAGATTAACATCGCTGATGAACAGGTAGAGGACATTATTGATGATGCTCTTCAGTATTTTCATGAGCGTCATTTTGACGGTGTTCTTCAGACATATCTTAAGTATAAGATTACTGAGGATGATATAAACCGTGGTAGGGCAAGAGGTGCTAATAATAATGCTGTGGGCATTGTCACGACCACTGCGACTACTACTATCGCAGGGACAGCAACCACATTTTCATACGAAGAGAATAGTAATTTCTTAGAGATACCACCAGCAGTTATCGGTATCAATAAAATTTTTAGATACGATGGATCTCAGACTACTACTAACAATATGTTTAGTATTAAGTATCAAATGTTCTTGAATGATATGTATTATTTCGGATCTACCGAAATTCTGACATATGCGATGACGAAGAGATATTTGGAAGATCTTGATTTTGCTCTGAATACTGAGAAGCAAATTAGATTTAATCAAAGACAAGACAGACTTTACCTTGATGTAGATTGGGGTGATGTCAAAAAAGATGATTACTTTATCATTGATTGTTATAGACTGATTGATCCCAATGATTTCAATCGAGTCTTTAACGATTCATTCTTAAAAAGATATGCCACTGCATTGATGAAGAGGCAGTGGGGTCAGAATTTAATCAAATTCCAAGGAGTTAAACTTCCTGGTGGAGTAGAGTTAAATGGTAGACAAATTTATGATGACGCACAGAGAGACTTGGAAGTAATCCGAGAGCAGATGTCTACTACTTACGAACTTCCACCTTTAGATATGATCGGTTGATATTATGCTTAACCCGTTCTTTCAACAAGGTGCTAGGACAGAGCAGAATCTGCTCCAAGATCTAATCAACGAACAGTTGAAGATGTATGGGGTTGAGGTTCATTATCTGCCCAGAAAATACGTTACAGAAAATTCTATAATCAGAGAGGTTGTACAATCAACTTTTGATGATGCATATCCCATTGAAGCGTATGTAGAGAGTTTTGATGGATATGGGGACAATCCAACATTGCTATCAAAGTTTGGTATCCAAGCAACGAATGAGATCACTCTGATCATTTCAAAGGAAAGATATGAGACTTACATCTCACCTCTGATCAAGAATGAGCAGAACATCAAACTCTCATCTAGACCAAAAGAAGGGGACTTAATTTATTTTCCTCTTGGAGATCGTTTATTCGAGATTAAGTATGTTGAGCATGAGAGACCATTTTATCAACTACAAAAGAATTATGTTTATGAATTGAGATGTGAACTCTTCCGTCTCGGTGATGAACTCATCGATACTGGAGTCGATAATATTGATGATGTTCTCCTTGGAGATGAGGCAACTGGTGTTAATGAAGATGGAATCTCAACATTGATTGGACCATCTCAGACTCTCACTCTGGTTGGAACTGGTGTTACAGCAGAGGCAACAATCTCCTTGTTTGATCATGGTATTCAGAGGTTTGTAATTTCAGATAGAGGAAGTTCATATCTCAATCCACCAAGAGTAGCAATCTCTTCAGCACCATCTGGTGGAAGAATTGGTATTGCTACAGCAAGACTTCTTAGTGGTATTGCTGCTTGTTCTAATACAATCGCAAATCCAAGTCTTGGTGTAGTTCAAGAGGTTCTGTTGATTGATCCAGGAGCTGGATATGCGACCACCAATCCACCATCAGTGAAATTCTTTGCTGCCACTAATGACAATGGTGCCGGAGCAGCAGCAACATCAGTTATTAACACTGGAATTGTTGGTCTTGCTACCATTACAAACGCGGGTGCTGGATACACCGTAAACCCAATAATTACGTTTACTGGGGTATCTACCGTCTCTGCTGCTGCAACTGCTATTGTAAGCGCAGCAGGAACCATCTCAGCGATCTACTTCAGCAACTCTGGTACTGGATACACTGCTCTACCAACTATCACTATCTCAGATCCAGATCTTACTTCTACAGGTTCATTCACATTTAATGAAATTGTCACCGGATCCATTAGTGGAACCACGGCAAGAGTCAAGACTTGGAACTCTGTTACTAATGAGTTAGAGGTCTACACCGTCAGTGGTGATTGGACTGTTGGGGAGAAAATCGTTGGATCTTCTTCCGGTGCATCACATCAACTGAGAGTCATTAGTCTTGATCCAATTGACGATGGATTCGCAGATAATATCAATATCGAGATTCAAGCAGATTCTATTCTAGACTTCTCTGAGCGAAACCCCTTTGGGATACCCTAAATAAACTCACAAGGAATCTAAAAAATGTTTGAGTATTTTTATAACGAAATTTTGAGGAGAACCATTATATCCTTTGGTACTCTTTTTAATGGAGTGACAATCAAAACTACCAATGCAGATGATGATGTCGTCAACATCACCAGGGTTCCTTTGTCTTATGGTCCTACTCAAAAATTTCTTGCGAGATTAGAACAGCAAGCAGACTTGAATAAAGCTACTGCTATGACATTACCAAGAATGTCATTTGAGTTTACTGGACTTACTTATGATCCGGCTAGAAAGGTCTCTACGGTTCAGCAGTTCATAGTAAAAGATCCAGACAATGAGGCTGAGATTAAAAAGGCATATATGCCAGTTCCATATAATATGTCATTTGAACTAGCAATCATGACCAAGTTGAATGATGATGCCCTACAGATTGTAGAGCAAATCTTACCATACTTCCAACCATCATATAACCTTACAGTTGAATTAGTTGGATCTATTAATGAAAAGAGAGATATTCCTATTGTCCTAGAAAGCATCTCAATGCAGGACGATTATGAAGGAGATTACACCACCAGACGTGTTCTTCTTTATACCTTGAGATTTACTGCTAAAACATTCATGTTCGGTCCAATATCCTCCGCTACAAAGGATATCATCAAGACCGCAAAGATCAACTACATCTCTGGAGATTCCAGAAGCACAACTCGCGATATCACTTACAGTGCCACTCCAAGAGCAATCAAGGATTACACTGGAGAAGTCGAAACAACGATTACAGAAGATATTACTACATCAACAAGAGCATTCGATGTTGTTGATGCTAGTGGTCTTACTGCTAAGACTTACATTGAAATTGAAGGAGAAGAATTGTTCATCAACTCCATCAATGAAAATAAACTTAATGTTAAGCGTGGTCAGGATGGAACAACTGCTGTTGCTCACGTCAATGGTGCTCCCATCAAGATCATCAATGCTGCTGATGATGCTCTGGTTGAGTTTGGAGACGACTTCGGGTTTAGTGGGTCATTTTCATAATATATGTCTAAATTTGATGATCTAAACGATACCTTTAATGTTGAGAGTGAAGTAGTGCCTGAAAAGACAAAAGAGATACAGAAGATAGAAGAAGCAGCATCCTCAATGCAGGATGTGAAAAAGGACTATGAATACACTCGTGGCAATCTGTATTCAATCATTGAGAAAGGACAGGAAGCACTGAATGGTATTCTTGAACTTGCTCAAGAGAGTGAAATGCCTCGTGCTTATGAGGTTGCGGGACAACTGATTAAGAACGTAGCAGATGCGACTGACAAACTGATTGATCTTCAGAAAAAGTTGAAAGACATTGAGGAAGATAAACAGATAAGAGGTCCGTCTACAGTTAATAACGCTTTGTTTGTTGGTTCAACTGCTGAACTACAAAAACTTCTTAAGTCTGGACTTAAAGAAGAAGATAAATAAATCTGGGAGATAAATCCCGAAGTACTAAGTTACTAATAAAATGTCAAGAGAGGACTTACCTTCGATTGACGATTTCGCTGAAGAAAACAGCGATCTTCCGTCAGTTGATGAATTTATTACAGAAGAAGTTGAAGAGGAGTTACCCTCTGTTGAAGATTTTATTGAGCAAGAGAAAGAACTAATAAGCGAAGAAATTCAGACCATTGAAGATCTGAACGGAGATACTTTCGCAGAAGTAGAAGATATTGTTCCCCCATTTCCAGAATTAATTCGTCTGATTAACGATGTCAGGAAGGACATCCCAGACATCCCAGAGATTAAGTATTACGATAAAGAACTAGAGCAACTTGCTGAGCAGATCTCTCAGGTAAGGGAAGAGATTCCAGAGATCCCGGAAGTAAGATATTATGAGAGTGAAGTAGAAGCAATCTGTGAACAGATTGATGTTGTAAGAAATGAAGTCAAAGATCTTCCTGAAGTCAAGTATTATGATGAGCAGGTGGATGCTATTGAAGATAGAATTGACACTCTTCAAACAGAAGTCACAAATCTACCAGAAGTAAAATATTATGATGCTGAGATCGCGGCAATCTGTGAAGCAATTGACGCTGTAAAAGCATCTATTCCCAAGTTTCCTAAGTGGGTTAATGAAGTCAATGAAGTTCCCGACTTCTCATGGATTGGAAAAACTTTTAGTGTCATTGATGATGACTTTATCAAGATCAATGATTATATTGATACCTTAAGAGAGCGTGTTGACTATAACTTAAACGAACTTTCTGAGGATATTGATAAGAAGAAGTTTGAGGCAAAAGTAGAACTTGATACAAAATCTGAAGAGATTAATACAAAGATAAAGGAAGAGAAGGATAAGATTTGGAAAGAGATGCGTCAGTCATCTCTTCGTATTTGGGAGTATCATAAAGAATTCAAAGATGATGATCGTAAACTAAAGAAACAAATTCTTGGAGAATATAACACTCTCAAGAAGACGATCGATAAGAGAGTAAAAGAATATAATGAGAACAGCGTCAAGACAGATAAGTTGCTGCTTGACTATTTTGAAGATCTCAGAAAAGAAGTCTCCTCTCTACCCGAAGTCAAATACTATGATGATGATATTCGCCATGTAAAAGTTGATATTAAAGAACTGTTCAAACTTGTCAGAACAATCAAGACTGAACAGAAAGAGATTAAAGATCTTCAGGAAGGACTTCTCAATGAACCACCAGAAGAAAAAGAGTCTGTAGGAGGACAAGCAGATCCATTAACACCAATGGATCAGAAGTTTGCCACCCTTGATGATCTTGCTGGACACTACAGATTATTCATCAATAGAATCCAACAACAGATCTCCACCATTGGCGGTGGTGGTGCTGGATTCATCAAGGATTTGGATGATGTAAGTTTTGATCAAACCACAGGCACAAATGAACTGCTAATCTACAATGGTTCCCAGTGGGTTGGTATTGCCAGCACAGCATTGTCTGGTGCCCCATCTCAACTTGCAGATGTTTGTACTGGCACAAATCTGACAGTTACTAATTTATCTGTCACTGGCATTGCCACTTATGAAGATGTAAAGAACGTTGATTCTATTGGTATCGTTACTGCTAGAAGTGATGTACAGGTTGGTAGAAACTTAAACGTAGTTGGAATTGCGACAGTATCAGGTGCATTTTATATGCCACAATATACAACTGTTGCTAGAGACGCGGGCACTTTTAACGAGGGTGCGATGATATATAACACAACCGCACAAAAAATGGAATTCTATAATGGCACATCCTGGCAGTCACTGCCTGGTATGACTTTGGGTCTTACTGTAGCACTTGATGGATAATAAATAATAAGGAGTATTGCAACTCAATTGAATGAGCAACCCTCGTATTCCAAGAAAATCTGGGCAACCAGCAAATTCCAAAAAACATTCTGACCTCTACACGGATGAAAATCCAAAAGGTACGATTCATGGACTTGGATTCAAGGATGTTGCAACCTCTAAAGCATCTGTTTCTAAAATTCGCAATTCATCAAGATCTCATGCTCACAAAATCCAGGCAGCAGTTGCTATGGAACAGAGAGCAAGAGAAATGGGTAAAACTTCAGAAGCAGCGGTCTATAGAAAGTTCATTAACTCCATGAAGAAAAAGACTAAAGAGATGAATGAATCGGAAGACTATTCTCAAAAAGATAAAATTATGAATAGAGCAAAACCTCTTCATAAACATCTCTATAAGAGTCTTCATAAGAAAGATACTTCTGGTGATGTAAACGAAGAGAAGAACGGAAAATGTAAAGCAGGATATTATTACTGCTATACAGATGAAAAATGTAAACCAATCCCCAAAGGTTTTAGGGTGGTTGGTCGTGCCGGATATCTTCGTAAAGAAAATGGTCATTCTGTAGATGATGAACCAAAAAATGGTAATGGTAATGGAAATGGAAACGGTTCCAATGGAAATGGTAATGGTTCCAATGGAAATGGAAATGGTGGGGGAGTGAGTGAATCGAAAAGTGGTGATTCTTCTCTGCGTGACTGGTTTGGCAAGAGTAAGTCTAGTGATGGCAAGCCTGGTTGGGTTCAACTGGGTGGGAAATACGCTGGAAAACCTTGCGCCAAGCAA
>Ga0181422_1000241_pt1 | contig 17488 bp, 11 predicted proteins | sample 45SPOviralmetaG_FD_130147 | JGI IMG/M metagenome (GOLD analysis project Ga0181422, IMG submission 130147) | Marine viral communities from the oligotrophic San Pedro Time Series (SPOT) site, San Pedro Channel, CA, USA - 45 SPOT_SRF_2013-07-18 | ecosystem: Environmental > Aquatic > Marine > Strait...
AAAAAAAAAATTGAATTTTATTTTTGGGGTTAAAATCTCATTAGAACTAAAAAAACAACAATGTCTTTTACATTCCCGAATTCCCCTACCACATATCAAGAAGTTCATACCTTCAAAAAACATTACATATATCAACACTTTGCTCTCGATGATAAGACTGTGAATAGATACTACCTATGTTATAAGATTACACCCAAACAAATTAGTTTTGTGGAGATAGAACCTTATGATATGAATAATCAAAATATAAGGTTTGATATTGCTGACTACGGCGACGAAGACTACCTTGAAGAGAACCTACACATTATGAAGAGAGTTAAGAAGGAATGTGATACTAATGGTTCAATACATTATGAGATTGCTAATATATGGTCTTCACCATATTTCAATACTCGTAAGAAAATACAACTAAACGCCCTCGCTACTTGTCCCCAATTTATGAATGAATATTGGGAAATGGAAAAGACTGCTAATGGACGAGTAGCAAAAATCCAATATGAAAAAATCATTGATAGTTATGATAGTGTGTATCACTACATAAACAGAACTACTAAAAATATTAAACACCACATTACATTACCATTTGAAAGTGAGTAAGTAAGTAATTTATATATATATCTTTTTTTACTTACTTATTTTTTATGACGGCATTATGGAAAAAAAAAAATTGATTTTTTATTTTCGTAGTCAGTTTATTAATTATGGATAATCAAACAAATATGTCTTTGGGTTTACCACCACTTGAAATTTGGGCTACAATGGTCGGAAATATAATTGCGAAAAGTAAAGAATATGCGGAGGGATTACAAGAAGTAGTAAAACAAGAAGTTTATGTAATTGAAGTTCATAAACAAAAAGCAAGAGAAGCGTTAGGGAAGGACGAGCACGAGTTCAAATATAGAATGTATATGGCGAAAGAAACTGTATTCAATCTCAGATACATTGGAAGTAGGATGAACTTCTTTGACGCTTGTTCTGAACTTGATACTCCGAATATTTTAAAGTTTCACCAAGAATGTATAGACTTTGAAAATGAAGCAGTAGAAACTGTATGTAATAGTGAATATCAAATTTTGAGTGTAAACGCTATTACTAATGAAACACACCAAGGAGAAGGTGCTACATTAAAAATATGCGAAACTATGAAGAAAGCATTGGAAGGAAGAGAGGCGTTCTTAAAAATGATAGATATGTTTGAGAAGGGTAGAGATTTGTATGAACCTCAAATTATGTCTGCTTTAAGTCAGTGTGATAAATAAATCGTAAAAATCGTATTTATCGTGTTATTTTTTAATAATTATTTTTTTTTTTTTATTTTGAAAACCAACACGAAAAACACGAAAAACACGATTTCTTTTTCATACTGACCTTTTTAGGATTTAAAGTATAAATAAATATCTTACTTATTAATAATGAATACCATTTACATAGACACCAACAGACAAAATAGTTCTGTTAAATCTAGTGATACTAATAGTGAGTGGGAGTATAAGTTGTCTAACACTATTCAATTACCAGCTGGAACAGAAATCGGAATTCAAGATGTCTTTCTTCATAAACAAGGTATTAGTGGCGCTACTATAGAAATAGAAGAAGACATAACCGAAACTCTTTTTTTTTCAATATATTTAAGTGATAATCCACACTGGGTGCCGAAACCTAGTTTTGAGTATGATAATAGACCCAATACTGCCTGCACTGATAATACTGCATATACTCCTTCTTTTATGCCCTTCGGTATATTGAATAATAGAGCAGCATTTAATCCGACTGCAACAGTAGACGCTGGAGATAATATATTTGGAAATGAATATGATATTACACGAATACAAGCGAGTAATGGGACAAAACACAATGGAGGTAAATACTACGGACAACCCAACGCCGCACAAAGAATAGCAATGTTTGAAAATGACGGGGGAACATTAGGCGGTTTAACTTATGGTGAAAATCCACGATTACAAGGAGGGGAATTTCATAACCTAAATGACCCATATATTACTGGATATAGTGAATACCCTATGATGGCTATTTATGTCGCAAGAGGTCAAGACCCTACACAAGCACTAGTAAATGATACTGCAGGCGCTACAGAAACTTATACTACTGAGGACAATGATTTAACCTTTGGGGACGCAATAGGACTACACGATAAAATACCCGATAATTTAAATTCAACTAGACTACCCGATTATAGGTTTAAACCTTATGTAAAATCAGTTGATATTTTAATTAAGAAGGGTGTATACTCAATTGCTGAAATTGCAGATTTAATTGAAAATCAAATCAACGGTAAATATACTAATCTGAAAAATGACGACTATTATACTGATACTATAATCAATAAACAAAACAGTCAAACATTTAGGGGAACATTGGAAACTAATGGTATATATACTAAGGCTCGTGCATTAGATAGATTTGCTCTTCGTGAAAGTGGAACTAAAGGAGAAGATAGAGACGGTAGTATTGATGTAGATTTTAGTGCAGGTCCAGTAGACGGGGAAGACGCTTCAACTAACTATCAAAAACCTAATGATAATTTATATGCAGTATATTCACAAGATAGTTATTTTAACCCAGCACAAACAACAAACGGACACCCAACATACGGGCCACCCGACGAACCAGCAGAAATGTTCCCAAATTATAATCCAAGTGGTCTAAATGGTCTTCATTATGTAGGATTTAATGACGCTTACGGATTGCCTTGGTATCCATTACAATTATTAAGTAATATAACTTATTATTCTAACGCTACTACTCAAGAATTTAAAACTGTTCCAAACGCTATGTTGGCGTATAATGAATTTCCAGCTGGCGGAACAACTCAAGCATTAGACCCTGCATTTCCCGAAAGAACTTGCATACAATCAAAATTAAAAGGAAGACGCCCAGCATTACCTACTACCGAAGAACTATTATATATTCCAGTTCATTACTATAATCAACTTGTGAAAATGTGGATACACGACGACTACCAAGACCGAAATAGTGGTAAAGAGGCAGGTGCTAATGCTTATTTATTTGAAAGCGACGGAAATTGGACTGTTAATACAAGACGATTATTTAGATATGGTTTTCAATCTAGAGTTAATTGTTATGGACGCTCTACAGCTCCTCCTAATGGATTAGATATGAGTAATAACGATAATCAAATTGGTTTACATTATGTAGGTAAGTCAAATGGAAAGCCGGATATTATACAACACCCTAAAAAAGACAGTCATAACAATTTATATCCAGTCAATCAAGAACAAAAAGTTCATATTGGAGTTTCACCAGCACAATATCAATATGATATATTTAAGGACGGATACTATGTAGGCACACCCGATTTTTCTTTTTCTTACGATAGTGATAAATCTGCTTTTGCTATACAAGGACTTCACCAATCAAAAAGAATACCAAGTGCTGATATGAGAGGTAATCCTATGACTAGTGAGGGTCAAGAATGCGTGTATGTAAGAAGACAAGCAACGGGATTAGAAGACTTTATGATTGAACCTAGACGAACAGAGGCAATAATACAAAATATAATAGACACTACTGGAACGACAGATAGAAACCAATGGTCGGCGGCACAAAGAGCATACGAAGAAAGATTTAATAAAGGAAATGGTGCTGCAGGTTTCCGAGAAAAAATCCGTAGTGTATTAAGTAATAATGAAGATAGAGTAGGAGGTGTAGCCATATATAATTGGGCTTACCATACAGCAAAAAAATACGGTGATATAGACCCCAAAACATTTACAAAGATTTCAGATAGCGGACATCCTTACAAAGTTTATCACGATGACTTTGAATATTTGTGGAAATTTCAAGATTTCTTTTCAAGTGAAGATAAAGCAAAAAAAGCGTGGAATAATACATTATGGGCTCGTTTAGGTTTTACCTATGATAATTTACAATCTGAAAAGAGTTGGGAGAAAGTCCCATATTACGATTTACCAGTTGATAAATATACTAATGAACCCTCTGCAGAAGCACTAGCAACTGGTAATAGTGAAACTATAAGACTTAGCAGAAGAGCAAATACATATTACGAACCAAGAAATAAAATGTATTTTAAAAATGAAGACTTTGTATTATATGGTAAGACTACAAAGGGCGATATTGGATTGGATAGTGGTCCAACAATATCAACTACATTCAATAACTTATTATTCCAATATACCGAAAAACCAGTAAGCGGTAAAGTAAATCCCGACGAAAAAAAGGCAGGTCTCATATCACAAGTAATCAGAACTTACGACAATACAAATCCAGTTAAACCATATTACGGTTATGATTATGAAATAATTACAGAAGGATTGGATGGAGGTCAAGCAAATAGTAATTTAACTGATTACGCTTCTGTATCATTAGAACAAAACCCCTTAACTGGTTCTGCTAAAAATGCTTTTGCAGATGTTTTTGATATGGAATTTTCGTATGATAATTCTATGTATCAAGGTAAAACAAGAGTTCCAGTTTTATCAAGTAGTAAATCTATTATTGCTACTAAATTACCCCATTTAAGCGACCAAGGTTATTTTATTATAACTAGTGATATAGTGGATAATTCACAAGACGAATTAAAACAAGGGCAACCCCTTCCATTATTATCTGTTGTTCCAATTAGTAATTTAAGTAATCAAGATTTCATAACAAGTGATAGTGATATAGTCCATACACTAAATCAAACTAAAAATTTGAATTCAGTAAAAATTAAGGTTTTAAATCCCAACTTAACTCCAGCAGAATTAGATGAAAATAGTTCAGTTATTTTGAAAATTAATATGCCTATGCCTCAAAATTCACCATTGACTATGGGTGTTTCACAACAAGTCAAAAGTGGAAATGTAGAAAAAAATAAAAATAAGCACAAAGAACAAGAAGACCCACGAGACGATAATACACAAAGCGGTAGATAGGCAAAGCAATACAGACGCAGTCATAAGCATTATTCGTCTTCGTCGTCGGTGTCGTCGTCGGTGTCGTCGTCGTTGTCGCTTTCACTCTCAACAAAATCAAGACTATCATAGTCTACGCCTTCGTCGTCAAAGAATGACTTACACCTATCAGCGTCAAGTGCATATAGTTTCTGATTAGTTTTTATAAGGTTGATTATATGAGAGTTGTTTGCCTTTAGATATGACGCACCACTATCACGGATTTTATGTTTCTCCATATCATTAATAAATACAGATTTAGTAATGAATGAGAGTTTTTCATTCTCGCTGGTCTGAAATTTAGTAAATAACGACCATAGTTGTTTTTGTTGTAGGTTGTCCTTATAACTGAATTTTCTTTTAGCACCTACATAAAAGTCTTTAGAGTAGTTGTTTAACCAATACCTAAAGAACCTAATTTCATACGGAATACTACGAGCTTGTAGGTCTTTGTATTCTTGCGTCTTTACCATATTGAGTTCAAAGTTGTATGACGAACCAACATTTACATACTTTCTACAGTATTGTAGAAAACATTTCTGAGTATAGAGTGAAGATATGTTTTGGTGTAATGTAGTCATATAACCGCTTTCCTTGAATTCTTCCGTAGTGGTGATAGGATTACAACGGAATACAACAAACCGACCGTCTTTGTATTCAATGTTGAGTGGGTGTTTGAGATTGGAAGCAATGATAAGTCGTATGAAATTCTGAATACGAATTGTATTCTTATGTTTCTCACGAGTAGACATTGTAGTTTCTGTAATGAGTTCTTTTAATGCTTCCATTACAGTCCAACCTTGTTTGAATTCATTAAGATTGATAAGCATTTTACCACGAATTACATCATTGAAGTCGCCGAGAATATCACGACTACTTGCTGACGAGTGGTAATACTTAGAACCCATAATGTTTTCTAAGAAGTTCAAGAACTGATTTTTACCTACACGAGGAACACTTAACCACAATATACTTACACGAGGTAATACTGCGGGGTGTTTAAGTAAGTGTGCGAAGTATTTAAGTTGGTATTCGTATGCTGCTTCCGTTTGGTCTTCACCACTTAAATACTTGAGGTGTTGTAGTAGGAATTTGAGTGGTCCTTCTTCCAAATCCTTCTTACTCATTTTGTTAATTTCCTCGTCATAGGTTGTCGTCTCGTCCACACGCCAACCAGTATATAAGTTGAATTGGTCTTTCTTACAACGCATAGGAGGAGGTTTGCAACACGCACCACCCATATATGCTGCACCATATTCACTATCCATCCACATAGTAATAAAGGGGGAGGACACTTCTTTTTCAACTGTCCCACCTTTAATTTCCTTTACTACAACTTTAGTGTAGTATAGTTTTCTGTATTGAGATTTGAGTTGTGCTTCTTTTACAAACTGTATCTCATTCTGACTAGGATTGTAATATACATACATATCAATATCCCCAATATACGAGCAACGAGTATTGAAGACCTTGATTGCTTCTGCGTGGTATAACCTCTTGAATATCTTAGGGTCAATCTGTCTATGACCCATAAAGGCATAGTCAATCCACTTATCACGGTTCTTGGCGTATAGTTCGTCATACAACCATTCTGCACCGCTTTGTTGTCCTACATTGAACTCGCTACTTGAAGGGTCATTGAGGAAATCTACAAACAACTTCCGATTTTCATATTCAAACCCTTTCTCATTGAACCGTGGGTCATTCACATAAAACTTATTGAGAAGTTTAAGGTAGTCTTCGGGTTCGCCATTCTTATCAACCATACTAATAACTACACGAGCAAACTTATACCAGTTAGTATAGTCTTTGTATTTATTCCAGTCAAGACATTCCATAATGTTCTCAAGTTGAAGTAATGGTATAGTTTCATTGATAGGTTCAATCTTTTTACCATTGAGGTCAATGTGGTATGTAGGTTTGTTTTTTGAGTAGGTTTGTTTTAGTTTGACTTGATTGTTGCCGTTCAACTTGTCTATTTTGTCTTGTCGTAATGTTTCGTAATGTCTAGAAACAAAACAATTACGAGGTATTCCAGTCCATTCTACTAATTGGGTTCTATTATAACAAGGTTGTCCGCCTGCACTCACACTATATACAGTAGCATTCCTTTTTTCCAATATGTAATTAGTAATAATATCAAAGTCTTTTGGTTCTTCAAGACTTTTACCTAGTATTTGTTTAAACGGTCCAGTAGTCCTCATAATAAAGTGAGGTAGTTTCTTTCTACTTGATAATGTGAAAGGAGTATCAAAGAGTGGAAAACCATTTTTGTATAATGTAAATAGTTCGTCAATACTATCAATATCCAAGATTGCAAAATGGGGTATATAACCGTCATCAATAACATTGTTTAGTAAGAAAAGGTAATGTTCGCACATATCGTCCAAATACTTTCCATTAAATTCGTGTTTAGTATCTTTGAGAAATTGTGTGTGAATTTCAACTTCATCGGAATTCCATACTGAATATGGTAATTCAATATCACTTCGTGTTATAAAACAAGGCACTTTGTTTTTTGATTTGGGATTAATATACACTGGAACTGCATTAATACCTTGTGGGTTATTAAGATTTACATAGTATTCTTCTAATGATTGTTTTATAGTTTTTTCAGTATGCTCTTTAAAAGCAGTATAAAGTTCTTGTGGGTTGGTGTAGGACATTTTTGTTATACTTTATATCAGCACGATAATTTTAAATCAATTTTTTTTTTTTCATTGTGTTTTTTGGTTAATTAAATACATTTAAAGAATAAACACGAAAAATACTTAAAATGACGACTTCTGAAGAAAAAATAATTGAAGCAACTAATAAATTATATTCAAGACTAACTGATAGTCTAAAAAGGAATACACCTTCTACTAATGGGTGGACTGCCCTAATGGATATGGAATATCATAGATATATAGAAGCAAAAAGTTTGGAAAAGTTTGAAGAGGAATTTTCTACTACATTTTTGCACCCATATAATCAAGTTGGCGGAACTGTTAATTGTATATGTGGTAAATCTCATATTACTAGAATTACTGTTATGACTTTTCCTAATTACGGACAACACTGGAGATATATATTGTTAGGTTCGGAATGTATAGAAAGTAGTAAAGAGTTTTGTAAAGATTTAGAAGGTGTAGAAGAACTATACAATAAATTATCAATGTGGTCTGATACTTGTAAAGAAGAGAAAAAAAAATATACTCATAACAAGTGTATTGCTTGTAATGAATATAGTGTAAAAAAAAATTATGAATTTAAAAATGAAGCAAGAAAATTATGGTGTAAAAAATGTTGTTATGCTGGAAGAGTAAAATGCACTAATTGCGACACTATGCGTGTTTTTATGAAAGATTACAAAGGTAATCCTATGCGACTGTGCTACTCTTGTTATAAGAATTAATATATACTTGTTTTCTATCTTCCATTGCTTTTCTTTCTTCTCTTGCTGCTTTTCTAATTAAATATAACTTTTGTTTTTCGGGTGATAATTTTTCAAAATAATTATTCCTACATCGTGTTCTGTTTTTTTCGGGGTTCTTATTATATCTTTTTTGTGCTAGTAAGTTAAGTCTTTTTTTATTTTCTATGATTTTTTCCTTTTCTTCATCACTTAAACTCTCATTTATTTTGAATTTGTTGTTATAATATCGCCTTTGTCTAATTCGTTTTGATTGTTTGGTTTTTTCGTATTTAGCAACCTCAATTTTTAATTTTTCATTTTCTTTTTGTAATTCCATAGTAGTTTTAGTGGGATACTCTTTAGTAGTCATTTGTTTCTAAATGGTTTAAAATAAAAAATCAATTTTTTTTTCTTTATAAAGTCGTTTTGTTTATTTAAGGAACATAGTTCCGTATATATGCTTTGCTTAAGGATTAATAATATCTCTACCAACTCTGACTTTATCTTCTAGTGGAATTCGTCCAGTTGGTAGGGCAATAAGGTCTTCTTCGCCAGTCCTATTATCAGCAAAGTCGTCGTCAACTATTGTTGGTTCTCCTACTGGTGCTTGTGGTAGTGAATTAATAAATGCTTCTTGCATATCTTCACCATTTTCTGCCGCATACGATACTTCGTCTTGGAATTGGTCCATATCGTCCATAGTAGTATAATACCCATTGAGGTAGTTGTCGTCTGTAAGGAATTCACTATAATCGCCAGTAAAAGTGCCGTCCGACATTTCTGTAAGTGGGGTATCGCTTCCTTCCGATTGGTCTATCATTTCTTGCACCATATCGTCATATAGTGGGTGGTCTTGTGGTCTTCTTTGATTAGAAGGAGACCAATACGCCCAACCTCCGTCATACCTTTCTCGTTCGTTTGCTCTTTCAATAACATATTCCTCAAGGTAATCCACTTGTTCTTGTCTTGCTCCGTGGGGTAATAACCATTCAAATCCCCGTCGGTGTAGGTCGTGAATATCTTGAATGGTATTGTGGCGAACAGCAGCGTATGGAGGCATACCCATACTATTACCTAAATCTCTGTCGTGTTCCCAATATCGGAATGCTTCTTGTCGTGCGTTCATTCTACGGTTTCCTCCTCGGTGAAAGGTAAAGAATGGTGAATACATCGAAGTCATAGGTATTTCGCCGTCGTCCATTTGTTGTTGGTTTTCTTCAAAGACATTCTCCGCCCAAAAGTCGGAAAGTCCCTCAAGTTGTATTCCTAGGAAATGGTGTGTTTCTTCCATTTCTATATAATCTTCAAGTGCGGTTGTTAGTTCGTCATTAGACATATTTGCGAGTGGTTGTGAAATTGTGGCTTGTTGGCCTTCAATTTCTTCAGTATCAGCAGAGACAATATCGTTCATTTGGTTATACATTTTATTTATTCTTTAATCAGAAAATAAAAATCAATTTTTTTTTTTTCAACTTGCTGCCGTCATTTCTGCCAGTATGAAAAAAAAATCGCGTTTTTCGTGTTTTTCGTGTTTTTTTTTACAGAATTAATTTTTTTTTTTTATTTTGAAAACTAACACGAAAAACACGAAAAACACGATTTATTTTTCATACTGGCACTTTTATAAATTTACTTTCTTAATTCCGAAAATTTCTTAAAACCATAAGGTAATCCCATTGCTGCGTTTCTTTGTGCGTCTCTAAAAGCAGTCCTTGCACTAGCTGCTGATTTTTTTTTAGTTAATAATCTACCTTCTCTAATAGGTTCATAATCGGGTTCATATATATTCGTATCTCCTTGTTTTGCACCGTAAGAAAAACCCGCATCCTTCCTTAATATGTCTTCTTGTTCTATTGGTTTAAAACCACCTCCGCTAGTTGGTAATAATGCAGTAAGAGAAACTGGTGGATTATAAGTATCAGATAATACTTGGTCGTATGTTGCTTTAACTTTTGCAATTGGTCTTTGAAATAAAGTTCCAAAATTAGCAACACCACCTACAGCACTACTTTCCCCCCCTAATGGATTTCTTAAATCTGTTTGTCTTACTTTAAAAACAGTTCCTTCTGAAAATCTATCAAATTCTTCAAAAACTGCTGTGCTGTCTAAATCAGCATAGGGTTCGTCAATGCCGAAAGTAGGAAATGTATGACCGTATAAAACTTGATGACTTCCAAAATATGTATTTTCAAAAACTGCTGGTTTTCCATATACTTTCCCACTATTAGGGTTTACATTATATCCCGACCATTGATTATCAGACATATATTTCGGCACTATTTCACCATCTGCATTATGTTCTGTAAATTCGTATCTTTGTAAATAATTTATAAAATCTAAACCACCAATAGTATTTTGATTTTTTCTAGGACTATTTACAAACATATATGGTTCTTTACCAGCGGCAAATTGTTCTCTGCCGTCAACTAATCTTGGCGTTCCGTCGTCTTCCCTATCTAATGACCTATTAATTATTGATTGTATTTCTGTTCTATATCTAGAATGGTCGTTTGCATCTACACTTGAATTTTGAAAAATAACTTTGGGAGTTTCGGTATGTATTCCAATTTCCGTCGTAGTTGTTGCTGGTAATTGAAATAAAGGCGAATTTTCTATATCTGTAAATATTTGCAATTGATTTCTAATTTGTTGTATTCCTACTTTTCTATTAATTCGTTCTCGTAATATGGGTGCAAATTCTGTTAATTTATTTGGGGAAATTACATATTGCCCGTTTGGTTTTCTATCATAAAATTTTTCAAATTTATATTCATTTTTTGTATCTTCTGTAAATCCAAGTTCTAAATTAACTTTTTCATCAATAAAATCATTTAATACTTTTAATGCTATTTCCCTATTTGCTGGGTTTTGTGTTAGTTGACCTTTTAAAAATTCTTGTTCTCTTGTATCTGTTAAAGTCATAAAACTACCTAAATTTTCAAGTAAAGTTTTTTTTTCGTCTTCTTGTGGTTCTGAAGTATCCATAGCAGAACTTTTCAATACTGTTCCTTCTGCCGCCCAAATTTTTCTATAATTACCAGTTTTTTTATCTTGAAATGCTTGCATTCTTTGTCCTTGGGTATAGTCTGTAGTTCCTATATCACTTTGCAATAATCTTGTTTTTTCTTTTCCATATTCTTTTACATTTTCAAACCCAAAAACTGCTGCACTATCCATTTGTGCGCTTGCAAGTTCAATATTCGGCGGCGCGCCTTTTTCTGCTACTCTACTACCAATTCTTCCTATTTCCTCTGCTCTTATATCTAAATCTTGTGGAAAATGTGCTTCTATTCCACGGTCTATCCTTTCTTGCCTTTCACCTATTTTTGCTTCTAATACGCCTTCTTGAAATGCTGGTATACTAGAGCGCGCTTCACTTACTCTAGTAGCACTTCTATCAAAAACTCTATCTAAATGTTTATCAATATCTTTAAAACTTCCATACCTTGTGTCTGTTTGAGAGGGATTATTAATAGGTAAACCCCTTGCTTGATTTAAATAATCCTTAGCACTCAACATTCTATCTACTTTATCTTGTCTTGCTTGGTAAAATGCCAGAGCACCACCTTCCTCACTAGTTGTAATTTTTCTTAATGCTGCTCTGATAATATCTTTATCGTCTCCACTTGCCCTATGTAATTTTGTTAATAAATTTTTAAATCTATTATTTTCCAAATACCTACCTCTATTGTGTGCTCTAGTTAATTTTTTTAGGTCTAATGCATTAACTACTTCACCTGCCCCTTTCAAATGTTGTGCGCCTTCCATATAATCCTTTAATACTCTATCTACTTTACCCTTTTTTTCTTCTATGGATTGATTTACTTTTCTAATTTTATGTTTTGCAATTAAATCTCTATATTTACCACTAATTCTTTTTCTTTTTTCTTCGGTCTGCCTTCCTCTTTCTTGTTGCTCCGCTATATCTTTTTCTGCTAATACTTCTTTAGCAGTTTCTCTTATCATTTCACTACCAACTTCACCAAGCAATCTACTATATAAATAATTTGTTTTTTCAGTCTCGGCTGCTTGTCTTTCTTGTCTTTCTTCTTCTTCTCTTTTTGCCTTTTCTGCCTTTGCTGCCTTTTCAGTCTCTGCTGCTTCTAATGCTTTTCTTTCTGCTCTTCTTTTATCTTTTTTTGCCTTATCTCTATCTGCTTTTTCTTTTTTTTGTCTTACTTTTGCTTCTGCTTGTGTTTCTGCTGCTGCTGCACCTCCGAATTCGGGTTCGGGTTCGGGTTCGGGTTCGGGTTCGGGTTCGGGTTCGGGTTCGGGTTTAGGTTTTAATTTTTGTGAAGGTGCACCTCCTCCAGTAATAGTATTGCCTTCTTCTTTAATCTTTGCATTTTGTTCTTTTAATTTCGCCTTTTTTGCTAGTTTTTGTCTTTCTTTTTTTGCCTTTGCTGCTGCTTTTTGTTCTGCTGTTTTTTCTTTTTTTGCGGGTTGTTCTACAACTGGTTCTGCTACAACTGGTTCTATTGACGCTGCTGCTGTTGGGTGTTCTGTTTGAAATGATTGTCTTTCTTCTGCCGTTAAATCTTGTAATGAAGTCGTAATATTTTCTTTCTCTTGCGCTTTTTTTATTTTTTCAAACATAAAATACTGTTGCTGCAATGTTCCTTGTATTTGAAAATCTGCTGCACCATACATTTCTTTATCAATGCCGAGTATAGAACTTTTTCTTATATAATTAACTTGATTGGCGGGTATTCCAAAAGTTGCTAACATTACATCTAATGGTGTTCCACCAAAAAGATTTATACTACTTATAAAAAGATTTCCGCTTTCACTATTTACACCCATTGTTGGCCCACCAAATCTAGCAAGCCTATCAGCCCTTTTTACAAAATCAACATTACCTATTAATGTTCTAGTCATTAACTCAACAAAATTAAATGCTTTTTCTTCATCTACACCTATACCGTTTTTCTTTAACAAATTTATTATTCCTACTCTGTCCGATAACTCTTTAAAATTTTCCTCCGACCTAACCTTTTGAAAATTATTATATGCATTGTCTCTAGTTTGCTCCATACTGCTTATAAATGTTTCGGGTAATGTTTTGAAATATTGTTCTAAATTTTCATATACTCTAATTTTCTGTTCTAATAATTTGTCTTCTACTCTTAGTTTTTCTAATCGTTGGGCTTCTTCTGCTTTTTGCTTATCTTTCGCTACTTCTGCTGGTGTTCTGTTAGCTAACCTTTTTACTTCTGCTTCTGCTAATGCATTTCTTTTTTGTCTTGCTGCTTTTTCTTCTTCATCTTGTTTTTTTTTTGCTAATTTGGCTTGCAATTGCTCCTTTTTAGTTAATTTTACCATTGTTTATAAAATAATGGTAGAAAAAAATTTAAAAAAGTATATGTAGCATATAGCGTAGCAACAGTAATCAATATGCAACCATAACACTTGTCCCACTAGGTGTGGAACTAATATTAGCAGTTCTACTACAATAGACAAAGTAATCTACAGACATAGCGTCATTAAGTCGTTGGACTAATTCGCCAGCTTCATTACCTGCCCCAGCCTTATTAAGAACCCTAGCAGTTGGTCGTCTCTGATATTTCCATATAATAGGATAAGCGCCAATACTTCGCCCACCGCCTACAATACCGCCATTACCATTTCTAAGGTCAAGACATAAAGGTTTGAATTTACCTAACAAACCGCCAGCACTATCAGCAAGACGGCTCATATATGTATTAGCGTCATTGAAATATACTGGTCTAGGGACTTTAAGTGTATCTCCTAAACAATTAGTAATTTCGTCATATTGACTTGAAGGGCTCCATTTTGGTTCTTGAAATACATCGACACCGTCAATATTCACATTATACTCTTCCATATCCATACCGTCGCACCTCGCATTCAAAAATAGTTTATCTGCATTTTGAGGGTTATTATGACTAATTTGCCTTAACATATAAATTGAATGGACTTCTTTATTATCCATACCTATTCTATGTTCTACATTTTGAGTTAAACCACTATTAGCAGCGTCGTTTGCTCCAGCAGCGGCAATCTGTTTTTCAATCTTTATAATATCGGGAAACGCTAGATTTAATCCGCCTTGTGCTGCAGTCATTTCCCTTTGTTTATTCTGAATTTCACTAGGCATAATAATATAATCTACTTGTAATTTGACTTCAGTTGGAATTACATCCCCCGCAATTGAAATCTGTGAATTGTGGTTAGTATCTTTTCTAGCCATATTAACCCAATTATTACAAGTTGCAAACTCTACAGTAATAATAATCCTATAATCTTGGAAAAGAAATAGTGGAATATTCTGCCCCTTAAGACAAGGAAAAAGATTTCCTAAAGGTATACCGATTTGGTGGTTAGTATCTACATTATTAGTAATAATACAATTATTTACTTTACCGTGCACGGCGTTATTATGAACTATACCAAAATCCAATCCACTTCTTTTTCTATCATATACAATACTACCAGTGCCTCCACTTTGACTTTCTGTTCCTCCCGCAAGATTAACACCAGCAGTCCCGCCACTTTCTAATACTTTGTATTGAAAATTATTTTTGAAATAATGTCCGTTATATTTTGAAGCATTACTAGAATTAATAGTTCCCATATCAACCAAATTTGAAATACGACCTACATCTTGAATGTCGTTTAAAATGTAATCTCCTACTTGGAATGTTGCTCGTTTAATAGCAAGTAATCCACCTCCCCACGGATTAACTCTTTGGTTATGTTGTCTATTAGCGTCATTTGCTGCAAGTAATGGTTTAAATAAAAGCATAGAATTACTATCAAGTTCTCCAGCTTGGTCTAATCGGAAAACATATCTCATAGTAGAACTTGAAATTGGTTCTAAAGTTTCACTTCTAATATCCATAACTGCTGGTTGTAAATTGACTTGGTAATCAAATAAGTTAGCCATTTTTATATAATCTATTTAGATTTTTTTTTTTTAAGTTTATTACTTTTAGATTTAATTGGTTGCTTATCTATTTTTTTGCCGCTGCCCTTAATAAATATTTCTTCTATTTTTGGGCCTTTAGGTGGTTTCACTTTTGCGAATGCGTGAGGGGTTATATCTTGACTAGCAACTTTGCCTATACATTGTAGTAATTCAAAAGAAGGTTTTTTTTTTAAATCGGTTAATTTTACTTTAAGTCTTTTATCATTAACACCGTTCATTATATAAGTATATATTATATTATTATATAATGGATAATTTAAAATTGCCTTCAATAGAAGACGCTATTGGAAAATTAATGAATGACCTGCACGCCAGTTGCCGTTGTTTGTATAACCTTTTTAGAAAATACATAAGTATTACTTCTTAATATACCTTTATCTGCTGCACCACGAGTTCCACTAAAACCAAGTCTGATTTCTGGCTCGGCATTTCGTAGGTCAAAAACCATACCTCCTCTTGCTAATTCACGAGCAATAAGAGGTGTATTTGTATAATCTTCCATATCGCAATAATCAACAGCGCCTAAATTGAGAGGCTGTTTACCAATTGCTCTAAATGCTTTAACAAGTTCATTAAGACATAATACCCTATCAGCGTGTTTCTGTGGGTTATATGACCTAAGAGGATAAAGACGGTTATTGATAAAGTATACAATTTCATTTACTAAAGTGTCTCTAGGTAAATTACCACCTATTTTATCTTGTGTGCCTTCTAAATCACCGTCAGCATTTCGTGTATAGTGAAGTTGAGTGAAAAGTGCTACTGCTTTACTTGCTACTGAATTAATGGGGATTTGGTGTCGGAGTGTTCCACTAGGGATATTATCAAAGAAAACTTCATAACCAGTAAATTCATAGTCAATACCTTTAATAACACCGTCGCTTACTTGAGGAGGTGCTACTAACTGAAGTAATCGGAATTCAGTATTCTTAATTTCGTAGTTGTGGTTTGTCTGTAAAAGTTTAAATACTGCTCCAGTTGCTAAAACATTAGGCCCAGCGTCTACAACAAAAGTAATAGTTAATTTAGTGCAAGTATCTACTTGAACTCCATTAACAATTTGTTTTCGGTCAGTATCCAAAGCAACAGCACTAATGACGCCAGTTTTTTCATAAACGCCTCCACCTTGAATAGTTCCAGTAATACTACACGCCATACCAATAAGTAATCCTAAATCTTGTGCTTGTTCTGCTGTAATTGCTCCGTGTGTTCCACTCCAACCAGCACTTGCTACTCCAGTATAATCAAAAACTACATTACAATCAGTTCCAGCACTTAAATTTGCTCCATCAGTTAATGTGGCGTGTCCTTCAACCCAATCAACGGGAACTCTATTTTCTGCACTATTATATGCAGTATCTATATAACAACCAGCAAGTTTTTGCACTGCGTCTTTTGCTTTTGCTAATGTAATTTCTATTCTTAATCCTCCCATAGCCATAACTGGAATTGCCTTTTCATCTGCTTCATAAGCGCCAAATAAACCAACTTTTAGAGGAATACAAAATCGTCTAGTCATATATTTAGCATTATCAACCGCCCAAGTATTAACATTTGCTACTGGTGATAATTGGTTATTCTCTATATCTCTTGCTTTTGGAACTGACCTTTTTGCTGTAGCAACATTAGTTGCGGATACTTGGTGCGTCCACGATTGAACTGGAGTGCCTACGCCTTGCTGATTTTGTAATCCAACAACGCTGTCGTGCATATACTCGTGCTCCATATTAACTAATTCCCTATAGTGAGTATTACTTTCTAACAAAATACCAGTTTCTTTTGAAAAAATATCAACTCTATCTATAAGTGCGTGGGCTCCTAAATTTTTCTGTAAACAAACCCTAGATAAATCAGAAGAAGTATTTGCTACATCGAAAATTAAATAACTATCTTGCTTTATAAAACCTACTTCCGGCTCTATGTTATATATAATTTTTTGAGTTGGTTTGAACTGTTCGCCATTTTCAGGCACAATACTTATAAATTGTGAATTCGCTGAAGCCACAATTGCATTACCTCGTAAATTACTAGCCATTTTTATATATTGAATTGAGATTTTTTTTTTAAATTAAAAAATGTATTTATAGATAAATACTTGTATAAATCAAAAGATAAATTATCTTTATATTTATTAAATGAGTATTCATAGAAACGAAATTAATAATGTTGGTGAAAAAGTCATACAAGAATTAGATTTTGCAGGTCATT